>Ga0302195_10000602_pt1 | contig 28017 bp, 27 predicted proteins | sample II_Bog_N1_2_FD_198778 | JGI IMG/M metagenome (GOLD analysis project Ga0302195, IMG submission 198778) | Peat permafrost microbial communities from Stordalen Mire near Abisko, Sweden - II_Bog_N1_2 | ecosystem: Environmental > Terrestrial > Soil > Wetlands > Peat | place: Sweden: Abisko...
ACCCCGAGAAGACCAAATTCGTGTCATGTAAAGAACAGATTGCAGCATTGGCAAGGGCGACCTCAACCTGCAGTCGGTTGGTTGACTCGATATTTAGATCACATGCGGACCTCAGCAAGCCAAGACGAAAATCCAAAAGCAAAGAACCCATTGGTGATGGACTGTGAGAGGGCGGATGTTACGAAGGCTCAGGAGCGCTAACCTGGCCGTAGTCAATAGATCACATCACGGCCCGCTAACTTATGAATGCCTTCAAATCTCATTCGAGCCACTGTTGAGATTAGTCCCGATAAGTAGCTCAGTGTTCACCGATTGCGGAGCCGATTTGCAAGGCTGGATGTTGGTTGGCGCTCAGAGTCCTTCGCGTGAATTAAGGCTCAACGAAGAAGCCCGCGGCTGAAGCCGCTTTGATTGCATGGCGGCATTCAGAGGCATGAATGCTCCTGCTCCCTCCGTCTGGTGCAGGCCCGCGCCTATAGGGTCTTTTGCAGCCGCTCGCGCATTGCGTGAAGTCCTGGAAGAGAATTCCCTCAGGGGCTAAAGCCCTCGTTGATTTGCTGGCTCTGTGCCGGGACTGAAGTCCCGGCCTACCGCCCGCCGTGGCTAAAGCCGTTTTGATGGCAAGGCGGCATTCAGGGTCCTCGACCCACGCGGTGGGTACCCCGCCCCTGCTCCCTCCGTCTTGTGCAGGCCCGTGCATATAGGGTCTTTTGCAGCCGCTCGCGCATTGCGTGAAGTCCTGGAAGAGAGTTCTCTCAGGGGCTAAAGCCCGGCTCATTTTGCGCTGTTTGCGGCACGACTGAAGTCATGCCCTGACACAAAGCGCTTCCCTAATAGAGTTTTTCTGCAGCCTGTGAAGTCGTGCCCTTTTACAAAACTTCTCCTGAAGAGAGTTTCCCGCAGCTTTAAAAGCAACTTTGATTGCGAGGGTGGATGTTGGTTGGCGCTCAGAGTCCTTCGCGTGAAGCCAAGGCTCAACGAAGAAGCCCGTGGCTGAAGCCGGTTTGATTGCAAGGCGGCATTCAGGGGCATGAATGCCCCTGCTCCCTCCGGCCGGTTCAGGCCGTCGCACATAGGATCATTTGCCCTTGCCGCGCGGGGAGCGAAGTCTGGGAAGAGGCTTCCCTCAGGGGCTAAAGCCCGTCGTTTCTTTTCGGACTCTTGCGGCACGACTGAAGTCGTGCCCTGACGCACAACGCTTCCTGGGGAGTCAGCAGGAGGAGGGTTGGGGCCGGTGCGATCCCACCCGGCAGGGCTGGATGTTGGTTGGCGTTCAGTATTCTTCGCGTGAACCAAGGCTCAACGAAGAAGCCCGTGGCTGAAGCCTGTTTGATTGCAAGGCGGCATTCAGGGGCATGAATGCCCCTGCTCCCTCCGCCTTGTTCAAACCGCGGGCGCGGAACGCGGGGGGCGGCAAAAGGCGGCGGTGGCTGGTAACCTATCGACAGGCATGAACGACAATTTGCATCAGTTGCGTTGTTTTGGATGCGGGGCGCGGATCGCGGGGGCGGAAGCTCGTCCGGATTTCCGCTGCGCCCTTTGCGGCGACCTGTTTGAAGTGGAGTACCCTGGCTGGAGCCAGAAGCGGGGCCCGGACCGTCCCAACGCGGGCGCGCTGAAGTGGCTGTGGCGGGAGCGGCGCTGCTCGAGCGAGGCGCTGGACCGGAGCGGGGTGTGGCGATTCCGCGAGCTGCTGCCGATTTTGGACAGCTTTGGCAGCGCGATCACGCTGTTTGAGGGCAATACGCCGCTCTATCACCTGACGCGCGCGGCCAAGGCGCTGGGCATCGACCAGCTATTTGCCAAGCATCAGGGGATGAATCCGACCGGATCGTTTAAAGACACGGGCATGACCGCGGCGATGAGCGTGGCCAAGGAGCGCGGCTTTGAATGGGTGGCCTGCGCGTCGACGGGGAATACGTCGGCGGCGATGGCCGCGTATGCCGCGCGCGCGGGGCTGCGCAGTTTGGTGCTGATTCCCGAGGGCAAGATTGCGTGGGGCAAGCTGTCGCAGGCGATGGACTACGGCGCGGTGACCTGCCAGTTGAAGGCGGACTTCGACGGCTGCCTGCGGCTGCTGACGGAGATTGTGAATGAGGCGCCGATTTATCTGCTGAACTCGGTGAATCCTTACCGGCTGGAGGGGCAAAAGACGCCGGCCTTCGAGATTGCCGAAGCCTTCGACTGGAATGTGCCGGATCACTTGATTGTTCCCGGCGGTAATTTGGGGAACAGTTCGGCGCTGGGTAAGGGCTTCAGGGAGCTGCACGAGCTGGGGCTGGTGGCGCGGATGCCACGGATCTCGGTGATTCAGGCGGTGGGGGCGAATCCGCTGGTGCGGAGCTTTGCAGACAACGATGGCACGTCGCTGGAGCCGGTGGAGGCGCATACGCGGGCTACGGCGATACGGATCGGCAATCCGGCCTCGTGGCGCAAGGCGGCGCGGGCCATTCAGGATACGGGCGGCTGGTGCCTGGATGTGACCGAGGCGGAGATTGCGATGGCCAAGGCGGAACTGGGCAGCGAAGGGCTGGGCTGCGAGCCGGCATCGGCGGTGACGCTGGCAGGGTTGAAGAAGCTGCGCGCCAAGGGCGTGATCAACTCGGGCGAGACGGTGGTGCTGGTGCTGACCGGGCATACGCTCAAAGATGCCGATTACACCATCGACTTCCATCGCGGAACGCTGTTGACGGACGCGGAGAAGATCGGCGTGGAGGCGGAGATCGAAGGGCTGCGGCGCAATGCGCAGGTGGTGGACGCGACGCCGGCGGCGGTGCTGGCGACGCTGAAGGACAGGGTGGGATGAGCGACGCCTCGGGGCCAATGAGCTCGGTTTTCCGGCTGCGCCTGCCCGCTACCTCGGCCAATCTTGGGCCGGGGTTCGATGCCGTGGCTGTGGCGTTGGATTTCTATCTTGAGATTGAAGCGGAGCCGGCGGCGGAATTTTCGATTGCGGCGACGGGGCGCGATTGGGAGCGTTGCGCGCGGCTGGATGACAATCTCATTCTTGAGATTTACAAAGGGCTGCTCGCGAGCCACGGCAAGCCGATTGTGCCACTGGCGATTCGGATGGAGAACGGGATTCCGCTGGGGATGGGCTGCGGCTCGTCGGCGGCTGGGCGGCTGGCGGCTGTTGCGCTGGCTGTTCACTTTGGCCAACTGGGCTGGAGTTCGGAACGCATTCTAGAAGAGGCTTGCGTGTTGGAAGGCCACCCGGACAATGCAGCTGCCTGCTGGCTGGGCGGGTTTGTTACCGCGGCGTTTGAAGACAGAACCGTGCATGTGGCGCGGGTTGAGCCGCCGGCTGCGTGGCGGGCCATTGTCGTTCTGCCGGCAGAGCCATTGGCTACCAGCAAAGCACGCGCGTTGCTGCCCGAGAGCTACTCGCGCGCCGATGCGGTGGCTAACATTCAGTCTGTCGCCATGCTGGGGCTTGCCTTTGAGCAGGGACGTGGCGACCTGCTGCGTATTGCCATGAGGGACCGGATTCATCAGCCTTATCGCGCGCCGGTGTGCGTATTGCTGCCGCGCCTATTACCGCTGGCGGGGAATCACGGCATTCTGGGAGCGGCTCTGAGCGGCGCCGGCCCGGCCATGCTGGTGATTGTCGGCGAAGAGAGCGTGGCAGAGGCTTCGGCAGCCATTCTCGGCGCGGTTGAAGGCCTGCCGCAGCCGGAACTGCTGGTGTGCCGGTTTATGTCAAGAGCGGCAAGCTAGTAACTGTAACCTAAGGCATTTGAAGAGATTTAGGCTTGCGCGCGTCGATTTCCAGAGGCTCAGAGCAAGGGTAAGCATAGCGCGATCTCTGTTAACTATATGGATAATCACCCATTTGTGTATAGCATATCCCCTAAGGGTGGATTGGTAATCACCTGTCAGTTACCGATTCTTGGCATTACCTAAGATTCCTTGCGTTTCAGATCAAAAACACCTAAATTCGCAACGTGGGCAGTTCTGGGGGAGGGCTGCTCTAGCGCCCGTGATCCTTTACAGGATCCGGGCGCTTCTAATTTGATCGAGTGTGTCTAAAGTGGTCTGGAAGCTATCTATCGAAACTGATGTTATCGATTCCAAGGCACAATGTAAGTTTCTTTACCGATGAGCGCGTCGGTGCGGCTTGCGACTTTCCCTCAGGCTGCCGCATCTCATCTAGGCGCGGCGGTATACTCGAAGGTGTGCGGATGCCGCAAGGAGGATCATGTCAGGATTGGGAGTGTTAGACGTTAACGATGCAACGTTCGATCAGGAAGTGCTCAAAAGCGAGCAGCCGGTTCTAGTGGATTTCTGGGCCGTTTGGTGCGGTCCCTGCAAGGCAATTGCGCCGATCGTAGACAGCGTGGCTGCAACGTTCGCCGGCAAGCTGAAGGTGATCAAGGTGAATGTGGATGAAAATGGCGCAACTCCGTCGCGCTATGGCATTCGCGGTATTCCCGCCTTGTTGTTCTTCAAGAACGGCCAGGTGGTGGATCAGGTGGTGGGCTACAAGCCCCAGGACGAGATTGAAGCGAAGGTGAAGCTGCTGCTGGAATAATGGGCGCCGCGCGATTTGCGGATTTTCAAATACGAAGGCCCGGCAAATCTGCCGGGCCTTTTTCTTGAGCGGCCTGCCGCTCAGTCACTTTTTCCCGAGTTCGTGTCGAGTTCCGCAGGCAGATCCAGCGCCACCAGACAGAAATGGGTCTGGCTGTCCTTTTGATCCTCAAAACCCACAATGTGCTGATGCCGCTTCGATCCCGCTTTCAGCAGCAAGCCGTCTTTGCTCACGCCGTAGTCTCCCTGGCCGATCCTTACCTTGCCGTTCTTATCGTCCTCGCAGGAGAGTCCTTCCGTGGTGGTTGCCGGGCTGCCCACCGGGGAATTGCCCTGGCAGGTAATCACGTCACCGTACCGGCCCAGAGCCTTCTTATAGAAAGCGATCACCTGTTCCCTGGTATCGGAAGTGGCATAGGAAACCGCACGCACGCGCAGCGCCCATTCGCCAAAGCCCAGTTGGACATCAGCAGACTTGTGCTTGTTCTTGTCGTTCACCGGCTGCGCGCCGGGATAAACCGGAAGACCCAGGTCCGCGGCTGAGGTCTCGTCGGTATTCACATGAATGCCGCCAAAGGGCGTGTCCACCTGGACGTGCTTGTCCTCGCCGTTGGAGCCTTTGTCCACGTTGATTCTGCATCCCGCAAGACCGGCAGCCAACGCCAGACAGGCCATTGCAGCCGCCGCATTCCAAATGCTCTTCCGCATCATGGCAATCTTCCTCATGCCCTGATATACGACCGCATTGGGTGAAAGGTTCCGGAAATCGGCGCCATGCTGCGCTGTGTTTGCGGAAGGTTGAGAGACGCCAGTGGCAGGCCGGTAGCCTCTACCTGTACTTGCGCAGCACGCCGAGCACGCGGCCTTGAATCGCCACCTGCGCGGCCGGAACGTAGATGGGATCCATCTCCATGTTGGCGGGCTGAAGGCGTACGACGTTGCCCTCAGTATAGAAACGCTTCAAGGTTGTCTCAGCGCCATGTACCAAGGCCACAACGATCTCGCCCTGGCGGGCTGTCCTGGTGCGCTCGACCAGCACGTAGTCGCCGCTGATGATGTGCTCGTCGCGCATGGAGTCTCCGCGCACCTCGAGGGCAAAGACGTCGCGGTTGCCCACGACGTCGTGCAGCGAAATGCTCTCTGAGGTCTCGACAGCCTCGACTGGAAGCCCGGCGGCGATGCGCCCAGCCAGCGGCACGCGGTCGCTGGTTCGTGTGCGCGTACCCGGCGGCAGCACGTCGATGGAGCGGCTGCGGTTGTGGACGCGATCCAGCAGCCCCTTCTTTTCGAGATTCGTAACGTGCTTATGCACGGTTGCCAGGCTCTTCAGCCCCATTCCGCGCGCAATCTCCTCAAACGACGGGGAATAGCCGTTGCGCGCCACAAACGACTCGAGAAAATCCACAACTTCTTTTTGCCTTCGTGTAACAGCCATGGGCGCATTATAGCGAATAAAAAGCGAATTGCAACAACTCTTTTTTGGCTCTGTTCGGTTTTCGCACAAAGGCCGTTAACGCACAGGGAGAGGCAAGGAATGGTTGATGTCCATCTTTAGCGAAATCCTTTCATTTTTGCTGACGATAAGAAGTTACCGGTACCTGATGGATCGAATCGAGTGGGGCAAAAGATAGATGGAACCGAATGCTGGCGTTCAAGAAAAAGCAAGCTTATGCCGATAAACAAGTTTGAACTGTGTGTGTGTTTCCATGCCTTTTGAACTCCGGCGCTGTGAGGGTTGATGATCTCGCTGAAGAAATATCTCGATGCCGCACATACGGACTCGACCGTGGAGTCCCCGTCGGAGGAGGAAGCTCTCCTTTCCGCTGCTTTGTCTGCGTACTGCTCTGCATTGTTGGGAATGGGAACCTACAGCCTGGATGCCTGTCCTGGCCTCGGGAAAGAGTTCCAGCAGATCCTCGGAAAACTCGGGAATGGCATTTCTACGAATATGTCTTCCCAGGCAATGGCGGCAACGGAAAAGAATGTCCGGGAACAGTTGCAGGATTGGGGCGGACGCGCGGCCAGGCACTACCAACAAAAGGCCGGCGAGGTTAAGGACATCCTGTTGATTATGGCGCGCACCGCCGAATCCGTTGGCGCGCGGGACCAGCGTTGCGCAAAGCAGGTCACCGAAGTGACGACGCGCTTGAAAACCATCGCCAACCTTGACGATCTGACCCAGATCCGCGCCTCAATCGAGAAGAGCGCCGGAGAACTGAAGACGTCGATTGACAGGATGACAGCCGAAGGCAAAGAGGCAATCGACCGGCTTCAAGTGAAAGTGACAGAGTTCCAGGCCAAGCTCGAAGAAGCCGAGCATCATGCATCCTGCGATTCGCTCACCGGGCTTCGCAGCCGCCACGCCGTTGAGTGCCAGCTCGAGACGCGCATGAACGCAGCGCTTTTGTTTTGCGTGGCCATGATCGACATTGACGGATTCAAACAGGTGAACGACGATCACGGGCACATGGTCGGCGATGAGTTGCTGCGGCTGTTCTCCACCGAACTGAAATCCAGATGCCGCACAAACGACGTGGTCGGGCGGTGGGGCGGTGATGAATTCATCATCGTACTCGACTGCTCCATGAAAGAGGCCAAGAAGCAGACCGATCGCCTGATCGAATGGGTCTGCGGGAGCTACTCGGTTCATGGGGTGAACGGCCCCTTGAAGTTGAAGGTCAGCGCCTCCATTGGCCTTGCGGAATATTTTCACGGGGAGCAACTGAAGTGGCTTCTCTCGCGAGCCGATGCCGCAATGTACGAGCAAAAGGCGGCCTCCCGAGGCGATGAGGCAAGGCCGAAGCGCTAGAGCAGATCTGGAGCAGGGCCGCAAACTCACGTTCTCGACGCCGTGCATTCATCCAACGCCGCGCCATGCGCAGCACGTGGAATACCTGGGGAAAACAGCCGGCAGTGATGGCTGTCACGCGGCACTGTTTAGCCGCCCTTAACAGGACGCACTCTCAGTGTGCGCCCACACGTGGAATCGCTTCTCCTTCTTTCTTCATTCCAGCCTTGAGTTCCTTTCCGTTCCGCGTGAAGGTTGAGGAGGGCCAATGGTTAGCACTTGCTAAGCCGGCCCGATGGAGCCCCGCTGGCGCTTAAGAACCAGCGGAGCAGCAAGCGCCGCAGGTTGAGGGCGCTGCCCCAAGGAAAGGCTGCCATGAGGTTGTTGATCGCCGAAGACGATAAGGCGCTGGGATTGTTTCTCAGCCGAGGCCTGGAGGCCGACGGACATCGCGTTCGTCTGGCCTGTGACGGAGGAGCGGCAGTGGAGGCATTTCGCCAGGAGATGCCCGATCTGACGATTCTGGATCTGAACATGCCGGTAAAGGACGGCGAACAGGTGCTCGAAGAGTTGCGCGCCCTGGATGCCGACCTGCCGGTGTTGGTGCTGACCGCCCGGCAAGAGGTGAATACGCGGGTTCGCTGCCTGGACCGCGGGGCCGACGACCTGATGATCAAGCCCTTCAGCCTGCATGAATTGCGGGCGCGCTGCCGGGCGCTGCTGCGGCGCAAGCGGGAAGCGCGTCTGCAGTTGCGGGCCGGGAACCTGGAACTGGACCGCCTGGACCATACGGCTCGCCGGGGAACCGAATCGATTCTGCTCACCAACAAGGAATTTGCGCTGCTCGAACACCTCATGCTCAACCGCGGCCAGTGCGTCTCACGGGTTGAGCTGCTGGATTCAGTCTGGAATATGGAACCGGCGCAGAGCACCAACATTGTGGATGTCTATGTGAACTATCTGCGCCGTAAGCTGAAGGATCCGCCTCCGGGCCAACTGATCCAGACCGTGCGCGGACGGGGCTACATGGTGCCTTCGGAGGTTGAGCTGTCTCTCGCTGCCCCCGTAACCTTGCTGGCGCCGCTTGCCTTGGCTCCTGGCAGCGCGACTGCTTCCAGCCCAATCTCTGAAATGTATTGATTTCCATTCACCCGTTCATCAACCCGTTCGACTTGTCAGGAGAAAATTCATGCTGTCTTTACCCATTCCCGTTCTTCCCGTCGCCAACCGCATCCGGCCGCGCACGGCGTTGGTGGCCAGCGCCGATCGCAGCTTCCGCCAGCGGCTTTCCGAAGTTCTCACCGGCCTGCGATGGCAGGTGCGCGAGGCCGAGGGCGGCGCCCAAGCCTGGACTGAATCCGAGGCCGCACCGCCCGAGGCCATCATCGTCGACTCGTGGCTGCCCGATCTTGACCTGGCCGAGTTTCTAAAGGATTTCCGGGGAACCTTCCCCCAGGTGGATCTGGTGACCGCGAGCGGAAGCTCCGCGGAGGAAAGTCCGCGCGGCCCCTACCGCCAGGAACTGCTCTATGCGTTGCGCCGCTGCCAGGACACCGATACAGCCGCCTGGAATACCGCGCCCATGCTGAACCGGGCAGACCCGGCGTCGAGTCCGGCGCTTGCCGGCACTCTGCCGGACGCGGCCGATGTCGCTGCGGTTGTTCCCGTACTTGCGGCGCAGGCAGCCGCTGACGCTCCGATTCACCTGCAGACAGCGCCGGCAAAGACCATTCCAATCCGCGCCGATGCCGTGACGCCCGGCAGCGATCCGGCGTCCAGCGAACGGCTGCCGGATATGATCGGCAACGCCCCTTGCATGATCGAAATCGGCCGCCGCGTTCGCCGCGTTGCCCCGCGTATGACTCCGGTGCTGATCGAAGGGCCGACGGGCTCGGGCAAGGAACTGGTTGCCGAGGCTCTGCACCGGCTGTCGGCCAGAAGCCGCAAACCGTTTGTCGCCATCAACTGCGCGGCGATTCCCGAGGCGCTGCTGGAAGCCGAACTTTTTGGGCACACGCGGGGAGCCTTTACCGGCGCGGTGCAGGGACGCATCGGACGCATCGAGGCCGCTGACGGAGGCACGCTGTTTCTGGACGAGATCGGCGAGATGCCGCTCAGTTTGCAATCCAAGCTGCTTCGCTTTGTGGAGAGCGGCGAGTTGCAGCGCGTGGGCGACAACGAGACCGTGAAAGTGGATGTGCGCATTGTGGCCGCCACCCACCGCCCGTTGGCCCAGGATACCCAGGAGGGCAGCTTTCGCGCCGATCTCTACTACCGGCTGGCTGTCTTTCTTATCCGCACGCCCGCACTGGCCGAACATGCCCAGGACCTGCCGCTGCTGGTTGACCATTTCATGCGGCAGATGGGCCGCGAAGCGCCGGTCAAGCGCCTGGATCACAGTGCGCTGGCCAAGCTGGCTGCCCACAACTGGCCGGGCAATGTGCGCGAGCTCGAACATGTTCTGGAGCGGGGAGCCATCCTGGCCGGCGACGAGGCCGTCGTCACTGCGGGGGATATTGAATTTGGATTCGCCGTCAACTGAGCGAACCGTCTGAGGGAGGTGGCGATGGGCATGGAGATCGAAACCCGGCTGAGCGATCAGCTGGCCCGTTATCTGGACCTGTCCACGGCGGAGGCCAAGCTGACCGCCGTGAACATGGCCAACATCGACACTCCTGGCTACCGGGCCGTGGGCATGGACTTCGAGGCGGAGATGCGGGAGGCCATAGACGGCGTGGACCGGGGACGCGTTTCGCGGCCGGTGCGGCTCAAGGCTATGGATGGGCTGATCGCGCGGCCCGATGGCAACAACGTTTCCCTGGACCGGGAAGGACTGAATCTGGCCGAGGCGCAACTGAAGTTCAAGACGGGCGTGGCCTTGCTGCGCCAGGAGTACCAGCGGGTGATGGACGCGATCCATTCCGACAAGTAGGGACTGAGGGACTTAGGGACCAGGGACTCAGGGACTAAGGGACTGAGGGACTAGGGGTTGGGGGACTAGGGATTGAGGTCTGGGGAAGAGTACGCGGTGTGCCTTCAAGACGAAATCTCTGCCTACTGCCAAAGGGAACGGGATGCTTTTCCTAGTCCCTTAGTCCCTAGTCCCTAAGTCCCTTGCGGAAAGGAGCCGGCAGGATGAATCTCTTTGGGTTGATGGAAACCTCGGGTGGCGCCATACAGGCTGAACGAATGCGCGCCGAGGTGGTGGCGGCCAACATGGCCAACGCGGAGACGACGCGCACCGCCGATGGCGGTCCCTACCGCCGTCAGCATGTGGTCTTCGCCGCGAATCAGGGCGATCCGGCGTTTCTCGACAGTCTGACCGCGGCTTCGGGCGGGTTGGCTTCCGGCTCGTCGTCTTCTGGCTTACTGGCTGCGGGTTCACTGGCTTCCGGGGCTCTGTCGACGCTCAATCCGCTGGGCGCGGGGCCGGTGGCTCCCGGAGTGCATATCGCGCAGGTGGTCGAAGATCCGTCACCGCCGCTCAAGCGTTACGATCCTGGTCATCCTGACGCGGGGCCCGATGGGTATGTCGCCTATCCGGACATTAATCCCCTCACAGAGATGGTGGACCTGATGGGGGCGACGCGTGCTTATGGTCTCAACAGTTCCGCCGTGCAGGCCGAGAAGGGCATGATCGCATCGGCGCTGGAGATCGCCAAGTCGTAAGTGGGCCGTCGGGCCGTGTTGTTTCTCTTATCGGCGGAACGGCGGCAGACATGAGGCAAATCAACAGGTCGCGTGAAATGGAGGATCGATGCAACCCGCAATGAACCCAATCGGCGCAGTCGCTTCATCGCTTTCCAACCTGACCGGCGCGGGCGGTTTGCCGGGCAGCCTATCGAAGTCAACCCAAGGAGCCGCACCCGCTCCATTCTCCGATCTGATGACCGACGCAATCGGCCAGGTAAGCCAGCTAGAAGACCAGGCGCACGCAACGGTGGCGGGACTGATGACCGGCTCCGGCGTGGATGTGCACCAGGCGATGATTGCCACCCAGAAGGCCACCATGGCCTTTGAAATGGCCCTGGCCGTGCGCAACAAGGCGGTCCAGGCCTACCAGCAGGTGATTGGCATGCAGTTCTAGGCGGCAGCCGGGGCGCTTGGAAGAGTGAAACCGGCAAAGAACGGTCTTGAACAGTGCGGCAGCAGTAGCAGGGAAGTCGGCGGGATACCGGAATCATGGCCACAGGAACACAGTTGGAGAAGAACGCGCCGGCACCCCTCGGACAACCGCATTGGACCGACAGGCTCGCCGGGCTCTGGGGACGAGGGCGGGTGAGTTGGGCCGCGATGCGGCCGGCCGAGCGCGGCTGGGCGGCGGTGGCCGCGGTGCTGCTTGGCGCCCTGGCCGGCGGCCTGCTCTGGTACGCGCTGCACACCGACTGGCGCACACTCTATACGAATCTCGACCCTGAAGACGCCCGCCAGATCAGCCAGATTCTTGCCCAGGCGCAGATTTCGTTCGAGGCGACCCCCGATGGAGCGGGGATTCTGGTTCCCGCTCCGCAGTTGGACAAGGCGCGGCTGGCCACCGCCGCCAAAGGAGGCGTCAAGAGCGGACGGATGGGCTTTGAGATCTTCGACAAGCCCAACTGGGTGGGCTCGGAGTTCGACGAGCAGGTCAGCTACCAGCGGGCTCTGGAGGGCGAACTGGAGCATACCGTGAGCACGCTCGCGGATGTCGAGTCGGCGCGGGTCGATCTGGTCCTGCCGCACGACTCGCTCTTTCGCGAGGCGGAACGGCCGGCCAAGGCCTCGGTGGTCATCAAGCTGCGCCATCGCTCGCTGGCCGAAGGCGAGCCGGAGGCAATCCGCAATCTGGTGGCCTCGGCGGTGGACGGGCTGACGCCGGAGCGGGTGATTCTGGTCGATGCTTCAGGCCACCTGCCGCTTGGCCCGAAGACCGCCGATGCCTTGCGCCTGAGCGCGGAACAGGCTCTCGAAGACAAGCTGATCGCCACCCTGGAGCCGGTGACCGGGGCAGGCAACGTGCGCGCTTCTGTGACCCTGGACTATAACCCGGCGGAGACCGAGGAGACCGACGAGAATTACGATCCGGACCAGACGGTGACGCTCTCGATGCAGCGCACCGAACAGACCGCGGGAGCGCAGCCGGTGGCTGCCGGGGTTCCGGGCACAGCCTCGAACGCGCCCAACTCGCAGGCTTTGCCGGTTTACCCGCAACAGACCACGCCCCCGCAATCCGCCAAAACCGAGTCAGGAACCTATGCCTCCACGAAGACGGTGCGGCATGTGCTTGAGAATCCGGGCCGGGTGCGGCGGATGACCGCGGCCATTGTGGTGAACGACCGGCTGTTGCGGGTTGCCGAAAAGGGCAAGGCGGCGGTGTGGCAGCCCCGTTCGCCCGATGAGCTGCATCACCTGACGGCGCTGGCCCAGGCGGCGGTGGGCTTCGACACGGCCCGAGGCGATCTGCTGACGGTGGAAGACTTGGGTTTCGATGCGAATCGCGCTCCGCTGCCGGTCTCGGTGCCTGAACAGGTGTTGACGAAGGCTGAGAATTCACCGGTGCTGGTTAAATACTTTGCCCTGCTGATTGGCCTTCTGGTGGTGCTGGCCTTCGGTGTGCGCCCCGCGCTTCGCCGCGTCCGGCCTGCCTCAAGGGAAGCTGCCAAAGGGGCAGCCAAAGAGTTGCCTGCCGGGGCTGCGCCACCTGCATTGAGACCCCCGGAGCCGGTTGAGCTTGACCCCGAGCGGATTAGGACGCAGGAGATCTTCGAGCAGGTCACAGGGCATCTGAAACGTGAGCCGACGCAGAGTTCGCGCCTGTTGCAGAGCTGGATTCATTCCGACTAGCCGCAGTTGGGCTGGGGGATGGGAATTGTTGATGGTATTGGGTGCAGCGGACGGACATCTGTCCCTAGAGTACGAGCAGGATTGAGAGGAACGGACCTTGGCCGAACCGGGAAGCGAGAACGGAGCAGGAAAGCGCCGCCAGTCCGCGAATCTTTCCGGCCTGCGCAAGGCCGCCGTGCTGCTGGTGGCCGTGGGTGAAGACCTGGCCAAGGAGATTCTGCGGGCACTGCCCGAGGTGGATGTACAGCGGCTTACCGAGGAGCTGGCCGACCTGCGCGGGATCACGCCCGAGCTCTCCGCCGAGATTCTGGAAGAGTTCTGGGAGCTTCTGGAGACGCAGAACTTCATGATTCATGGCGGCCTGGACTATGCCAGCCGTCTGCTGATGGAGACCTTTGGTAAAGAGCGCGCCGACGACCTGCTGATGCTGGTGCGCCGTTCACAGGAGGCCGCGCAGGGCAATCTTGCCAAGCTGCAACGCACCGATCCTCAGCAACTGGGCAAGCTGCTCGATCAGGAGCATCCGCAGACCATCGCGCTGGTGCTGGCCCATCTCGATCCGCGGCGGGCCTCGCTGGTGCTGGACAACCTCAGCGAGGATCACAAGGTGGTCTCCATCCAGCGGCTGGCCGAGATGCGCCAGTTCTCGCCGGAGATGGCGCAGAAGGTGGCCCACATTCTGCATCGCCGCCTGGAGAACGTGGGCGATACTGCCCGCAAGAGCTATTCGGGCTTCAAGGCGGTGGCCGATCTGCTGAACCGGCTCAACGCCGAGGAGTCGAAACATATTCTGGAAACCATCGAGGACGCCCAGCCGGAGCTGGCGCTGAGCATTCGCAACCTGATGTTCACCTTTGAAGATTTGGTGACGGTGCCCCCAGCCACCATTCGCGAGATTGTGTCGGGGGTAGACAAGCGGCAGTTGGCGCTGGCCTTGCGCGGCGCCAACGACGAGCTGCGCGCACAGATTTTCAAGGCGATGAGCTCGCGCGCCGTGGAGATGCTGAAGGAAGACATGGAAGTGCTCGGCCCGGTGCGTTCGCGCGAGGTAGCGCAGGCCCAACAGGAGATTCTTAATCTGGCCCGACGGCTGGAGACCGAGGGTAAGGTGGTTCTCAAGCTGGAGACGGGCGACGAGATGCTGGCTTGAACAGGGATCAGAGAACAGGGGTCAGAGATCAGAGGAGCGACCTATCGCTGGCTGCTGACCTCTTACCGCTGAGGAGAGGCAATCCGTGCGGCAGACGGGATCGGAAATCGACAGCGGCGCATCGGGGCGGATTGAAGCCTTTGTATATCCTGCCGACCCCGGCGCGCCCACGATGCCGGCGTGGAATGTCTGGGCGATTGAGCCCGAGGGCGGCGTGCCTGGGGAGACCCGGCAGAATCACACCCAGGAAGCACAAGAGGCGGGAGCGCGCGCCGAGTTTGAGCAACGGCTGGGCGCCGAAACCCGCCGTTCCTTCGAGGCAGGCCGCGAGCAGGGCCGGATCGAAGGCCGCCAGGCGGAACATGGGGCGCAGGCGGCGGCGCAGGCGACAGCCGAAAAGCAGCGCGCACGCCAAGCCGCCGAACTGATTGAGAGCTTTGCCGTGGAGCGCGACCGGTATCTGCAGGCGGTGGAGCATGAGGTGGTGGAGCTGGCTCTGGCGGTGGCGGCCCGCATCCTGCGGCGCGAGGCGCAGATGGACCCGTTGCTTCTAACCGGAGCGGTGCGAGTAGCTCTGGGGCAGCTCTCCGGCTCGACCCAGGTGCGCCTGCGCGTTCCCGCCGCGGAGCTAGACCTATGGAGCGAAACCGCGGCTCTTTTTCCCAGGCTGCGGGTCAAGCCGGTGGTTCTTGCAGGAGAGGGAATGCGGCTGGGCGATTGCACGATTGAAACGGAGCTTGGCTCGGTGGATCTGGGGATACGGGCGCAGTTGGGAGAGATCGAGCGCGGCTTCTTCGACCGCGCGGGCAGTCGCAGGACAGGCGCGGCGGTGGACGAGGCGCCGGTCGTAGAACAGGAGGCACGCGCATGACAACTTTTCCGGCGGCCCAGGCAGCGCCGCTTCTGCATCGTTACTTCCAACGCCTGGAGCGCGGCCAGCCCTGGCGCTGGCGCGGGCAGGTTCTCGAGTCGGTTGGGCAGACCATCGAATCGGCAGGACCGCTGGCCTCTGTGGGAGAGTGCTGCGAGATTACGGACCAGTACGGCCGTCCCCATCTGGCGGAGGTGATTGGGTTCCGAGGCTCCAATGTGCTGTCGATGCCGGTGGAGACGACCGAGGGCATTCGCTTTGGCGATTCGGTGGCGGCTCTGGGCGTGCGCCCGGAGATTGAGGTGGGTCCGGCGCTGATGGGGAGAGTGCTGAACGCGCTGGGCATGCCGATCGACGAGGGCCGGCCTCCGGCAGCTTCCGCGACCCTGCCGTTGGGTGGCGCGGTGCGTTCGCCGCTTGACCGCGCGCCGATTCGCACGCCGCTGGGCACGGGCATCCGCGTTCTCGACGGGCTGCTGACTGTGGGCCGCGGCCAGCGGGTGGGCATCTTCGGCGGATCGGGCGTGGGCAAAAGCACGCTGATCGGCATAATGACCCGCAACACGGAAGCTGATGTAACCGTGGTCGGCCTGGTGGGCGAACGGGGCCGCGAGGTGGGGGAGTTTCTTGAGGATTCGCTTGGCGTGGAGGGCCGGGCCCGTTCGGTAGTGGTGGTTTCAACCTCCGACCAGTCGCCGCTGATGCGCATGAGAGCGGCGCTGGCGGCTACAACGGTGGCGGAGTTCTTTGCCGCGCAAGGCAAGCATGTGCTGCTGGTGCTGGATTCACTGACTCGCTTCGCCATGGCTGCGCGGGAGATTGGCCTGGCGGCAGGGGAGCCACCCACAGCCAAGGGATATACGCCCTCGGTGTTTACCCAGCTGGCGCGGCTGGTGGAGCGGACGGGGCAGTTTTGCGTGGGTTCGATCACGGCTTTTTATACCGTGCTAATGGAGGGGGACGATCAGCAGGATCCCTTGGTGGATGCGGTGCGTTCGCTGCTGGATGGACACGTGGTGCTCTCGCGCACGCTGGCGGCCGAGGGCTGGTATCCGCCGGTCGAGGTGTTGGACTCGATCAGCCGATTGATGCCGTCGGTGACCCAGCCCGCTCATCGCGAACACGCGGCGCTGCTGCGCAAGCTGATGGCGGTTTATGCCCGCTCTGAGGACCTGGTGCGCATTGGCGCCTACAAGCCCGGCGCGGACCCGGAGCTGGATCGCGCCCTGCGCGCGCGGGACGCGATGCGGACATTTATGACCCAGGATGCGCGCGAACAGGTTCGCTTTGCCGATTGCGTGCGCCGTCTTTCGGCGCTGTCAGGGGAGGTGTAGGCGATGGCTGTTTCAAACGCACTGCGCCGTTTACTGAAAATTCGGGCTATCGAGGAAGAACAAAGCCGCCTGGCGCTTGAGTCGGCGCTGGGCGAGCTCAACCGTCTGGAAGTCGCGCTGGCGGCAACCGCCGAGCGGGACCGCCTGGGGCGGAGGCTGGTGGAGAGCAGCGCACGCAATGGGGAGTTGCCGGACCGGTTGGCTGGCCTGGAGGAGACGCGCGCGGCCCGTTGCTCCGCCACGGTGCTGGGGCCGAGAATCGCGGAGGCGGAGCTCGATGTTCTCGGCCTGCGCGAGGAGTTTCTATCGAGGAGGGTCGAGCGCCGTCAGGCTGAGACTCTGATCGAAGAGACCGAGGCACTGGACGCCCTCGATGCCGGCCGGCGCGGCCAACAGTCGCTGGACGACTGGTATGGCAACCGGATGCATCGAACGGAGGCCGAAGAGGGGCCGGCGAAGTTGGCAGCTGGCGCATTGACGGCACGCGGACCCTTGACCGAGGAAAGCTCCGGCACGGCGTAGGGAACTTGAGTGAAAATCTTCGCGGAAGGCCGCGGAGTTCCTGAAACGGAATCGACGATTCCATTCCTACAAAGCTTTAACCTTCACCCGTCGTCTTTTGGCACAGTATCTGCATTCCTTCTGGTCATGAGCGTTGCTGCAGGAATCGAGATAAGTGCAGGCGGGCGTCCAGCGCAGGGGCTGAGTCCGGCCTCAGGACATGTCCTCAGTACCGGGTTGGACGGCGCGTCGGCCACGGGCTCTTCTTTAGCGACGGTATCTGTTGCGAAGAGCTTCCGCACCAGTTGGCAGTCTGTGCTGGCTTCTCTGGGCGCGGGGCTGGACGGAACCGAAAAGGAATGGGCTGGAGAAGAGGGAATCGAGCCCTCGGTTGAAGCCGCTCTTGCCAAGCCTGATCAAACACTATCGTCGACAGCCCTAAGACAGGGCGGAGGCGCGGTGCGGTTTTTGCCACAGAGCCGTGTCCCGCAAGGTCACACGGCGGAGAGCCAGAGGGAGCTGTCCCTACCTGCGGCGCGGGCTGGAATCCAAGGTGGGCAAACAGTGTCGCTCGTCTCCAGGCGGGCGGCATCCGATGCGCTGGAATCCACGCTTGGCGCACACGCTGCCGAACCCGGCAAAAAAGCCGGGCTGAATGCCACCGTAGCACTCAGTGTGGCGGATATAGCTTCCGCAATGGCCGGCAATGTTGCATTCGTCATGCCAGCACAAGGAGAGGCAAGTCAAGCAGCGATCAAGTTGCAGATGCAGCCCTCTGCGGCAGATATCTCGACAGGATTGCCAGGCAGTTCCACGCGGAGCTCCGGCCAACCGCATCTGACGGGTGCGGAGGGCGCCGCTGTGGGCGCCGGCAGGGCGAGTTCAGCCGGGAATCATTCAAAGGACACGGATGGAACACAGACCCTGTCCGAAAAAGCCCCGGACGCAGCGGTATCGCCTGCTGGGCGCGACTCGACGTTTTTGGAGGGATCTAGCGGAACAAAGCCTGAGAGTTCCGGCGTAGAGGCTGCGCCGGGGCGGAGTCGAGGGCAGATCGAAGCGCCGAGTGAGACGCCCGCGCAGAGCCAGAACCAGACACAGCCCGGAAGCCAGGGATTTGAAGCTGTCCCGGCCCCGATCGGCAGCGCGGACACGGATCGGGGGTTGGCTGGCAGCGAAGACGCTACCAAGCAACTCGCTGAGGTAGGCCAAGCCACGGCGGTGCTCCCCATGGCAGGAAAACCCGGCCTGGCCGGTAGCGGGCGGACCACGAAACAGGATGCACAGCGGCTTGCGCACGCATCCGGCGCGGGAGACCCGACTGGGAAGGGAACTGGCCTTCCGAATGGCCAACCGGCCAGTGCGGACCCAAATGCGTATGCAGTGGCGCACGACCCGGCGGGCGCGCATGGGACAACGATTGACGCAAGCAGCGTGATCGGAAGTTCGTCCGGTCACTCGTCTGGGCCGGACTCCGCGGAGACCTTTGCCGCGCTCGATGCCGGGGCCGTTCCTGGGAAGCCGGCGTGGGTTCATGCCGGAGCGCAGCGGGCCGAGGCGGGGTTTCAAGATCCTGATCTGGGCTGGGTTGGCGTGCGCGCGGATTTGAGCGGAGGCGGCGTTCACGCCGCTCTTGTACCCGGTTCTGCGGACGCGGCTGTGACCCTGGGCGGCCACCTTGCCGGATTGAACTCGTATCTCGCTGAGCAGCACACGCCGGTCGAAACTCTGACACTGGCGGCGCCGGAGAACCGGGAGGCGGGGCTGGGTGCGGGGCAAGACATGAACCAAGGTATGAGCCAGGGTTTCAATCAGGGAGAGAGCCCACATGCTGGCCAGGGCGCCGGGGCAGAATCGCCAACGAATCGTGGGCCAGGTGTTTCGAGCACGAGTGTCGCGGATTCGCAGGAGGTTTCGGCGGGGATCGGCAGGACTGATGGAATGGGTTTCGGCCAAGGGTCGGGAGGCATTCACATATCGGTGATGGGATGAGCTTGCCTAAGCGGTCGGAGGCAGGCAAGCCGGGCTGCGGCAAGACTGGGCAGAGTTCTTGAGAGCTGGAATCTGGGAAGCAGGAACGCCGGATTGAAGAGAAACCGGCAGAAGGAAGGCGGAGAACTATGGGGGCAATGGCAGGAATCTTGAATCAGCCATACACGGCGGGGCAAGCCTTGACGGGAGCGGGCAGAAGCCCCATGGCCAGCACAGCTACGGACAACGGAAGCACAGACAGTTCGAGCAGTTCCTCAGCCGGCATCTCGGCCAACGACTTTCTCACGCTGCTGGTGACTGAGATGCAGAACCAGGACCCAACCGCAAACACCGATCCCAACGAGTACATCAACCAGCTTGTTTCGGTAAACAGTCTGGAGCAACTGATCGATATCAACCAGAATCTCTCGACCGCGGAGGGAATCTCGACCACCGGTTCCGGCAGCAGTTCTCCCTCGCCAGGGGTTGTCTCATCCGCTTCAAGCCTTACCGGCAAGAGCGCCAGCGGGCAAGTTCCGGCTGCTGCGCACACATCCGTCACGCCCGCATCTGTCTCAGCATTGGATCGGCAGCCAGCAACTCAGCGTCTCCAGCTACCAGCGTGAAGCGCGCGCCCGGCAACCTCAGCATTCCCGAGGCCGGGGCCGCAGCCAATCGGGTGGGCCATGCCCTGAACGGTCAGTCCCACGCAGAGTCGATCGCAAACAGGCTCTCCGGATCCCAATAAGTTTTGTTCGCCAAGCGGCCCAGCGGGCGCACGCACCTATCAATTCGGACCCAAAGGAGAAGCACCATGGCAAGTTTCTACATTCCGCTTACCGGCCTCAACGCCGATTCAACGGCGCTGAACACCATTGCGAACGATTTATCGAACATGAGTACCACGGCCTTCAAGACGCAGACGACCAACTTTTCCAACCTCTTTTCTCAGCAACTGGGCTCGACCGGCTCCGGCGATGCGATTCAGCTGGGCGAGGGTGTGCAGGTCGCTTCGAATGAGACAAGTTTTACGCAGGGATCGAGCGACACGACCGGCAATTCGACCGACATGCAGTTGAATGGCAATGGTTTTTTTGTGTTGAGCAACGGGGGCAGCAACGTGCTTACCCGTGCTGGAGATTTTTCGCTGGCCTCAAACGGCAACCTCATCTCGTCAGACGGTTTGAACGTGATGGGCTATCCCGCGGTCAAAGGGGTGGTGAACACCAATGCCGCACTGACGCCCATCAACATTCCGGTAGGGCAGATTGAAGCGCCTCTTGCAACCACGACCTTTGGGATGACGGCGACGCTCGACTCGGCGGCAGCGGTGGGCACCATCGTTCCCGGTCAGGTGCAGGTCTACGATTCGATGGGCAAGAGCTACGAGGCCACCGTGACTTACACGAAGACGGCGAACAACGTGTGGGACTACAACGTCAGCATGCCGGACACGCTGACGGCCAATTCGAGTATCGCCGCGGGCGTGACCACATTGGATTACAGCTTCGGCGCGAGCGGAGGCGTGCCGGCAACGGTTGACCCGGGCACCAATCTGGCGATCACGGGACCGACCGCGGGCGGCAGCACAGCGACCATTGCCCCGCCGCCTGTGACTGCCGGAGAAGCGCTGGGGGCGGTTGGCACAGCTGGCACTTACGCGGACGACCTTCAGACTGCGATCAACAACGCTGGGATTACAGGCGTTACTGTTTCCACGACCGCCGGCGGCCAGTTGAAGATCGTCGGCACCGGGATTACAACCTCCGGCAGCGTGATACAGGATCCGATTGCCTCGGTCAATGCAGCCGGGACGTTAACCTTCAACGCGAACGGCGACCTAGTCAGTCCGGCAGCCGATGTGAGCGGCATCTCCTTTGCCGGACTATCCGATGGGGCACAGACGTTGAACATGACGTGGAATATCCTGGGCTCCAGCGGAACCCCAACCATCAGCCAGGTGGACACGACTTCTGCCATTGCCTCGACCACGCAGAACGGCTACGGCAGCGGTACGTATCAGAGCTTCACTGTCGGCTCCAACGGCACCGTCACGGCCACCTACTCGAATGGTCAGCAGCAAAACGTGGGACAACTGGCGCTGGCCAATGTCTCGAATCTTCAGGGTTTGGAAGACCTGGGCAGCAGCGAATATGCGACCACGCTGGCTAGCGGCACCGCTGCGGTCGGCGCCTCGGGCACGGCCGGCCTGGGAACGGTGACGGATGGCGCGCTCGAAGAGTCCAACGTCAACATCTCCGCCGAGTTTTCCGATCTGATCATCGCCCAGCGTGCGTTCGAGGCCAGCTCCAAGGCGGTCACAACGTTCGACACCATCACCCAGGAAACCATCAACATGATCCACTAAGCTGCTTTGGGGCGGTTTTCGGGCCGCCCCAAAGCTCAGGCGCCATGCGCTGCTAGCGGACGCGCATGGCGATGAACAATCCCTTGCTCTCGGCAAGCACAATGCCTTTGGAGTTCAAAAGTCTCGCTTCGGTCCAGTGCTTGCGGCCTTCACTGCTGACAATACGGCCTTCCAGCCGAAGAGGCGCGCCCGAGGGAGCCGGGCGCAGGTAGTCGATCTCCATCCGGCCGGTCATTGACGTCAAGCCGCGGGCGCGGACGGCTTTGTGCATGGCCTCATCGAGCAGCGTGGCGATGATGCCGCCGTGCAAGTGGCCGGGATGGCCTTCGAAGGTGTCCGGCACGGTCACAAAGCACACAACCGAGTCATCCTCGGCAACCAGAAATTCCAGGCGTAGGCCGATTGGGTTGGCCGGGCCGCAGCCGAAGCATTTGTTCTGGGCCGCGAGGGCCATCGGGGTAAGATTCTCTGTTTTGTCCGTCATTTGTTCTTCCTAAAGCGTATCAGCAAGCACATTTCTGTAGGTCTCCGAATCCACGTTGCCGCCGGTGAGAATAAGTCCAATACGTTTGCCCGCCAGATTCTGCCGGTCCTTGAGTGCTCCGGCCAGCGCAGCCGCGCCTGCGCCTTCGGCCAGGTTGTGCGTGTCCTGGTAATAGGCTCGCATAGCGTGGGCGATTTCGGCGTCGGTCACTTCAATGATGCGGGCCACGTTCTTACCGATGATCTCCGTAGCCAGAGGGTTGGGGGTGCGGCAGGCCAGGCCGTCGGCAATCACGGTGCGCGACGGCGACTCGACCACCCGGTGCTGCTGGAAGCTGAGGGCATAGGAAGGAGACTCCGCGGCGACAACGCCAACGATTTCAATTGTCAGGCCGAGCGCATTGCGCGCCGCCGAGACACCGCAGATGGACGAGCCCAGACCGATGGGCACGTAGACCGTGGTGAGCGGTGGAGCAGCCTGGAAGAATTCAAGCGCGTAGGTGGCTGTGCCTTTGATCAGCTGTTCGTGGAATGAGTCAACCATCGCAAAGCCACGCTCAGCCGCGAGGGCGTGGGCAAACTCCAGCGACTCCTGAAAGTCTTGGCCGTGTTCAACGAGTTCAACGTCTTGAGCTAGCATAGCTCGATTCTTTTCCTTGCTGTTGCCGAAGGGAACAATGATGATGGCCTTCAGCCCGTGCAGCCGCGCAGCCATGCCAACACCCTGGCCGTGATTGCCACGCGTGGCCGCCACCACGCCTTTAATTTCAGGCTGTGTCTGCTTGAGCCAGTCCAGATAGACCAGCGCTCCGCGCAGTTTGAAGGCGCCTACCGGCGTATGGTTTTCGTGCTTGATCCAGGCATCGGTCCCAAGACGTTCGTTAAGCAGCGGCCACGTATATTGCGGCGTCGGCGGCATGTGGCGATAAACGATGGTTTGAGCGTCGCGGATTTCGGCTAACGAGGGAAGAGCCATAGAACCAGCATATCCAAGTCGAAGCATTTCACCACAATTTGACGGTTTTTGACCTCTCCCGCAGACTTTCTTTGCATCGACGCATCCAACCAAACGGAGGTTTTCCCCAACATGATGGACCGGCGAACTGCAATCAAGCATCTTGGCGGCGCGGCAAGCGCGCTGCTTTTGACCGAAACCCTGCTTGCCGAGGGATTTCCCAACGGCCAAACCGCCCCAGCAACCCCACCACCGCCGCCAGCCGGGCCGTTTACCCTGCCACCTTTGCCCTATGCCTACGACGCGTTGGAGCCCAGCTTCGACGCTGAGACCATGCATCTGCACCACGACAAGCACCATCAGGCTTATGTGAACAATCTCAACATCGCCGTGGCCGCGCATCCCGAGCTGGCTGGGAAAACCGTCGAGGAGCTGGTGGCCAATCTGAACACCTGGCCGGAGTCGGCCCGCACTGCCGTCCGCAACCAGGGCGGAGGGCATGCCAACCACTCGTTCTGGTGGCCAACGCTGGGCAAGGGCGGTGCGGCTCCGGTTGGCGAACTGGCCAAAGCCATCGACGCCAAGTTCGGATCGCTTGCCACCTTCCAGGACAAGCTGACCGCGGCGGCCATGGGTGTCTTTGGCAGCGGGTGGGCCTGGCTGGTGAAACTGCCGGACGCGACGGTGGCAATCGAGACCACGCCCAACCAGGACAGCCCGCTGACCCTGGGACACAAGCCGGTGCTGGCGGTGGACGTGTGGGAGCACGCCTACTATCTGAAGTACCAGAACAAGCGCGCCGACTATGTGAAGGCGTTCTTCCAGGTGCTCAACTGGGATTACGTGAGTGGACAGTTCGCTCAGAAAGCGTAAGGAGAACACTCAGAAGGCTAAACGACGAGCACGCGCAAGACGTACAATCTTGGCGGAATGTGATCTATGTTATGTGGAAACTGCTGATCGGTGCAGAAGGGGTGATCCTTTTAGGTGCGGTTGGAAATGTGGGAGTCCCATTTCATTCAGTTCAGCAGTTTCTGGTCTACGAATCCGTGTATCTTGTCCTCGCGATTGTTTGCGGGGCGCTGTCTATCTACATGCGAATGCTGAAAGGTTGGGCAGAAGCAGGTCTTTCATTCAAAGGCTGTATTGCATGTGTGCAGGCTAAGGTTTTTTACGTTGGAATCGCGGCCATCCTCGCGATGATCACTCTCTATACAATCTGATGATGCTTTCTGCGAGACTTTTGTCATCGGCGGTTGTTTCTCTCGTCGGGATGTCCTTCATTCTTTGTGGCTGCCGCTCCGCGCCCACGCTTACGCCGCAGGAAGCAGAAGGGAAGCACCTCTATGAAGTCAGGTGCGCCCATTGCCACGAGGACAACGACCTCGCCCTGAAGAAAGTCCCGCCCAACCTGCACGGGGTATTCAACCGCACAACGCTGCCCAGTGGCGCGCCCGCCACGGACGAGGCTGTGCGGCAGAACGTATTAACCGGGAAGGGAATGATGCCCGCCTTCACGGGCCGTTTCACCGAGGAGCAGATGGCTGATCTGCTGGCTTACCTGCATACCGGGCTGCGCTGATATTGCCGATCTGCGGGTTCGATCAGAACGTTTTCCACAAGAAATCCACAGCTTATTGCGCAAAGGTAACTACTTTTTAATACTTTTAGAACGAGATTTCGTTTCTATTTAGTATTACACTCGTAACCACATAAGAGTAACTGATTGGGGATGCCTCTAGCTCGAAAGTTGTAGAGAGAGAAGCGAATCGGCACCCCCAATACCCGCAATAGGGCGGCAGGCTTTGCGCTCGTGCAAGAAGCGCGCAGGAAACCGAATCAATCTTCAGACGCGGAAAGGGAGCAAATATGACTGTCCGATGGGGAAGATGCTTCAATTTCAAGAAGTGTGAGAGTGCCGACCAGCGCGAACCAATCCCGGTTGAGCAAGGCTCCGCATTCGTTTGTCCTCAGTGCGGGGAGGCGATGTTTGATGAAGACGCCACGCCCCCTGACGACGGTCCTGCTAGACGCGCCATGGCCGACGAGGTTCCAGTGGCTCGCAGTGGGGGCAATGTGGCTCCGGTCCTGAGCGCCATGACTAACGAGGCCCCAGCATCCCGCCAGACGGCCGATGTGGCTCCTGTCTATCGCCGCGCCAAGATGGTAGAGGCTCGCGATCGAGCTTTACACGCCAATACCGTCGAGGCTCCTGCCCCCCGACCCGCCGAGAAGCGGTCATGGGCTCCCATGGCCGCTGTAGCGGCTTTGATTCTTCTTCTTGCGGGGGTTGGAGGGCTCCTGACGTGGGGCAAATTGCACGGCGCCAAGGCCGGTTCGCTCGACCCGCATCACACGATTCTTCGACTGTCAGGCTCGAACACCATCGGAGATAGTATGGCGCCTGCGTTGGCCGAGGCTTTCCTCAAAGCGCAGGGAGCCACCAATGTTCAGGTTCTGCCCGGAGCAAGTCCGCAGGAAAAGATCGTTCAGGGTATCCTGCCCGGCGAGAGTGTCGCCTCCTCGATCAAGATTGCGGCTCACGGATCGGCAACGGCGTTTACCGCGCTGGCCGACGGCAGCTGCGATATCGGCATGGCTTCACGCAGGATCAAGCCTGATGAAGTAGCCAAGCTTGCCCAGTTGGGCGATATGACTTCGGCCGGAGACGAGCATGTGCTTGGGCTCGATGGCATTGCCGTTGTCATCAACGCTTCCAATCCGCTCAGTACCCTGCGTAAAGACCAGATCAAGCGCATCTTTACTGGGGAGGTAACCGATTGGTCTCAGATAGGCCCAACCCACGGGCCCATTAACCTCTATGCCAGAGACGACAAGTCAGGAACCTTCGACACATTTAAGAGCCTTGTGCTGGCTGGTGCGCCGCTGGCTTCCTCGGCTCAGAGGTTTGAGGACAGCAATGCACTTTCGGAGGCAGTTTCGGCCGATCCGAAAAGTATTGGTTTCATCGGGCTTCCGTTCGTTCACACGGCAAAAGCCATCGCCGTATCGGAGAAGGGAACCAGCGCCCTGAGGCCAACACGGCTGACCGTTGCGACTGAGGACTACTCGCTCTCCAGGCGGCTCTATCTCTATACCCCTGCGGTCGCGCCAAACAAGTTCACGCAAAAATTTGTTGAGTTTGCTCTCTCGAAACAGGGGCAGGACGTGGTGGCCGCCAACGGTTTTATCGCGCAGAACGTCGAGCGCGAGCAGCAGGCGGTATCTGCCGAGGCACCGGATGAATACAAGGAGCTGACACGGAAGGCCGAGCGCCTATCGCTCGACTTTCGCTTCCAACCCGGCAAAGCGGCTCAGGACAACAAAGCGGAGGCCGACCTGGATCGCATTGTTTCTCTGATCGCGGATCGAGGCGTGGCGGGCGGCAAGATTCTGCTCTTCGGTTTTGCCGACAGCACGGGCGAGCCGGAGATCAACGTGGCTCTATCGTTGGACCGGGCCAAGGTGATCGAAGACCAGCTCGTTCAACGGGGCGTCAAGCCCGCGGCGGTGAAAGGATTTGGTTCTGCTCTGCCTGTGGCTTCAAACGACACAGACGATGGGCGCGAGAAGAATCGGCGAGTGGAGATCTGGATTAAGGATTAGCGCACTGAGAGACCGCGATCGGCCAATCGGGTCCGCGCATGGGACGAGACTCAATTTGCCAATCGCGGTATACTCGGGATTGCTATGGCTACCGAAAAAACCTTCTACCTTGAGACCTTCGGCTGCCAGATGAATGCCCATGACTCCGAAAAGGTGATTGGCACATTACAGCATGAAGGCTACAGGCAGGTTGAAAACGAAGAAGACGCCGGCCTGATCCTCTACAACACCTGCTCCATCCGCGACAAAGCGGAGCAAAAGGTCTTTAACCGCCTCAACGACTACAAGAAACTGCACAAGGCGGGCAAGCGCTTCGCCGTGATCGGATGCGTGGCCCAGCAAGAGGGCGAGAAGATCTTCGAGCGGGCGCCGTATGTCTCGCTGGTCTCGGGATCAGCCTCGTACCGCAAACTGCCAGAGATGCTGGCCCGCCTTGAAGCTGGCGAAAATCGCATCACTGGCCTGGACGACCGCCAGACCGACCTGACCTTCGAGACCGAGTTCACCGCCCGCCAGAACCCGTACCGCGGCTACATCACCATCATTGAAGGCTGCGATAAGTTCTGCTCCTACTGTGTGGTGCCCTATACGCGTGGCAAGGAGCGCAGCAGGCGATCGGACTCTGTGCTGGCCGAGGCCCGGCGGATTGCCGACCTGGGCTACACCGAGATTCAACTGCTGGGCCAGAATGTCAACAGCTACCGCGACCCGGAAGGGAAGCGCAGCTTCGCCGAGTTGCTGGATGCCGTAGGCCGGGTGACCGGAATCCGCCGCGTGCGCTTCACCACCAGCCACCCGCGCGACTTTACCCGCGACATCGTCGAGGCCATCGACGCCAACCCGACGCTCTGCGACCATGTGCATCTGCCCGTGCAGTCGGGTTCGACGCGGGTGCTGAAGCTCATGGCGCGGGAATACACGCCTGACTGGTACCTGGAGCGGATCTCCTGGATCAAGGCGGCGCGGCGGCCGATCTCGATTTCGACCGACATCATTGTGGGTTTTCCCGGCGAGACTGCGGACGATTTTATCCAGACCATGGACCTACTGGCGCAGGTCGAGTACGATTGCGTCTTCGGTTTCAAGTACTCCTCGCGGCCGAATACGCCGGCGCTGGTTATGATCGATTCCATTCCTGAGGCGGAGAAGGCGACCCGTCTTCAAGCGCTGCTTGATCGCCAACGTGAAATTCAAAGAATCAATTATGCCAAGCACTTGGGGCAGATTATGGAAGTAATGACTGAAGGGCAGAATCCGGCGCGTGGACAAGTTATCGGACGTAGCAGCCAGAACAAGCCGGTGAACTTTACCTGCGCACAACCCATTGCGCCGGCCCCAGGCAGTTACCTGCAAGTGAAGATCGTCGGTTCTCATCCAAACAGTTTGGTAGGCGAAGCCGTCTAAAGTGTAAGGTGTCGGGAAAGAAGGCAAGCATGGATGTTGAGGTGAGAATTCGCGGGCTGATGATGGACCCGGCCACCAACATGCCGATCGTGGTGCTCAAGGATGTGGCGTCGGATACGGTGATGCCGATCTGGGTTGGGATCTTCGAGGCCAATGCCATCGCCATTGAAATTGAGAAGGTTGCGGCTCCGCGCCCGATGACGCACGACCTTACACGAAACTTGATCCGCCACTTG
>Ga0302195_10000611_pt1 | contig 27922 bp, 51 predicted proteins | sample II_Bog_N1_2_FD_198778 | JGI IMG/M metagenome (GOLD analysis project Ga0302195, IMG submission 198778) | Peat permafrost microbial communities from Stordalen Mire near Abisko, Sweden - II_Bog_N1_2 | ecosystem: Environmental > Terrestrial > Soil > Wetlands > Peat | place: Sweden: Abisko...
AGCTGCACCCCGCGCCGCGCCCCAGCCGCACGCTCATCGTCGAGAGCACCGTGTCGCTGACGACGCTGCTGGCGCTCAAGCCCGAGTCCATCGTCATCTACGGCGACGGCAAGCGCGCGCAGGTAAAGCTGCCAAGCAGCAGCATCTCACGCGCTCAGGTTAGAACGCTGAAGCAGCGGCTCACGCGCGCAGGACGCCGGCATGCGCAAGAAGGACCTCATGGTCATGGCGCTGGCTACCACCTGGCTCGACGAGGACCGCCACCCAGTGGGGCCGATGATCCTCATGGCCGGCCGCTTCCCGTCGCAGCACAGGGGTGCGTCGCGCAACAGCGTCGTGGTAACGCGCCCGCAGGCGTCTTGCGCTACGACGAGCTCAACACCGTCACGCGCCTGACGCAGCTGGTGGGCCATTTCAAGCCGAGGCCGGACAAGGACGCGGAGAGGGAGAAGGAGAAGCGCATCCTCATCGTGTTCGCCTACAACGACCGCATGGAGCGCGACAAGTACGAGTCGAGCCGCTTCGCGCCCGGGATCACCAGCGTCGTCGTCGGCCGGCCGGTGGGTGAGCTGGCCGTCGGCGCCATCGTCTCGGTCCACTGGACCCACAAGGGCCCCGTCTACCGGCAGCGCGACCGCATCGTCAAGGTGGGCAGCGCGCAGCTCGAACCCCTCGTCACGTGCTTCGCGCCTCGTCTGACGGCGCTGATGCCGGGCCACTTTGACGTCGTCATCCTGGTGGGCAACTCGCGCACGCCGCAGCGCTTCGTCGACGAGGCCATCCGGGTGGCCGGGAAGGGCACCACGGTGCTGTGCGGCGTGAACTAACTTTTTTCGGCGAGACGAGAAATTTTCTCTAAGTCTTTTTTTTTCTTCATTTTTTGGTCCGGGTAGACAGGCGAAAAATGGCTGGGTGTGTAGAAAGGTGATTGGCTTCGAGCGGCTCGAAAAAAGCTCTACTGGGACCCAGATCCTCTGGCGAGTGCATATGCCAAATCCTTTTTGGGGGGAAAAATCGCCGGAAGCCGGAAAAAAGGGAGATTTTCAGCCTTCCGGGAGGAAAAAAGAGGAAAAAGTGCCGGCTGCCGGCGATTTTTCCCCCCAAAGTGCATACGTCGTATGCACTCGCCAGAGGATCTGGGTCCCAGTAGAGCTTTTTTCGAGCCGCTCGAAGCCAATCACCTTTCTACACACCCAGCCATTTTTCGCCTGTCTACCTGGACACCGACCCTCTCCGAGGGACTCTTTTCGCCCATCTACTTTTTTCCGACCCACTTTTCGGTGACGAAAAAAAAACTTCTTCGCCTCTGCGTCGATCACACCATGCTCTCCTCCATCGCCCGCCGCGTCGTCGGCATCCCGGCGTCGGTTGCATCGTTCGTCGCCCGCAAAGCAGCGCAGACAGTGGAGCGCGCGCGCGTCGTGCCCGCCTTCATCAAGCGGTCCGTGGAGCGCGCCGGGCTGCCGCTCGAGGTCGCCTTCGTCATCCACGTCGTGCTCTACGTCCTGGTCAACCGCGCCGCCGCCAACATGGTGATCGCCTCCTCCGACCTGCGGCTCTCGCTGGACCCCAACGGCGCCATCGACTGGGCGCGCAGCGGGCTGCTGCACTCGAGCGACTGCTTCCTGGACATTGACACGCTCAAGAGCGTCGACGCCGCCACCGAGTACTTCCGCGTCACGGGCCAGACGAGGCGCATGCCGGCCAAGTGGTGCCTGCCGCCCGCCATCGCCGTGCGCCTCGTCGCCGAGGAGGCCAAGAAGCTCGACCGGCTCACGGCCTTCATGAAGGACGAGGCGGCGCAGCGCGACATCCGCGTGCTGGGCGCCATCGGTTCGTTCTTCTTGCACCGCGACTCACGCAGCAGAGGTCAACGTCAACGTGCACGCCATCCTGCTGCGCGGGCAGCTCATGCTCAACCCGCGGCTCGTGGGCGTGGCGCTGCCCTCCGAGTGCGTCGTCGAGGTGCTGGGGCAGCGCAGCACCGTGCCCTACTACAAGCGCTCCAACGTCGTGTTCACGACCTTTTTCGGCGACACCATCACGCGCATGGTGAGCGCGGAGGAGGCGTGCGTGCTGGCGGCGTTTTAAGCAACCTTTGCTGCAACAGCGCGCTACCAATCCGCGATCACCAGGTTAGCCGGAAAGGCGAAAAGGTCCATCGGGCCGTCGGGGTCCCACTGCGTGCTGGGGCACTGGGGGTCGAGGCACTTGAAGTGGCAGTGCGCGATGCACGGGCGCTCCTCCGAGTCGACACCGAACCAGCAGTTGAAGACCGTGTGGTTGCTCTCGTGGATGCCCTTCTTCGTGGGGCACCAGACGCCGCTGAGGCGGCACGCGAACTTGGCTGGGGTGTTCTCGCGGACGACGGGCTGCCAGTGGTCGAGCTTGGCGAGGATGCGCCGCACCGCGTCCGTCTGGCGTGTCAGGGGAGCCGCGTCTTAACCAACCTGCCCCTCCGGCAGCGGCGGCCCCGGCGCCTCCATCGTCAGCAGGCGTTGCGGGCGGTGATCGGGCAGCACGTTGACCATCTGATGGGTCAGTTCTCTCTCGGAGAAGACGCACGCTGCGAGAAAACTCAAAGGGCGTCTCGCGCCAGATGGGCCGGAACACGCTGTCGCCGTCGAACTTGGCCGCGAGGGGCAGGCGCAGGCACCGGCTCGTGCCGCTGTAGATGGCCTCGTCCACCGCGTCATGGAGGGGCAGGATGTCCGCCTGCACGAAGCGGCGCATGTCCGCCAGCGAGGCGAAGATGGCGCCGTCAAAGTAGAGGTGGCGCGACTGCTTGGCCGCGCGCGAGCCGTCGAGCTCGATGAGGCGCACGCCCTCCAGCCCGTAGCGCTTGCGCAGCGCCTCGACGCACTTGGCGTTGATGGTCTCGACGAGCGCCTTCATATCCTCGGGGAGCATGCCCTTGCCGTCGACGTCAAAGACCAGGCGGGCGGGCTCATGCGCAAAGTAGACCTCGTCCCCGATGCGCTTCGGCTGCTGCATCAGAAAGTCGCGGTGCAGCAGCGCGTGCGAGCCCACAAAGTAGCACTTGGCCCCCGAGACGTGCGTCGTGCGCGCCCAGACCTGCGGGTGAGTCGCGATCGCTGCGATCACCCACCTGCGTCGTGGGGTCGACCTCGAGGCGCTCGTGGAAGGCGGCGGTGGCGTGGTCGAGCGAGCCAGGCCCGGCGAAGCGCTCGACCCGGGGAACGTCGGCGGCGTGGAGGCGGGGCTGGTTCATCGAGTGTGAGCGAGGGGAAGTGGAGACTTCGGCGTATTCTGTCCGTCGTGGGGGGAAGTGACTTGTTCTGGGGGTAGTCGGGTTTCCCGCCAAAGGATAAGCAGCAACCACAAAATTCGTCTCCTCCTCCTCACCCCCCTCTTTGCCTGCGAGATGGCCCGATGACACGAGCGGGTATGAGAGCGGGCAAACACGTGGAGTAAATGCTGACCGACGTGAGCAAGTCGGTGGCGTACCTGGGGTGGTTCTCCGTCGTCTCGATCCTGCTGTTCGGCGGGCTGACGCTCGGCTTCTGCATCAACACGGGCGCGTGCATGACGGGCATGGGCACGTACGCCTCCGTCTGCATCGGGTTCTTCAACGCGTCGGCGCCCATCTGCGACGGAGGCAGCCTCGCCATCATGGGCATCATCGCGTCGCTGGGCGGCCTCTGCACCCCCGTGGGTTGATGCAGCCGCGGCCGACTGACTCGCCGACAGGTCTGCTACGCGCTGGCGGAGATGGTCGTGCTGCTGCTCTTCATGCGGCAGAGCAACGGCACGACCAACATCTACAAGCGCAACAACCGGTTCCGGATTTTTCTCGTCTTCATCGTGGCCATCGTGGCCATCGGGCTCTTCTTCGCCATCTTCTGGGTCTCTGTGATCCTCAACCTGCTCTTCCTGTGCCTCTACGTCGGCGGCCTCTACACCGGGCTGTTCGTCGGCGGCGCGTACATCATCTTCGGCGAGGAAATAAAGGACACGGGAGCCGCCCGGGTCGCGCCGGCCAGGACCACCGTAGCGAAGACGTAACACACACACTTCACCCCAACCATGACCACCCCAACTGCCGAATCCACCCAACCCATCGCTGCCAAGACGCCCAAGCCCAAGAAGGTCGTCTCGGCGGCTGCCAAGGCGGCGCACGCGGCCAAGTTCGCCATGAAGCCCAAGCACCACGACCCCACCGAGGTCCGCCCCGTGCGCTTCCGCTCGCTGGCGCGCAAGGTGGGCGCCACCATCTTCACCAAGAAGGCGGCGCCGCGCCTCAACCGCAAGATGAAGGCGCGCATCGCGCACATCGTGCCGCTGGTGCACGCGCTCATGAGCCGCGACCCGACGGTCAAGAACACGATTGTCATCCGCCACGTCGCGACGTACCTGCGCCTGTCGGGGGTGGAGGTCTACTGAGCGCGGAGCAGTAAAAGCACATATGCTCACACACAATGGACGACCCTCTGCTGGCGCGCCTCACGGCGCTATACCCGACATACAGAATCGAGCATCCGCGCTATCGCAGCCCGCGCACGCACGTCATCTTCTACACCGACGGGGACTGCGGCGTCGCGATGACGGTGACCCAGCACAAGGACGGGTACATCGTGTGTTCCGACAAGTGCAGGCTCAAGATTTCATCGCCCGCTGGTGGCTACAAGGACCACGCCGTGTTCGACGCCTTTGTAGCCAGAGAAGTGAAGATCTGGGAGGAGACGCGCGACGCGTAAAGCACACACATGGAGCCCGAGCATGAATTCTCCCTCTCCCGCGAAGTCAAGGGCATCATTGCCGGCGTCTACTGGAAGCTCCCGAGGGGCCGCGCCATCGGCATGGTTCTCAAGGAGCTCTATGTGCTCGGCGTCTCATCACTGGTGGCTGGTGGCGTGATCATGCTTATGCTCAGCCAAATCCAGGCCAACGTGACGAGGACGAATTACTATCGCGCGCGGGCCTGGCACGTATATAATGCACAAGTTTAAGCACATGCGCACACACACACACACCATGCAGCCCCACTTCCGCCTCAGCCGCTTCGGCGTCATGACCATGCTGCAGCGCAACGCGCACATCTACCAGGCGTGCGCCTTCGTGCTCGACCTCAAGTCGGAGCCCGTCGCGGTGCCCACCGGGCTGGCGCAGCTCTTCCCCGGCGAGGCCATCGCCTCCCACGACGCCATCATCCAGTACACGGCCATCGGCGACCTGCTGCGCCTCGTCTTCTTCGACCCGTTCGGCTACCTGGACCGCCCGGGCAAGGCGGAGAAGCGCGTGGGCGCCCTGTTCCGCCCCAAGTTCGAGAAGATCACGGCGCAGCTCAACGAGCGGCTCTGGGCCAGCGGGCTCACGACGCACGAGGCGCTGGCCGCCTTTGAGCACTACTTGGTCAAGATCGACCGCCTGCTGGCCAACGCGCGCCTGCTCTCGAGCTGCCGCCGCCCCATCCACTTTGACACGGCCGAGTGGCCGCTCGAGCTGCCCGAGGTGTCGCAGGAGCTGCGCGACGAGCTGAGCGGCACCTGCGAGGCCTTCAACCGCGCGCAGGTGGAGTGCCACCGCGAGGAGGAGCAAACTGAACAGCAGCAGACCGAACCGAAGGATGCTGCCACTAAAGATGCACAGGTTGACCACAGCGGGGAGGCGGTGGAGGCCAAGGAGGGGGAGGACGACCTCGACCCTGCGACGGAAATTGCCTACGTTGCAGCCAAGTTGGTCGAGTAACACACACACTCACCACTCCTCTCCCACCCTCTCACACCAATGTCCAGCGACGACGATGAACACAGCGACAGCAGCAGCGACGTCGTGGCTGTCCGCCCCAAGCCGGAGCAGCAGGCGGCCAAGGCGAAAGAAGCCGTGATCCCGAAGGTGGCGAAGGCCGCCGTTGAGGATGACGAGCAGCTGCCCGACGACGAGCTGCCCGAAGACGACGAGCCCGAGGCGCAGGGCGACGACGACGACGACAAGGACGTGTCGTCTGGCTCCGACGACGATGAGGACGATCACGACAAGCCATCGGACATGTCGGCCTCGGACGAGGAGGTGCCGATGGTCAAGCCGCTCAAGCGTGCCAAGGTAGAGGCGTGAGTTACTCCTCCTCCTCCAAATCCTCCAGCTCCTCGTCGTCGACTTCCATCTGGACGACAGCGGCAGCCGCGGCGGCGCCCTCCTGCCTCATGCGGTCCAGCGCGGCTTGCACGGCCGGCGGCACCTCGCCGTCCTCGTCCGAGGAGCTCTCGGTGTCGGGGGTGACGGCCCTCTTCTTCTTGGCGCCGTCGTTGTTCTTGCGGCGCTTGAAGCTCGCCACGATGCGCTCGTTCTCCTTGTTGTACGTCTTCATGACGCGCTTGAGCGGCGTGGCGCTGTCGAAGCGGTGGATAAAGTCGCGCTTGATGTTGATGTCGACTTTTTTCACCAGCGTCACGTCGACGATGCCGTACGGCTTGACCAGCGTGTTGTTGACCGAGACGACCTGCAGGTCGGCGGGCCACTTGCCCGGGATGCCGCCCAGCAGCGAGGTCAGCTTGGTCTGCAGCTCGGCGCGATCGGACTTGAGCGTCTCGATGTCCTGCGCGAGCGGGGACGCCGCCAACTGGTCGCGCATCTCCTTGAGATTCTTGCTGCACGCGTTGATTTTGCACCGAATGAGGATGCACGCGCTGATGTCGTTGGCGGTGGCCTGGAGCGCGGACGTCTGGGGCGCAGACATGATGTGTGTGTGCGCTCACTCATGCCCCCTCTCACCGACACCGAGCTGTGCCGGCGCATCCACTCCCGCCTCGCGCGCGTCGACCTCACCTGGATCGCCGTCAACGACATGGAAATGTATAACCTCGACAAGCTGCACGAGCTCATCGAGGAGCACGCCAAGCGGAAGCTGCGCCTCGGCTACAGCACGCGCCGCCAGGTCCGCGAGGCCCTCATCATGCGCCGGGCGTTCAAGCTGGAGCCGCGGCTCGCGCGATGACAAAGTTACACGTCCCTGACCAGTCTAAAATACACCTCGCCGTTGGGTCGGGTGATCCTGATGATGTCGCCCACGCCGAACCCCATCACTCGCGCCGCGGGACCGTTCAACCGAAGGGCCGGCAGCTTGCCGTCGTCCTTGGTAACGGGCTTGCCCACGATCACGTAGCGCCACAGCTCCTGGTTGAGAATGTGCCGCAGCTCGTCGACGAGAAAGTGCTCGATGCGCACCCACCTGCTTGCGTCAGTTGGCTCGGAGTGGAGGCGACGTGCCTGCTCGTGTTAGTCATGGTGGAGGCAGCGACTTGCTTGCACCGAGCGGCCGCGGCCTTGGCCACCGACAGCCACTCCTTGGTGGCCACGAAGATGACGTGCGTCAGGTCGTAGTCGAGCTCGTCAATGTCCGACTTGAGCACGCGGTCCCTGATGATGACAGTGGGCGTCGCCCCGCCGCGCAGGCGCATCATGCGGTTCACCAGCTCGATCGCCTCGGGCACCATGGGCCTGGTGGGCGTGGGCGGGATGACGGTCTCGATCGAGGCCATCGGTGTGATGCACACTCACTCTGATGTCCATCAACGTGGCGCTGGACGACTGCGGTCTGCCGGCCGGGGCAGTGCCGTGCACCCTCGAGCAGGCGCAGACGGCGCGCCACGTCTTCCTCTACGCGATTGACACGCGGCTCTACGCCGCCACGGCCGAGCTGCTGCTGTCCCGCAACCCCGCGCTCCAGGTGTACCGCCCCACCGTGACGGCGCCCTTCGCCCGCCACAAGGTGCAAGTGGGTTACCGCCCAGCGGGTCTGACGCGCAGGACATGGGCTTCGTCGACGCGAGGAGCGTGCCCCACATCGCGCCGGTGGGCCCCTTCACCCGAGCGCCGCCGGGCAGCCTTTTGCGCATCCGCGCCTACTTTTCCACGCCGCAGGAGGAGCACGACCGGAAGCTCGACCCCGAGACGCTGAGCTGGTGCCTCGAGCAGCGCAACGCGCTCTACGACAAGAACGAGGCGCACATGGCCACGCTGGAGCAGCAGCTCAAGGACGTCAACGTGAAGCGCTCCAAGCTGGTGTCGCGCTTCCTGGACCTGTCGGCGTCCGAGGTCGAGTTCGGCATGTCGCTGGGCCTGGAGAAGGAGCGGCTGGAGCAGGCCATCAAGGAGGGCAAGGAGATCTCGGGGCTCGAGCTGTTCGAGGCGGCCGTCAACAGCTACTTCAACAAGAAGCGCAGTCGCGAGCCAGCCAGCCAGCCGGAGAAGAAGCGCAAGCGCGGCGGTTAAGCGACCTTCACGTCGACATCCAGCTTGATGCTCTCGCACGCGACCTTGGCCACCTCGCGCCGATAGGCCGCCTCGCGCTCGAGCGCGGCCACGATTCTGCCGTGCGTCGCAAAGAGCGCGTCCAGCTGCTCGACCTCGATGACGTCTTCGCGATGATTGTAGGTGATGAACTGCCGCCAGTAGGCGTAGATCTTCTTGAGCCCCGGGATGTCGTCGTCATCGACGTCAAAGGTGGTTTCGTCGCACTTGCAGTCCTCGTCGCCGAGCCCGCAGAAGCAGGGGTCCTCCTCGCCGGCGGCTTGGGGGTCGCCCGCGTCGCAGTCGTTATCGTCGCATGCGTCAGACTCAGCGTCGGGGATCTCGCTGTCGCTGTCGTGGCGCCCATGCGCCAGGCCGCGCATCACCGCTTCCGTGTTGGCGTCGATGGAGTGGACGGAGCCGGCGGTGTCGGTGTAGCACTGGCGCTTGCGGGACATGGTGTGTGTGAATATATTTTTGGCGCATTTGCGGCCTAAGCTTTTTTACAATACATGTGGGCTTGCACACACGCCTCTTCCCGCGTCATCGTATCAGGATAGAACCAATGCTGGACGAAATTATCGGCCTTGGTCTCTACGTCTTGGCTGGATTCAGGGTGCCACATGACATGCCAGCCAGTCGTCGTGATCCATTCGACGAAAACATGGTGGACTTTATTTTTTCTGTTCATGAACACCATGACTATCGAATACCCGTGGAGCGCGCCCCATTTCCGGCGGGTCTCGAATTCCATTCGAAGCACCTCGACGCGGTCCTCGAGATGCAGGACCCGTGGGGGCATATGTGTGTGAGCTTCTGCGGCTCCCTGCTTTACCCCGCTCAACGCATCTTCCTATTCGCCTTCTTCGCCGCCGACACCTCTCGCTTCTTCGCGGCCCTGCGCTCGTTGGCCGCGATTTCCTCCGGCTCGCGGAAGCGGCCGAGCTCTTCGCTCCATACCTTGCGCATGTGATCGCTCTCGTACAGGTCCAGCACGTCAATGTCTATGACCTGCGCCAGCAGCATGTCGATGACCTCCTTCTGGCACGCGCGCATCCGCGGGGCCTCGGTGCCAGTTCCCTTGTAGTCCTGCCTCATGCGGTAGCGGCGCATTTCCCGAGCTTTGTATTCGAGCAGCTCGACCTCGTAGTACACCAGGTCGTGGGGCACGTGGTCCTTGGTCGCGGGCATCCAGCGGATGTTGCGCTCGAACAGGATCCACAGGAGCTTCAAGATCCAACCGGTGTAGTCCTTGCCCTGGTCGAAGCCGCTGGACAGCGGGTAGGCGGCTGGGTTCTTCATGTACTTTTCGTACGCCGCCTCGTTGCACGCGGAGGGCCGACTCGCGCGCAGCTGGGTGATGCCCTCGGGCGTGCCCAGCATGGCGAGCACCTGGGCGCGTCAGCGGCGGCGGCGAGCACGCACGTCTTTGGGCTTCTTGCAACGCTGCTGTTCTGGCGGCGTGCCGTCCTCGTACCAGGACGAGTAGCTGGAGAGTGCCGCGACGGCGAGGGAGACGAAGGAGGCGAACATGGAGGGCATGGGGAGTGAGGGGACTCTGGAGCGAGACTGCGGCGTAGGCAACCCGGGGGAAGTGACGCACACGCGCATGTCGACCACCAAAGGCGGCCCAAACATCATTGCCGCTCAAGGCAACATCACGCGGGCCATGCACAAGATCGACACGGCCATCGCGTCGCAGGCTGACGCAATGGAGCTCGGCTCCGATACAGGCACATCGTTAATCAAGCAGTTCACTGATAGGGCGGAAGAACTGTACAAAATGCGCGGCACGCTGGAACGCATGCGGGCCACCGTTGATGCCCTGTACAAGGAGAGAAAGGACGCGGAGAAGGCGGTGGGTGCGTAAACCACGTGGGGGGAAGTCGCTGGAGCAAGGCCCGGGGGAAGTGGAGCGACATCGACGTATGCTTCCTCACACACACCAACACCATCCATGCCCTCCACCTTTGCCGACTTCAACACCCCCAAAGCAGAGCTGCTGCGCTACAAGTCGCCCTCAATCCAGGAGGGCTCGGAGACAGTCGTCGCCATCGTCAAGGCGCGCATCATCCACACGCCCAAGGCAGGCGAGCCGGCCAAGGCGGGAGGCAACCCGCCGCCGATCCGCTACTCGGTGCTGCTGATCAACGAGGTGACGCTCAAGCGCTTCCTGACCAAGGATGAGAAGAAGACGATGGGGCTGCCGGCCGACACCAAGCCCGCCGAGCCCGTCACCTTTGCCGCGCTCTCGACGCATAAGATTGGCATCTTTGGCGGCAACCCCAACCTGACCGTCGGCGGCGCCTACGAGTTCCTGGGCGCCTCCTACAACGTCTACAAGAAGGACGAGGACTCCGACGCGGCCATCAGCATCAAGGCCGTGTCGGCCAAGCCCTACGAATTTGACGTGCGCAAGATGTTCCGCGACCAGTCCTACTCGATGCGCTGCATCAAGAACGACGACAGGCCCTCGATGTTCGCGGTGCCCATCGAGCAGCAGCTCGAGACGCGCAAGGCCGACGTCGCCGCCATGGGCGACAGCATCCTCATCGGGCAGCTGCAACTCCCGACCGAGTTCGGGGGCGAGAACCTCGTGCGCTCGTACGGCGACGTCACCAAGGGCCAGCCCGTCAGGAACGACATCAGCTGGACGGCCGGCAAGGGCACCGGCAACTCCTACCTGGACCCATTCGCGTTGGTGTTCCAGTCGACGGGCGGGTCGGAGAGCGGCGACACCATCCCCATCCAGTTCTACTGCGAGACCTCGGCGTTCGACGCCTTTATGTTCACCATCTACCAGTGCGTCGTTCCCGCGCCTCGAGCTGACAGCGCAGATGGGAGATGTTCGGGCCCGTGCTGCTCAACGCGGCCAAGGGCCTGCTGTTCGGCGAGATCGACTTTGACAAGAGCGAGATGATGACCGTGCCCGAGGAGTTCCTGCACCTCTACGAGCGCATGTACACGGCCCACGCCACGCTGCTGCTGGACGCCGACGTCATGATCCGCCGCGTGGGCGTGCCCATCGACTGGGCGAGCCTGCCGCGCTTCGTCGACGACCCGGCCGAGCTCAACGCGGACTTCTGGAAAACGTGCAAGCAGAAGTCGGACCCGGCCACGGCCATCCTGAACCTCACCAACGTCAGGGGCGACATCAGCTCGCTCAAGCCGCTCGTGGAGCAGGGCGTCGTCGAGCTGTGGGTGCTGTCCAACTGGAACATTGACGCCGACGACTTTGCCACGCTCAAGGCGCTCGACATGCCCGAGCGCGTGGGCGCCATCCTCGGCGCCAAGGAGCCGCTCAAGTGCTACGGCCGCGAGGAGCCGCGGCCCATCGTCATGGCCATCGGGCCGGAGCTGACGCGCCACGTCCAGGCGCTGCAGCTCAAGAAGAAGGTGCGCGCTTAAGCAGCTCGGGTTGGGAGAAGGGGTTAAAGCGTCGCGTATCCGAGCTCCCGCCTCATGGTGCAGGCACATTCACCGCCTTCTTCTTCTTCTTGGCGTGGTGCGGAGAATTGACGCTGCTGCTGGGCGTGATCGGCGTGTAGTCGGTGCGGTAGGGGTCCTCGACGTTGAGCTTGAGCGTGCCCTTCTTCTTGGCGATGTAGGCGTTGATGGCCCGGGTCATGCGCCCCGTGAGCGTCGTCATGTCGTTGTACATGTCCTTGGGCGCCTTACTCTTCTGCGCATCGGCCCACATCTGTGCCTCGATGGCGTCGGCGTCCCGGTCAGCGGCGTCGGCGTCGTGGTCCATCGCGTAGATTTGACGCGCCAGCGAATCCTTGACGAGCTTGCGGGGGTTGGCGCTGTTGCTGAGCTCACTCATTGTGTGATCACACATGCAGCACCCCACCCCCCTCAAGGATGCCCCCCTGCGCATCATCGATTGTCTGCCGTCAACGCCGCCCGACTACTCGCGATTCAATGATATCTGGATCTCCCGGAAGCCGAATACCTCAGAGTTATGGGAGTACTCCGCGCTCAACAAGGCGACCGGGCACGACAAGTCGTCTGGGCTCGACGAGTCGCCCACGTTCTACAAGTCGTCCGGGCGCGACGACCACGTCTACGCGGATTCCTTCCGACGCTGCGACGGGTGCGGCTCGAGATACATGCCGTTCTTTCGCCATCAAAGCTGTTACTTCAGCGTGGACCACACGTGCAGCGAGGAGAAGTATAAGCGGCTAGAGGCGGCGGCGGCCAAGAAGGATTAATCAATCACACACCGCCATGCACTCGTGCGTCTTTCTCGTCATCGCCTGCCTAGCCACGCCGCTCATCTTCCTGGCGGCATTCTACCTGCCGCCGCTGATCATCAAGGTGATCATCGAGTCGTACATCAGCATGGACGAGTACTCGCAGGTGCACGCCATCCCCGACGACGTCAACGCCACCGACGGGCAGCGAGTAGTGGCCAGCACCTTTAGCTTCGTGCTGTCGATCACCATCGCCGGCGTGCTGCTCATAGCGGTGTGGGCGCTCTACTGCAAGCGGCTGAAGCGCGACGTCGTCGAGCAGTGCGGCGACGTCGACGGGCAGTGCTGCGACCCCGAGAAGCAGAACGTCGAGTCGAGCAGCGACGACGAGTCGGATTCCGACTACAAAGCGATATAGCGTAACCACACTCATGAACGCACTGCTGTTCGAGACGCTCATCTCGCTCTCGGTGCAGGCCCTGTGCATGTTGACGCACACGATCGGGTTCGCGCCCTTTGTCGTGGTGCTCTTCGTGAGCGTCGTGCTGCTGGACCTGCGGCTGCTGCTCGACAGCGACCCGCTCGCGCCGGCGAGACACCTCGGCGTCGTCTGCCTCGTGCTCTGGGCCGGCTGGCTGGGCTACCTGCACCTGGTGCAGAGCGTCGAGCCCTGGCGCGCCTTAGCCTACTCGCCCTCGGTCCTGGTGGTCACGCGCCTCTCCTTCAAGCACTCGTCGAAGCGGCGCGTCTTTACGCTCATCATGCTGGCCGAGGCGCTCATCATGCAGAAGACGGACGCGCCCCCGGCGGCGCTGGCCTGCCAGGGGTTCGCCTTCACCGCCTTCGCGCACGTAAGCTCGACTCGACCAGCGCTGACGCCACAGGTAAGGCCCTGCTCGACCGCCGCTAACACGCAGGTTTTGTTCTGCCGCCGCGTCTCGCAGAAGGAGCCGCCCTCGCTGCTGTGGATCGTCATCTCGTCCGCGTGGGTGCTGATGACGCCGTGGTTCATCGCGCTGCCGCTCGCGCTCGTGCTCGGCGCAGTCATCGCGCGGCACGCGTCGGCCGCCTTCAAGGAGGACCAGGAGGAGCAGATCAGGCCCGACGTCGAGGCGCGAGGGACGCTCGACGCGAGCTCGTGACCTCGCGTGTTCCATGAGTAAGGCGGCGCCGCGCTGCGAGTAAAGCATGAACGAGCCCCCGCACGACCTCACCCGCGCGCGCATGCTGCACGACTTTGACGCCATCTTGCGCTACTGCGACACGTTCATCGCGGACGAGACGCCGATGGCGGCCGAGACGAGACGCCTGACGCGCATCCTCGTGTCCAATTGGGTCGCCAACCTGCGGGACCCGCTCATCTGGCGGCGCAAGGTCGCCAAGATCAGGGACGAGTACTGGCCCGTGCGCGACTGGATCGTGAGGCCGGAGGGGGAGTAAAGACCACGCCACACACCATGCCTCGCGAATACACCTCACCCCCCGCCGCACAGGGCACGACAAAGGTCACCGCCGAGACGCTGGACGCCACGGGCTTTGACGGCGTGCAGCTGCCATGCGAGCCCCTGGAGTTCGTCGTGAACCGCATCCGCATGACCAACATGATCATCCGCGTCCTGACGAGCAACTTCCCCTCCCTCGTGGCGCGCGGCACGCCCATCGTGCTCATGGAGTCGCTGATCATCGAGGAGATCCTCTGGGGCATGGCCAAGGAGGTCATCGAGGCCTACGAGGACATGAGCACGATGGCCGCGCGGCTGGAGCACGCCGTCAAGGTCCGCGCCGACATCGTCAGGGAGGCACAGAGGGTCGTCGCGGGAAAGCCTGATGCAAAGAAGGGGAAGGAGGCGGCGCGTCCCACCACGCCGGCGGTGCCCGATCTCGCCAAGCCGCGCAAGCTGTCGACGGCGCACGCCGCTGCCGGCAAGGCGGTGGACGAGAAGGTTTTGCGCAAGGCCGCCCCGCCGCACGAGGTTTCCAGCGCCGTGCTACGGGCGGAAAAGCAGATCACGGAGCAGTTTGCCGCCATCATGACTACGCCATCGAGTACCACGAGCGCGGCGCCGACGGGTTCGACCAAACCCCCTCCGGCGTGAGCCCGTCGTCCATGATGAGCGTAAACTTTGCGCCCGTCCCCACCGGCACGCGCTCGCCCGTGATGAGGCAGGTAGAGACGTTGTCAAAGTGCTCGGCGCGGTTGGTCACCGCCGCGTGCACAAAGGTGGGCATGGGCGACTGGAACACGGCCTTGCCGAGCGTAGACGCGGTGAGGCGGCCCACGCCGGTGAACTTGGTGGCCCGCAGGTGCCCGCTAGCGCACATGGCGTCGCACAGCAGGCTCAGGTGGCGCGGCGAGACGTCGGCGAAGGCGTCGAGCTTCATGGCCTGCTCGTAGAGCGAGCGGCGCGCTGCTTCTATATCCTCATACCTGCCGGCGTTAATCTTTGGTGCAAGATGAACCGACTCATCAACATCACGCAGGTTGGTCGTGGTGAGGCTGGTGCGCGGCGTGTCGCCCAGCATGGCCGACGCGAGCTTGAGCTGCATGCCGTCGGCCTCCACCACCAGGCCGTCCACGCGCACCTGCTGGAGTCAGCTGAGCGGAGAGAGGGGCGCACGCTAATCTTCCTCTTTGTCTGTCGCGGCTTGAGTCTGGCCATGAAGCTCCAAATCTCGTCGGCGCGCACAAAGGCGATGACCTCGAGGTTCTTGTCGTACTTCTCGTGCGAGTGCATGGCGGGCTCGCCCAGCCAGGCGCAGAAGGCGCGCAGCGAGTCGAAGAAGAAGGCGGCGCGGTCCAGCACGAGGCGCACCGCTCGCCTGCCCTCGCCCGGCTTGGGCCGCCCGAACCACTTGATCCAGCGCTTGACCCATCTTGCCTCAAAGTCGGGCGTCGCGGCCCAGCAGGCCGAGGTCAGCAGCGGCCGCGTGGACATTTTCCTCGCGAGCGCCAGCGCGTCCTCTCTGCAGGTCAGCTCCACGCGCACGGTGCCCCTAATTATGCGTGAGCACTGCTAGCGGCGACGCTCACCTATCATAAGCGTAGAAGAGCTCGTAGAGGCGCGGGAGCGCGGCCGAGTTCTCGCCGACGTGGTGGAACGAGTCGAGCGCGCGCTGCGTCGTCTGCTCGCTGAGGCTCATGGCCGCGATGGGGCCTACCGGGGTGCCGGGCTCCACGGGCTGCCCCGTCCAGTCGATGCCGTCGCCGGCGTAGGTGAACTGCACGATGGCGCCGCCCTCGCCCACCTGCATCGTCAGCTAGTTGCAAAGCGGAACGCACGACGTTCATCGCATAGTCGACGCAGAGGGGCTTGAGGCACTCGCACATGAGGCGCTGCAGCTCGCCCGTCTCGGCCGGGACCATGCTGGCGTCCACCATCGAGCTCCGCGCGGCGGCGCAGTGGAAGAACATGGCGGCGGGGCCCAGGCCCTTGAGGTAGCCGGTGTCTGCGTAGCCGCGCGCCACGAGCCTGTCGTCGCCGGGCGCGAAGCAGGGCAGCGAGCGCGAGCCCAGCCACAGCGGGGGGCTCTGGCCGCCAATGTCCTGCGGTCCCACAGCCACCACTATCTGCGTCGTGTTGAGCGGCTTGCCCTTGGACCCCGACTCGAACATCTGGCGCAGCGCGTTGTCGGGCTGCACCCGCTCCTCGACGAACTCCCTGGTAAGCGTGCGCAGGTGCTGCATGCGGCGCACGCGCGTGGGGCCCTTGGCGTCTTCGGGCGTCGGTGCACCGGCCGTGTCAATCTGGCAGTCGCGCAGCCCCACCGAGAAGCCCCGCATCGCCAGGAAGCACGAGCAAAACCTGTTCATGCTGCAGCGCGTGAGCGCCAATGAGTTAGCGGCTTACCTGTCCATGAACTCGGTGCCGTTGAACTGGAGGAACACCTTGTGCAGCAGATTGCCCTTGCCGGTGCCGAGCTCGCGCTTGGTCAGCCGGCCGGCTAGGATGGCGCCCTGGCGCATGACAAAGTCCAGGGCGTCGCCGTCCACGTCGATGGGCGGCATCAGGCCCGAGATGAGCTGCATGCCCGTCCACAGCTGGACGGGCGGGTCCCACAGACGCTCGGGGTTCTTGTACTGAACGGCGGGGGTGGGCAGCATCTTGCCCCCGAAGCGCGCGCGGAAGCCCTCGCCCGTCGACAGCAGCGCGTGCTCCGTCTCGGCGCAGGGCCGACGCGCCACCTTGGGCTCGCAGGCCGCCAGCATGAGCTGGCACGCCTCGGCGCGCGTGAACAGCACGGCCGTGTCGGTCACGAGGAAGGCAGCCAACAGAGTATTTTGGATAAAGCCCAGCGCAGGCCGCTCGTTGGGCGCGATGAAGTTCTCTGGCAGCGCGAGCAGCAGGTGCAGCTCGGCGATGGCCTGCGGGGTCTGCGGCGCGTGGACGTTCATCTCGTCGCCGTCAAAGTCGGCGTTGAACTGCTCCGTGACGTTCTGCGGCAGGTGGAGGGCGAGGTCGGGCACCACGCGCACCACGTGAGCCTGGGTGTCAGCTGCATCTTAATAAGGCGTACCGTGAAGCCATTTCGGTGCAAGGTGGGCTGCCGGTTGAGCACGACGACGTCGCCGTCCCTCAGGTTGCGGTAGATGGTGTCGCCGACGCGCAGCTGGCTGGCGAGCCGCTCGTACTCGCGGTTGGGCATGGCCGCGCGCACCACCTCGTGCCCGCCGATGATGCACCGCGCCCAGCCCTCGCCGCTGCGCACCAGCCGCTTGCACTCGTCGAGGTGGCTCTCCTGCAGCCCCAGCGCGTTGACGCGGCCCGTCTTGACGTCCAGGACGGGCATAGGGTAGCCCAGCGCGTGGGCGAAGACCTCCGGCAGCCCGATCTCGCAGATGGAGAGATCGCCGTCCCCGACGCTGGTGGTGAGTCATCATCGTTGCAGGCGCCTACATGACCGTTCGCGCCGATTCGCCCACGCGCTTGCCCAGCATGTCCTGCCGGATGAGCCCCTCCTTCTTCCCGATGCACGTGACGAGCGAGGTGGCGCCGTTCTTGCTCGAGTGCGCGGCGTCGAAGAGGCAGTTGACGGCCTTCTGCAGGTCGATGTGCGCCAGGGGGTTGGCGCCCTTGGCGACGGCCTTGTTGGCCTCGATGACGTTGGCGTAGAGCCCTGTGAGCGGGTTGGTGAGGCAGCGCGCGCCGGCCTGCGTGTAGGGCCTGTAGCGCGTCGGCAGCACCTCGATCTCGGTTAAAACAAGCGAGCGCAGCTGGGGCGTGACCCCCACCGCCGCCGCGTCGATGCTGCCTAGCACGCCCAGCACCGCGGCCGCGTCCATCTTGTACGAGGCGACGGGCGAGCGCATGACCATCAGGCCGTCTACGAAGGCGACCGACTCGAAGGGCCGGCCGCAGGGCTGGCAGGAGCCCGGGCCGGCGTGGTTGGCCGGCTGGCGCATGCACCGCGCGCACACCAGCTTGAGGACCGCGATAATGGTCTTGACGAAATGGGGCGCGAAGCAGGGCCGGGCGAGCGCGATGCGGCCGGCGTGGCCCGGGCAGCGGCTAAAGTCCAGGCGGCACCTACTCGCTGTCAGATCGCGCCGGTGAAACACCCACCGCTGGTGCATGCACTTCTCGCCCTGCATGCGCGGGCCCATGGCGGGGTCGCACAGCGTGTTCTTAGCCGGATGGCCCGCGATGCCGTCGCACTCGGCGAGCGCCTCACGCCTACACTTGAGGCAAGGCGGGCCGGTGATGAGCTGCCGCGTGTCGTCGAGGATGTCGCGCACGGCAATGTCGCCAAGCCCGGTGGCCAGAGAGTACATTGGTGTTTGAATGCTTACTGCTTCTGAAGCAACGTCTCACGCCCGGCTAGCTTTTCGAAGCCGCTCTCTTCGTCCAGCTGCGTGTCGTCCTGGGTGCATGGGCGAGTGCACGGGTGCATCCGGTTGCACAGGACGTAGATCTCGAAGATCCACACGAAGATGACGATGACCGTCGCGATGGCGAAGCTCCATTCGCCGGCCACCTGCCGGTCGTTCTCCGTGTTGCTGTACTCGACGGGCAGCGTCACCAGGCCCGCGTCGATGACGTAGTAGTGGTGGAACAGCACGACGCCGTGGAGCAGGACGGGTAGGATGGAGTAGGCGCCGGCGGTGAGGATCAGGCAAATGCACACGGTGCCAAACATGCGGCAGGCAGTCTCCATCAGCTTGAGTGTGTGGTCGCTATACTTGATGCTGAGGATGCCGGCACAGCCAGTGAGCGCGGAGAGGGAGAAGCAGATGCACATGGCGATGAACAGCAGCATGAGCGTCGTCCTGGTGCACTGGTCCGTCGACTCCGGGCTGTTCGCGTGCATATCGTAGAAGAAGAGGGAGCACACGATCGTGCCAGCGAGGCCGGTGCCGATCAAGCAGTCTGAGGAAGGGTTGTCCTCTTTCTGCTGCATGGTGGGTCGGTGAGGGGGAGTGGAGCGTGAGCCTGCCCAATGGTGTGTGAATGCTGTCACACCTTTTATGGAGCCCGCCCCCAAGCGTCAAGCCACCATCAACTCGCGCCAAGCCGCCATCGACAAGGCGCTCGCGACGCCGTTCAACCCGAGGCTGAGCGCCGGGCGCGTCGCCTACCTGCTCAACCACGAGTACGCCACTCTGCTCCGTGCCTACGATAACAACCGCGCGAGCCTCTGGACGCTGCCGGAGTTCTCCTCTGACGTCGACGCCATCAACGCAATCGATAGACGCGCGCTGAAGCTGGCCAAGATGGAGCTGCGCATCCAAACCTTCATCTCGTTGACGCCGCCCGACGAGATCGCGCACATGCGCTGGGGCGAGATGCCGGCGCGCAAGACGCTGGTGCCGCGTGATTGAGCAAATTTTAATATTTGGGCTTCAGCAGCGCTATTCCGTGCCCCCGCTTCCCAAAGTAGACGGCCATGGCGCCCTCGGTGATCTGGTCGGCGGCCGTGGTGTCGCGGGACACGCGCGCGCCCTGCACGTTGAAGCCGAACTTGGCCTTGTCCCGGTCGCGGCTGCGCTCGTGCCCGCTGCCGCACGCCGCGACGGTCTGCGCCACGAGGGCCCGGTAGAGCACGCAGTCGGGGTCGCGCGCGATCTCCTCCATCGTCGGCAGCCGGCCACTATCAGCGAGTTAGCGTGCATCATAAAAGAGCTAACCTGTTGTCGCCCGCGAAGAGCTTGAGCCGGAGGTAGGCCTCGATGATGGTGCCATAGTACTGGTCGTTGACGAGGATGTCGTTGCTGTACCAGCTGACGTCATGCGCCGGTCTGTAGTCGGCGCCCGCCATCTGGCTGTAGAGGTGCGTCAAAAAGTACTGCAGCTGCATGACGCGCTCCGATGGCTCCTGGGGCGCGGTCGCAGTCGCCGCGGCCACCTGTCCCGCCGGCGAGCGGGTCGTGATGGCCGCCGTCGCGGTCGCGCTGCCCCCGCCCCGCAGCGACTGCGCCAGCCAGCTGCTGAACTCCTTGGTCGCCTTGGTGACGTCTTCGGGCCTCCGCGAGCTCAGCGCGGTGAACATGGACGACGTAAACGCGCCGACGTGGGCGTCAATGTCCGCCTCGCTCGGCGGGGCAGCGGCGGCAGCTGGGGTGGCGGCCGTCGGCGTCGTCAGCGTCATGAACCGCGCCGTCGTCGGCCGGATGGCGTGCGTGAACTCGGAGAGCGAGCGCATCTTCTTGGGGTCGCGGTCCAGGTCTCGCAGAGGAGGCGGCACAGCTGTCGTGGCCGACCGGAACGCCATGTTTAGCAGGAGTGTGAGGCGCCGTCAAATACGCCTGCGCGTCCTCGCGAGCGGGGTGCCCAGCTCCACGGTGAGCGCTGCGCGGGAGACCGAGGCGAGCCGGTCGATGTGGCGGCAGATGAGCCCGATGCCGGCGGCGAGGTCCGCGCCAGCGTGCATGTCAAAGGCGCCGTCGTTGGGCAGCAGCGCGCGGACCTTGCGGTTGGGGCTCACGATGACGCTGCCCTCGAACTCGAGACCGTGCTCCAGTGCGGCGTAGTGCAGGATGGCGCAGAGGATGCTCTCCACCTGCTTGCGTCAGCAACTTGACGCGTGCTACTCACTTGCACCCGGTGCTCCAGCAGCGAGATGGTCGAGTAGAAGGCGTAGGTGAGGCTGGCGCGTCAGCGGGCAGCAGGCGCAACTCACTTGGTGATGTCGTCAATGTCGCTGCTGCACAGCATCTTGGCCTTGATGCTGGCCATGATGGGCTGGGGGTCGCGGCCCGGGAAGCGCACCGCGATGGTGGCGAGGATGTCGGCGTCGGGCTTGCAGATGCGCTTGGCGAAGAGCAGCGAGAAGACGCGCTGCGAGGCGTTCTTGACCGCGAGCGCGCCGTCGAGGTTGAGCGGGTCCACGTAGCGGCTGGACTTGATGTGCGGCGCAATCTCCTCGGCGGCGAACTCGGCCATGTCCTCGGCCTCGTCCCCAAAGGCGGCGTTGGCGCCCTGCGTGATGCCCGAGATGGGGCAGACGTCGATGCCCGCCATGCGCACGCTGCGCTGGTCGCAGCCCTGGCAGCACACGTGCACCTCGCCCGTCTCCGAGAGGAAGACGCTGGGCCCGATGGATCTCCACATGAGAGTGTGGCTCGTGTGTGCGCTGCGTTTAAAGCTGCTACTCCTCGACGTCCTCCTTGACGGCCTCGTCGTCGTCCTCGTCGTCGTCGTCTTCGTCCTCGTCGTCGTCCTCGCCGTTGGTGGGCTCGCCTTCCTCCTCCTCCTCCTCGTCGTCTTCGGTGGCCTTGACGCGCTTGCGGCTGGGGTCGGCCGCCCACTTGGCCTCCAGGGCCTCGCGCTTGCCGATGGCCTCCTTCAGGATGAGCAGGCCCGAGGCGTACACGTCGGCGGGCAGCACGTAGCGCGCGGCCTCCTTGATGTCGCCGACGTACATGGTCTCGCGGGGCGTGGCCTCCAGCGCGATGCGCGCGCGCGCCTCGAGCGTCTTGGTGATGGCGACGTACATGTTGCCCATGGTGACGGCGCCCTCGCCCGAGAGGAGCGCTCCGTTGTCGGTGGCGTGCACCATGCGGCGGCACCCGGCCAGCAGGCACGAGAACTCGTCGTGCTTGGGCTTCTTCTTCTGCTTCTTCTGCTGCAGCAGCGCCAGGTTTGGCATCGCCAGGAGTTCGTCGGCTGAGGTAACGAGGGTGATGCTCATGGTTGACTGAGTTGTGTGTGTGTGTGCTTACCTCTGCTCCCTCGCTACAGCAACACCGACGCCGGGCCCTTGGCCACCGCCTGCAGCACCAGCAGCTTGCACTCGACCAGCTTGTCGCGCGCGTTGGCCAGCAGGTAGAGGTCGGAGCCGTCGAGCTCCTGCAGCGCGAAGAGCGCCGCCTCCATCTGGTTGAGCTCGCTCAGCATGTCGTTGCGGCCCTCCTGCTGCTCGGGCCCGACGAGCGACGCCGTCGCCAGGAGCACGCAGTCGTTGAGGCGCACGCGGGCGAACTGCAGCGTGCGAATGTCGCAGCTCGGCACCGCCGCGTTGAACAGCGCGATCATGTTCCCCTCGGCCGTGTTGAGCATGACGAGCGGGTTGGGCGCCGCCACCTCGTAGCCGTCCAGGCGGCCCTTGGTGACCGGCGGCGGCTCCGGCAGCTCCTCCTCTGGCTCGGCGTCTTCGGGCTGCTTCTCGGGCTGCTCCTCGCTGATCGATTCGGATTCCTCAATCAAGTATGGCTCGGTGTCGTCGGCCGGCGGATCAATGAGCGGCGCGGCAGGCGTGATTGGGTGGTTGATCATGATCTCGGACACCTCCTCGGGCGTTAGCACGTGGCCCTCCATGACGCGCTCCATCTTGGTGAACTCCTCTGGCGTCATCTGTTCGCGCAGCAACTCGGTAGTCAGGGGGAACGTGTCTTCGAGCTTGGGGGTAGACATATATGCTAGTGTGTGTGTGATTACTTCACCGACCTGAGCGCACGGTACGCCCCCGCGATCCCCGCCAGGATGACCACCGGCAGCAGGATGCACACGATGACCGCGTACACGCCCACGATGGTGTCCTGCGGCCAGCCGTTGATCAGCGGGCCGTCGTAGCCCCAGGACGAGATGACGAAAAACCAGAACCAGCGGCACAGCTTGATCGTCGTGGCCACGACTAGGGGGAAGAAGACGACGAGGGCCAGCACGGCGACGCACGCTAGGAAGACGAGCAGACTGTTATCCATGAGAGTGTGATTACTCGAGCAACATAATCAGCCTGTCCGCCATCTCGTGCACCGTTCGGATCGACGCCGCCTCGCTGTCGGCGTTGCGGTAGATGGCGGCGTAGCCCTTGGTGTGCACATCCTCCTCGTCGGTGACGGCGGCGAGGGTGTAGCGGTAGGGCGATCGCACGTCGGTGTCGGCCGGCAGGTCCTTGACGTTCTCGATGGCGCGCGCCAGCCGCTCGAAGCCGTCGATCATCGGGAGGCGGTCCTTGGCCATGGCGGCGTGCACGGCTTTGACGCGGGGGAGCAGGGCGACGAGGGCGGCGAGATCCATGAGTGACCGCGGCAAAAAACCTTAAGCCCCGAACTCCTCCAACCACCCCTTCGCCACCTCCACGAGTCTCCCTATGTTGGCGCGAAACAGCGCCTCGTCGACCGGCGGATCCTTGGTCATGTCGATGGGCTGACCCATGTGGTAAACCTTCCGGTTGCCGGCCGGTGTCCTCCAGCTGATTTCGACGGTGACGTTTGGGCCGTCTACCCACGACATGACTTGCGGGCGCTCCTTGACGAACGGGTGCTGCGACATCGCTTCAAAATCCTCCGGCGTCAACTCCCTGCGCGCCTGCTCCATGGCCTCCGGGAAGCGGTCGGTGTCGTCCACGGCTTTCGTGCTGAAGGTTGACATGCAGAGCTCGGCCACCCGAGCACTTGCCCCAGTGAGGTCGATGCCGGCGGCGGCGTCAAATGGCGTTAGCGCCTGCAGCCGCTCGGTGACGGTGTCCATCGTGGCGGCTGGGGTGTCCATGGTGTCGGCTGGGGTTTCCATCGTGGCAGCTGGGGTGTCGGGTAGGGAGGGGAGAGACATATGCTTGTGTGTGATCAATGGGTTATTTTCGCGCGCACGTCAACGAGCGCCCCCTCGCACTCCACCTCGACCCTGCACTCGTAGCGCTCCGGCGGCGAGAAGTGGTGCATGCTGTAGGTCAGCACGCTCATCGCCCACACCTCGACGACGATCTTGTTGCCGTGCAAGTAGACCTCTCCGCCGCTGTTGTCCTTGTTGCGGCGCACGAACACGACGCCGCCGCTGTGGTCGAGCGAGCAGGTGAAGAGCCGCGTGGGGATGCCGCGAGCGATGGCCTTGATGTGCGTGTTGCTGAACGCGGCGACGCGCTGCTTGTACTCCCTCATGATGCGCGCGAACTCGGGGTAGATGTCGCGCTCCTTGTTGCGGAGCACGGCGTGGTCAAAGGCGAAGCTCAGCCTGCTCTTGAGGTCGACCACCATGTGCACCGTCGCCTGCTCCCGGTCGTACAGGAAGGCCATGAGGACATTGGCGATGTCGCCCACGAGCCACACGTGGCAGATGCGCAGCAGCATGCGCTTCACGACGGCGTAGCGGCACTGCTCGATGGGCCGCCAGTCGCACCACCTGGGCTCACCACACACGATGGGCGAGCTCGTGTGCGTTAATATAGGCAAGACCCGCGTGGTGCTGCCGTCCTGACTCGTCCAGTTGCGGTGTGTAACCTGGGCGTGCGCATCGACATTCATGAGTTTGTGCGCAGGCATCCGTTCGACTACGTCAAGCCGCACGAGTTCCCGGCCGCCATCGGGCATTGTGAGAACCCGCGCGTCGCCCTCCTCATCAGCTCGATGGGCAAGATCGTCATCACCGGCTCGCAGAACATCTACGCCACGATTCTGGCCGCGCACCACTTCCTCGAGCTGCTGGACGACCCCGCCGCCAGCATCAAGTCCGTGCAGGTAAGACGCTCCGCCGCTCCGACTCACGCCACAGGTGCACAACTACACGTGCATCTACGCCTTCGACGGCATGTTCGACCTGGAGAAGATTGCCGCCAGTGACCCCAGGCGCATCAAGTACATTCCGCGCAAGTTCCGGGGCGCGCACGTCAAGACGGGCGTCGGCACCATCGTGCACACGCTGTGGGACACGGGCCGCCTCAACCTCATTGGCGCAAGAACCGAGCTCGACGCCATCGAGAGCATGAACGACAACATCGCCTTCTACCAACGGTTCGTCGTCCCCTTTGTGGACAAGACGCGGCACAAGGCTCCGGCCTTCACGCTCGACCTCGACGAGATGGCCGGGTTCCTGGACATTGAGGAGTTCATCGACGAAATTACGCTTTGACCTCGGCCCTCTTGATGATTTGGACGAGTCGGGTGTGGGATGGCGGGTACGATCGCCACTCGGTGTAATTCATGACCATGAACCCACGCACCTGGACGTCGGTGCGTGCCAGGTAGACCTGGTAGTTGCTCTGCTCCTCGAGGGGCAGCTTGTCGAGATAGTCGGTGGTGACGGTGTTGGCGACGGGGAGAGCGGTGGCGGCAGACATGGAGTATGAGTGGAGTCACTTGCATCACACACACAATGTCTGCCACCACCGCTCTCCCTGTCGACGACGCCACCACCATCCCCGCTGATCTGCCTGTCGACGCTGATCTGCCTGTCGACGCTGATCTGCCTGTCGACGCTGCTGCACCCGCCGAGAAGACGCTGAAGCGCCCCGCCAGCGACTTGACGCTGGAGCAGCAGCACGAGGCCGACCTGGCGAAGCGATGGTCGTGGTTCCGCATCAAAGCGGCGGACTACCGTCTCCACGACGACGTCTACGACTTCGGCCTGGACGACGAGGAGGAGGATTGCGAGGAGGAGGCCGCCGACTACGACGAGCGCTTTCGCATGAACCAGACGCTGACTGCCCTCCTGCGCGGCACGCCCAAGAAGATATTCTGCACCACGTGCGGCGGCACCGGCGACGCCGAGAACGACGACGCCTGCGAGAACGGCGACGCATGCGAGAATTGCATGTGCGGTGGGTGCACGGGAGAGAGGTGGCAGTGCGGCGGGTGCTAACGATTACGCCTGCACCCATTCTGGCACTCTAAGAAGACGTCGGCCGCCTCATCGATGCTCCGCAGCTGGAGTTGGTCGATAAAGAGGCGCCACGCGCAGCCGCAGCCAGGGCAGGGCAGCTTGGCCATGTAGACGTAGCTCAGCTCACACACCTTCTCTTGCTCCGCCTCGCTTTCGAGCCTCGCGTCCTGTTCCCAGCCATGCAGGACATCGACATCGACAGCGTCAAGATTGGCAAGCTTCTCGCGCTTCACGACGAGAGCATCTGCATCCGGGCGGCGCTTTCGACTCGAATGAGCGGCATCATCACCGGCGACCTCAGCCTCGAGCTCGACGGGCGCGGCTCCAGCACGACCTTTGACCGCATCGTCGAGCAGGTGCTGGTGCCGCTCTGCTACGAGGTCGCGCTGCACATGGCCGCCATCGGCATCGTGCCCATCAAGCTCATCAAGGCCAACGTGCTCACGCGCAACGACCAGGCGCGCAAGCGGCGCTTCAGCGAGCTCGGCTCGGCCAAGACGGAGGACCGCGTGCCCTTCATCCCCCACTACACGACGTACAAGTGCGTCCTCCCCTGGCGCGTCGCTAACCAGAGCAGGTGGGTCGTCCGGTTGCATAAGAACGGTGTGGTCGAGAACCTCTTTGAGAGCATCGTCGACAAGGAGCCCATATACGCCATCAAGTACGTCTGATGCAAGCAGCGCTAACCCGCCCGCAGGTCGTTGGAGCACGCCGGCGGGCGCCTCGATGGCGGCATCTCGAGCCTCATGTCCCTCCTGCTCGCCGACTGGGACCGGCTCAAGGAGCTGCGGCTCATCAACCGCAGCTCGGTCATCACGCGCGCCTGCCCCAGCCTCATCATCGAGCGCCTGCCCATGACGCAGTACTCGACGGAGAACGAGATCAAGCTGCGCCAGACGGCCGACGACCTCATCCGCATGAAGGTGCCGGCCAACTACCCGCTCGCGAACCCCTTCGTCTTCAACCGCGAGAAGGAGGTCAAGGTGGTCATCGACGCCGTCACCAAGGGCGAGTTCTTCGACATCAAGGACGGCGCCGTCATCATCCCCGCCGGGTACACGATATCCAAGCAGCCCGTCATCGAGGCGTTCGAGATCGGCGACTACGAGCGCCAGTTCGAGGCCGACGTGCTCGCCGTGTTCAAGGTGCCGCCCTCGATGTTCAACTCGGCCAAGACCGGGTCGGGCGCCATCAACGACGGCCAGAAGCAGCAGCAGTCCGAGAACGACAGGTAGCGCCGCTGGCCCACCGGGTGCTCACGCGCGCCAGGCACGCCTTCACCTCGGGCGTCAACCTCACGGTGCGCGACCTCGTGCACTTTTTCCGCGTGGCCTACGCGATCATCGCCGACGCCGACGTCGACGTGCTCCTCCCCAGTGCGTCCCGCCGCTTCTTCGCTAACGCCGCAGCCGTGAATTTTTCAACACTCGAGGAGCTCACGCAGCTCTACGGGCTCAACATCATCGGGCCGCAGACCATGCGGGAGCACGCCGCTCGCCACCAAGGAGTACACCCAGATCACGTCATCAAGGGCCGCGGCGGGGACCTCATCCCGAAGCAGGTGAGTGCACAGCGGCAGCCGCTGACGCCTTTTAGCTCGAATGGGAGGCGCCGAAGCCAAAGAAGACAAAGTAACACACACAATCGCCAATCTCGCACACACTAGCCCTCCACGCCCATGTCCGACACCGAGCTCACGCAACAAGAGACTGCCAAGGTCGTCCCCCCTGTGGAGGACGACAAGGTTGACGAGCCCACGAGCGACACCAAGTCGACGAAGAAGAAGGACGCGCCCCAGTCGATGCGCCAGCGCACGGGGCTGCACATCCAGCCGACGTTGGCGCGCCGCACCATCCGCCACGAGACGTTCAAGCCCGCCAAGCGCGCCAAGCCCGCGAGCGGCGCCAAGGCCGAGGGCAAGCACGCCAAGAGCGACAAGCCGCGCATGGCCAAGCACGCCGCTCGCGCCCTGGCTGCCTTCGCCGAGGCCGCCATGCGCCGCATCACATTGGAGGGCTACGCCCGCGTCGCCGCCGCCGACACCTACACGCTCAAGCCGCTCCACTTCGCCGAGGCGGTGGCGCTGAACCCCAGCTTGCGCCGCCTGTGCCCCGGGCACTTTGTCGTCGAGCGCAAGGAGGTCAAGCGCCAGAAGAAGGACGACGCCGGCGAGGAGAAGGCGCCCAAGGTCAAGGCGGCGGCTCCCAAGGCCAAGGCGGCGGTCCCCAAGGCGGTCAAGAAGGTGCCGCTCGACGGCAAGATCAGCGCCGGCTTCGACATCGAGATGGCCGAGGGAGGCAAGATCGAGCTGGTGACGTCGTGATAAATCATCAGCGCGCAGCGGAAATTTTCTAAGTTTTTTTTTCGTCACCGCCGGAGGGTCGGTTTCCGGGTAGACAGGCGAAAAGAGTCTCTCGGCGAGGGGCCGAAAAAAAGTAGACAGGC
>Ga0302195_10000620_pt1 | contig 27778 bp, 22 predicted proteins | sample II_Bog_N1_2_FD_198778 | JGI IMG/M metagenome (GOLD analysis project Ga0302195, IMG submission 198778) | Peat permafrost microbial communities from Stordalen Mire near Abisko, Sweden - II_Bog_N1_2 | ecosystem: Environmental > Terrestrial > Soil > Wetlands > Peat | place: Sweden: Abisko...
GACCGAAGACTAGCAGAGTCGGCAGCCAGCTTCAAGGGGAAACTGCCCAGCTCAAGCGCGTCAATCCCTTCAAGCAACACCAACGTAGCTGCTTTCATCCGCGCCGCATCAACGCGCAGGCCACTCTTCCACCACGACGCCTAAATCATTCAGCTGCTGAATAGCTGCTTCCACATTGCGGCGAACCCTGGGCCGGTCTTTGCGGCCGGCCAGTGGCGATTCGGCAACGGCAATCACGCGCCCATAGCGCCACGCACCGGGCGGCAGCGCAATCAGCGCATCGGCTAGATCGTTGAGCCTCACCTGCACCTCCTGGCGCCGCGCCGATTCAGGCCGCAGCAATGAACCTTGCCCCAGGTTGCTCGGGTTGGCATCGGCCATGGTCACGCGCAGAGTCAGATAGGCGGCATCGACGGAGAGAAATGGATTGGCCCATGCGCCCGGCTCATGTACATCCACATACAAGCTCTTAGTGGGCAATGGCACCCGCGCCAGTTCGGCTCGCTGCTGGTCGCGCTTGCCGGCCGCGGCCTGCGCCCGATGCTCGGCATTCTCCGCATTCTGCGCCACTCCCACCACTGCCTGTTCTTCCTTGTGGCACGCGACCATCGACATTGCGAGCAGGAGCGCAGAGGTTGCAGACAAAGCCGCCGATAAGTTGAGCTGTAGTCTGTTACTCACCTTGACAGGATAACAGTACCTGCGAACTAAGCTTCGGGCGAGATTCCTCTCATGAAGCTATCCCCAACAAGCCCACTCCAGGTTATGAACCGCGCCGACCCATAACCCTCGTCTGGTCAGAAAGTAACCACGGATTTGTGACTTGCGGGTTAGAGACGTTATCCATGATTTCAATTATCCTGCCATTCTGTATTCCGTACGAATCACGGTGGGAATGTGCTCGAAATCGGAATGAGGTAACTTTGTCGATGCAGTGTTGGAGTGGAGGTAAACACGTGTACTCTCAAAAATTCCGTGCGTTAAGCCGGGTTCTCGCACTGGCAATTGCGGCCGCCCTGCCCTGTTCTCTGGCCGCTCAGGTCGTAGCCAGCCAGGCGAAGGGCAATCCCAATGCCCCCGCGCCCAAGTGGGATATCTTTGCGGGTTACAGTCTTCTCGACCCCTTTGGCACGTTTTACCCCATTCAGCCCGATGGCACCGTTCTTCCTGTCTCTTTCAAAATGGAAAAGACCGGCCTGCTTGAATCAGCATCCTACTTCTTCAAGCGGAATGTCGGAATCACAGTGGAGTCGGGGCAGCACGATCTGTTTACCAACACCGGCTTCGCCGGAACAGGCGCCAGCAACAGCGGCATCTTCACGCTGGAGAGCGGCCTGATCTATCGCTGGCCCGGTGTCCATCTGACGCCTTTCGTGCATGGACTCGGCGGCGCAGCCGACGTGGATGGCCCCGATCACGAGCCTTATACTTGGGGACCGGTGATTGTGGGCGGCGGTGGCCTGGACTGGTACTTCGGATGCCACTTCGGCATTCGCGTCTTCGAAGCAGACTACGAGTACATCCACGCCAACTCCGGCCCTTCCTCAGGATCTCTTGCCGGCGGAAACTTTGTCTGGGGCGACGATGAGAACATCAACGCCCTTCGCCTGGCAGCCGGCCTGGTGGTGCGCGGCAAATCTGCTTACAGTCCCGAGCCCGGATGCGGACCGCTGCCTCTGCCCTCGTTGGTTTGCGTGGCCACGCCATCGACCGTCTTCCCCGGCGAGCCAGTCACGGTGACAGCAACCGCTTCTGGTCTCAACCCCAAACAGACCGCGACTTTCAGCTGGTCGGGAACGCCCGCTTCAGCAAACGGCAATGTAGCCACCGTGGCTACCGACTCGCTGGCTCCCGGCACCTACACGGTGAAAGCCAGAGTGACAGAAGGCCCCAAGCCCATCCAATCCGCGGACTGCGAGGCAAGCTTCACCATCCCGCACTGGGAGCCGCCGACGTTTACTTGCTCGGCCGGCCCCATGACCATCAATCCCGACCAGGCCAGCACCATCACCCTCAATGGCCACAGCCCGCAGAACCTGCCGCTCACCTACGCCTGCACCGCCTCGGCCGGCTCCGTCGCCATGAACGGCAACACCGCAACCTTCAACCCCGGCGGCGCACCCACCGGACCGGTCACCGTCAAGTGCACCGTCTCCGACGACAAGGGAAATACCGCCGATGCCGACTGCGGTCTAACCATCCAGCCGCCGCCCCCCCCGCCCCCAAGCACGCAAATCGATCTGCTCTGCTCCATCGATTTTGCCAGGGACACGGGGCGCCCGACGCGCGTGGACAACGAGGCCAAGGCCTGCCTGGACGGAATCGCACTTAACCTGCAGCAACATCCCGACACCAGACTGGTCGTGGTGGGCGAGGCGACCGCACCTGAAATGCAGCGCGATCCCAACATCGCCGCGCAGCGCGCCGTCAACACCAAGGAGTATCTGACCGTCGATCACGGAATTGACTCCGCTCGCATCATGGTTGTCACCGGCGGTGAGGGAACCCAGTCTGTGGAAGACTACCTGGTTCCGCAAGGCGGCCTGTTCAACGCCGACGTGCATGGGACCACGCCCGTGGACGAGACGGTGGTGAAGCCGCAGGAGCGCCAGCCGCTCCCCATGCGCTCGCACACGGCGCACAAGCATGCGGCAGCCGCAATGCCTGCCGCTGCTACTCCGTCAGGCACAACAAAACCGGCTGGAGCAAGACACCACAAGAGGAAATCCGCAAACCGAAAGAGGCCCGCCCGCGCCAAGGCATCCAGCAAGGATTCCACCGGACCGTAAGCTTGGATCGAACTGATCGATGTGTACTGAAAGAAAAAGAGGCCGCCGGGGAATCCGGACGGCCTCTTCTCTTTGCGTCGAAGCAGAACCGCGGCAAGTGCAGATACAACCGTCAGACCGCTGCGACAGCGAATTTTCAATTCGCCTTACTTGCCGATCAGCCCGCGGGCAATGGCGTCCAGCATGCCGTTGAGAAAATTGATCGACTCCGGCGCCGAGTAGCGGCGGCCAATCTCCAGCGCTTCGTTGATCACGATCGGGAACGGCGTTCCCTTGAAGCCCAGCATCTCGCCCACAGCCATGCGCAGCAGGTTGCGGTCCACGGCCGGCATGCGCTCCAGGCGCCAGTGTTTCGAGTTGGCCACAATCAGTTCGTCAATCTGTTCCTGTTTGGCAATGGCCACGCGGAACAGGTCCTCGGCAAAGCCGCGCACCTCGGGTTCCACCTCGTCGCCCGCCTTCCAGAAAGTCGCGTGCACCTGCTCCGCAGTCTGTTTGCCGATGTCTGCCTGAAACAGCATCTGCATAGCCAGTTCGCGCGACTTGCGCCGCGTCCCGGCGGTCAAGACCGGCCGCCTTCGGCCGAAGCGGATTTCCGCAATTTTTGTTCCAGGCTGACCATCTCGATGGCCGCAACAGCCGCTTCAAATCCCTTGTTCCCGGCCTTGATGCCGGCCCGGTTTAGCGCCTGCTCCAGCGTCTCGCAGGTGAGTACGCCAAAGCTGTGCGGAATCCCGGTTTCCTGCTGTGATTGGCCGATGCCCCGCGCCACCTCGTTGTAGATGGCCTCGTAATGCGCCGTCTCGCCGCGCAGCAAACAGCCCAGCGTCACAATCGCGTCCACCGTGCGCAGATTCGCAACCGTCCGCGCCGCTGCCGGAATCTCCCACGCCCCCGGCACGCGAATCACCTCGATCTCCGCCCGCATTGCGCCGCTGCGCAGCAATGCGTCCAACGCTCCCTCAAGCAGTCGATCCGTAATCACGGCATTCCAGCGCGCCACCACAATGGCAAACTTCATTCCCGCAGCCGAGAGATCGCCCACGACGGCTACCGGACGTGCCTTCACCGGATCGGTCCACGCCCAGAAGCTGATCTTGAACCCCTCTTCCGGCTCTGCCGTGAAGATGCGCGACTTCCAATGCGTCTCCGTGACCGGCGACAGGCGCGCGGCAGCTTCATCGCCGCCTTCCGTGCGCAGGCAGCTGCAGGCCGCCTGGTGTACCGCATCCAGAGCCGTCACCTCCACCAGCACGTCGGCAGTCGAGGGAAACTCGCCATCCACAATCTCCAGGTTGCCGAGCGGCGCCAGGAATGCCGCGCCCCGGCTTCCTTGCTCGCTCCATCCTGCGCCTGGCGTAAACCCCAGCGCGGCAAAAAAGCTTCCCAGCCGCTCATAAGCCTCGGAGCCGCCGGCGCGCCGAAGAAAGGAAATCCCCTTGATCATGGTTGTCTCTCTTGCCTGATTCTATCGTGCGGAGCCGGCTCCGAGTTCCGGCGTCAAGCGGGCGCACCCAAACAAAGAGGCCAGCATATGCGCCCACCTCTTTGTTTGGGGCTGTCTCCAGTTCAGATTAAGTGGTCGACCGCGGTTTGACTGCGATGGCCGTTACCGGAACAACGCTGCCGGTGCCGGTATAGGTGCAGCCGGGGTCGTTGCCTCCGGCAGAAACTGGGATGCAGGCCGGCAAGTTGGGGGCGATCTGCTGCGTGTCGGTGGGCGGAGTCGCCGTGGTCACCGTCGCGGGAATGGTGATGTAGTGGACCAGGTTGTCACCCGCCGTGCCCACAAAGAAGTACGAGTCGTCCGGCGAGAACGCCCCCACCAGCGGTGCGGTTACAGACCCACTGTTGTTGAGCGTCACATAGTTCACCGTACCGCTGCCCGGAATGTAATAGGGCAGTGTGGCTCCGGCGGTGGTTCCGTCGTAGGTGATGAAGGCCAGCTTGGACTGCGGCGAGGGCACCACCTGGTTGACGGCAGTCGCAGTGACGCCGCTGACCGGGATTGGCGCGGTGAAGGTGTGGGTGATGGGCAGCGCCTTCATCACACCGGCCGTCACCGTGCAGGGGGCCGGGGTGAGGTCTCCATTGGGTGAGGTGATGGTTGGCAGAGTAATACCAATATCAGATAACGTGACCGCGCCGCCGCTGAGGGCCGCGCCCAGAATATGCTGCCCGTCGGTGGTTGCCGCCAAAACGTCGGTGAGCGTGTTCACCGAGTCTCCCTGCGGATAGTAGGTGATGGGGCTGCCGCCGACGGGTCCGGCGGGGCACCAGGTGTGCGCCACTGTGGGGCTGCCGCTCATGTAAGCTCCCACGCCGGGGATAGTGATGGCCACGTTGGTTGCGCCCGGATTGGCCCCGCCGGAGGGGGTCAGGGGAGTGCTCGTCCAGCCCTTGCTCACGTTGTAGACATAGAGCGTATCCGTATGGCCGGGGCCCGCGGCGGCGCTGTCCGTGATGTACAGGGTCTTCGCGTCGGGGGTCCACTGCGCTGCGGTGCCCATGCCACCAAAGGTGGAGGAACTGCCGCTGGCCGTGTTGTAGAGATAGAAGACCTGCCGGATCTGGTCGTTGATGAGCAGTTGCGAGGCAGCTGGAGACGCAGCCAGAATCACTCCGGGCGCGTTCGGGTCCTGCTTGATCAGGGTGTTGGTGGAGGTGCTGTAGTACATCAACTCATGCGCGGACCCGAAGTAAAGGTCGACGCCGGCCCGGTCCATCAGCATGGAATTGGGCACAAACGGCAGGCGCACCGTGGAGCCCACCGTGCCACTGAGCAGTTCGATGGGTACAAAGTACTGCGACTGGCCGGGCGATGCGAACCAGACGTAGTCGCTGGCAGTACCGGGAACGGTGATCGTCACCGGGTTCGAGGCAATGGAGAGACCTGTCCCATACAAGCCTGTCTCATTGATCGGCGCGGGATTGCAGCTGGTCGGCTGGCAGATGGCGAATACCGAAGCCACGCCGGGGAAACTGGTCGTAATCGCTCCCTGGCTGCCCACCTCAACATCGATCGGGTCAGTCGACTGGTAGTCCAGCGTCAAGCCGGTAATCGGATTTCCGAGTCCGCTGCTGGCATTGATGTTGGTGTCGTACACGGTGGTGGTCAGGTTTTGCGTAACGCCCTGGGTGACCGTTCCAGAGGTCGCGCCGTTGGCCAGCGTCACGTTGATCGTCCGCGGCGGGCAGGTGGAGAAATAGCCTGCCGAAGAAGAGCCGCCCGCGCTCAAAGCCGTAATGACCGTGGTGCCCGGCAATTCGGCCGTGATCTGGTTGGTCTCCGCGTTGATGGAAGCCACGCTCGGCGTTCCCACCTGGTAATTGAGTGTGCCCAGGACCGATGAGCAGTCTTGGACCGGCGTCAGAGTCGTGGTCACGGTTGCCGTTCCGGCGCAGGCTGCTGTGCCGTTGGAAAGAACAGCGGTCGTGGGCGGCGCTGTGGCGCCCAGACCGCCCGCAGTTACGGTCAACGGCGTCCCGTTCGAAATCGCGTTGTTGCTGCTCAAGGTAACAGTCGCGGAGCCACCGCTCAAACCGTTATTGAAACTGGTCAGAGTGCAGGTCTCACCTGCCGTGCCGGCGATTGGACCCAGCGCGGAGGTGATGGTGGCGGTTCCCGAGCAGGTTGCCGTGCCGCTGGCCAGCGTGGCCGTGGTGGGCGCCGCTGTAGCGCCTGAGCCTGCCGCCGTAATGCTCACCGCAGTCGGGTTGGCAATCGTGTTGTCGGCAGTCAGGGTCACTGTCCCAGCCACACCGTTGGCGCCGTTGAATCCGCTCAGCAGGCAGGTCTGGCCCTGCGTTCCAGTGATGGTGCCGCCCGACACATAGTTCGCTGCGACCACACTGCCGATGTTCGGCACTGAAACAAAGGTTCCGCTGGCCAGGATGTCAGGCGTGACGGAGGGCATCGGGCAGGCGCTGTTGGCGCTGGTCACCGTGTTCGGCGCGCAGAGCAGATATTGCTTGTTATTGGCGGACGCGCAGGCCTGCGCGTCAAGCTGTGCCAGCGTGCCTTGCGAGAAACACTGCTGCGCCGAACCTGACACGGGCTCCGTGACAAGGGCTACGGAGGTGACCTGCGGATGCAGGTAAACCGCCACCGGATTGGAGGTCACCGAGTCCGCGGACGCGGTGATGTAGACCGTAGCGTACGGCAGGTTTCCCGTGGTGGGAATTGGATTGGGGAAGCTGCAGATGGTGTAGTTGGGAATGCCGCCGCCCGAGTTCCGGTTCCACGTGCCGGCGCAGAGGTTGCCCGACGGGGAAACATCCACAAGCTGATTGTTGGTGGTGCCGAAGTTATAGGTGGTCACGCTGGCCGCCGTGCCCTTGCACGTCTTGGCCGTCGGCTGCGCGATCTGCTGCGTCTGCCCATAGGCAAGCGAAATCCCCGAAGTCTGTGGCGTCAGGAAGATCGAGGCCACATCGGAGTTCGTCAACCCGTATCCCAGGCCATTGCAAAAGTTCCCCTGCGGATTGCGCGTGCAACCGGAGATCGATATCCCGGCCGGTATGGCCACGCACAACAAGCAAACAAGCGTCAAAAACCGCCGCATGAATCCTCCCCGCCCCGCCTCTTCAAACCGCGGAACGGTCTCTAGCAAATAACAGCAGAAAAATTTCGGTTTAAACACCTCAAGAAACTCGCCGGACCGAAGCCGCCGCCCGCAGCCATGCGCAACCCCCAACTCCGGGGAGCAACGCCTCTCAACTCAGGTCCAGGAACCACCCTGTCTCTCAAAATGCTTTCTACGCGACCCGCCTACATGTCCAAAGTTGGCCCACTGCCGGTAGCCTCCGCTTTGAACGCGGTCTCCGGCGGTACGCTCTTTGCCTCAGAAACGCGGCTAAACCCGCTCGCAAATCTCCAATGAAAAGTGTATCAGGGCGGACCCGCTCCTGCAGACACTTGCCTCCAGGCTTCCAGGTACCCCTGCGCTTCAACTCCCGCCATGCTCCAATAGACTCCGCTGCCGCCGGTTGGAAAGCAGTGTCAGTTCCCTGCCGGGGCCCCCGGCGAGCGGTCTTGGCTCGATGGAGTGGTTGTTCCCATGTACTGGGCAAACCACTCCACCGCTCTCACCATCACGTCCCGCCGGTGCGCGGGGTCCACAAATCCATGGCCTTCGTTGGGATAGACCACCAGCTGCGTCGGCACATGTTCATCCCGCAAGGCGTGCCAGAACTCAAACGACTGCGGCGCCGGGCACTCGCCATCCCGGTCGCCCACCACCACCAGAGTGGGTGTCTTCACCTGCTTGATGAATGAGATGGCCGAACTCTTGGCGTACACCGCCGGGTCGTCATAGACCGTCGCTCCAAAGTAGGGCGTCATCCACTGGTCGATCGAGTTCTCCCCGTAATAGCTCTCCCAGTCCGCAATCCCCGCCCCGGCCACGGCCGCCTTGAATCGCTGCGTCTGGGTCACGGCAAACATGCTCATAAAGCCGCCATAGCTCCACCCCGTCAATCCCACGCGGCCCGGATCGACCGGGTACTGCGCCTCAACCGCATCCACGCCGGCCAGAATGTCGCGCAGGTCGCCGTAGCCAAAGTCCTTGCGATTGGCCTGCGTAAACGCTTCGCCCTGCCCGTAGCTGCCCCGCGGATTCGGCTGCAAGACAAAGTAACCCAGTGCCGAAAATGCATTCGGACTCAGCCCGCCCCCGCCGCCCCAATGCGCCATCTCCGCCGCTGCCGGACCGCCATGGACCTCCACAATGAGCGGATACTTCTTCTTCGGGTCGTAATCCCTGGGCAGCATCAGCCAGCCCTGCACGTTAAAGCTGTCGCTGTTCCAGTCCAGCGAAATGCTCTTTCCCCACCCCGGCTCCACGCCATCGTTGATGTGTGTCAGCTGCGCGACTCCGGCAAGGCCATCGGGCTTCGCTGTTCCCACCCGCGCCGCGTATATCTCAGGCGCCGAGTTAAACGTGCTGGCGTGGAAGACCCACAATGCATGATCGGCCGTCGCAGACAAGCTCAGCTCCATCCGCCCGTCGCCCACGCTTCCCGGAATGCTGAACACCGGTGTCTCAAAGCTCGTGGCCATCGTCGCTGCCGTGCGGTCCCCCTGTAGCCGGAACCGCACCAGTTGGCAATTCCCCCCAGCCAGCTCGCTCACAAAAATGTGCTCATTGTCGCCCCACTCGATCCACCCCGGCGAGGTGTGTCTCTTCGGGGTCAGGTCCTCGGGGGCTCCGCCTCCCGCAGGGACAATCCAAACATCGCCCCCCGTCGATCCCTGGTCGCTCATCAGCCCGCCGATAAACGCGATCGCCTGCCCGTCCGGCGACCACCTCGGCACCGCAATCTGCAACCCATGCAGCCCGCCCTGGACCTCAGCCGGAGCCAGAATCACCTTCGCCGCCCCGCCCAGCTCCTCGCTATACAGTTTCGATACCCACCAGTTGTTCTCGCCCGGTGGATCAGCCGCCACATACGCCAGCCCCTTGGAGTCCGGCCGCCAGTCAAATTCATACACATGCAGATTGGCAGGCGTCGCAAACTCCGGGGCAACCGGCTTGGCCGCATCCACCCGCGCCACCGCCACCCGCTGAATCTCCACGCCATCCTCGCCGATCACTCCCGCCCAGGGCTTCATCGCCGCCAGCGCACCCGCCGGCCGCGTCGCGCCTTCCACATAAAGGAAGGCAATGCTCGAGCCATCCGGCGAGAAAGCCGGCGCCTCCACATACCCCTTCAGCTCCGTCAGCCGCCGGGCAGGCGCGCCGTCGAGCTTGGAAATGTACAGATCCGTCTGCTCGCCGGGGTGCGCGCAATCGGAGAAGAAAGCCAACGCCTGCGAGCTAGGCGACCAGATAATCTCGCCTTCACTGCATCGTTCGTCGGATTTGGTAGCCCCCGTAACCCGCTTGCCTTTGTCCAGATTGTCGAGCGGCGCCACGCGAATCTCCGCACCGCCCTTGCCGGCCTGTAACCACGCCAGCTGCCTGCCATCCGGCGACACCGCCACCTGCCCCACCGAATGGCCGCGGCTCAGCCCCTTCAGCACCTCTTCAACATGCGCCCGCTGCGGAGATTGCTCCGCCGCATCCTGCGCAGCGATGGAAAGGTTGACCGTGAAACCAGGCAGCAAGACAGCCCCGGCCAAAAGTCCGGAGCGAAGACACGAGCGAAAACGCGTGAAAAACATACCGAAATCCTATCAGGGCGTCTGCACGGGTATGGACGCAGCGGTGCATCAACAGGAAAGAGGATTCCCAGAGCTTTGACAAGCACGCTTGACAATTTCTCAAATTTTCGTGTAAAGTTAATTTGTCTTTTAGGAAAGGAAACCATTCATGTTTGCGCGCAACAAGCACCTCAGCCCCCTTCAGCGCCGCTCCGGCCTTCGACTTGCCGGCGCGCTGCTGCTCACCATGCTGCTCTTTTTCATCGCCCATGACCTTCCGGCGCACTTCACCCTCGCCACGACGCTTCTCCATCTCCTCCAGATTCTTCCCGCCATCCCTGTCGCCGCCATGGTCTGGATCGTCGGCCAATATCTCGTCCGCGAAACCGACGAGTTCATCCGCATGATCGTCACCCGCTCCCTGCTCTGGGGCCTCGGCGTCACCATGGTAGCCAACATCGTTCTCAACGTGCTGTTTGCAGGCGGCAGCGCCTATGGCCCCTCGCAGATCTTCGACATCGACATCTTCTTCGCAACCAGTTTCTTCGTGCTCCTCATCGAAATTGGGAGAAACCAATGAACATCAGCCTCTGCAATCGTCAACTCAGCCCGCTCCAGCGCCGCTCCATGCAACTGTTCGGCGCCAACCTCGTCTTCACCGCCGTGCTCTCCCTGACCACGCGCGACCTGTTCAAGGACGGGCATGTCAGTGCGCCGCTGCTTTACCTCATGGCCCTGTTGCCCACCATCCCCGTCGTCGGCATCGTCGCCACCGTCGCCCGTTACCTGGCCCGCGAAACCGACGAGTTCATCCGCGCCCTCGTCGTCCAGTCCCTGCTCTGGGGTCTCGGCATCACCTTTGCCGTCGACACCTACCTCGGCGGCCTCTTCGCCCACCCCCAGATCTTCCGCCTTATCCCCATCCTCAACATCGACCTCTTCTGCGTCTCGGTCGGCGTAGCCGTGCGCATCCAGTTGTGGAGGAACCGATGAACAACCGGCTCCGTGTTCTCCGCGCCGAGCGCGGCTGGAGCCAGGCCGACCTGGCCGCGCAGTTGCAAGTCTCGCGCCAGTCCGTCAACGCCATCGAGACCGGCCGCTTCGATCCCAGTCTGCCCCTTGCCTTTAAGCTGGCACGCCTTTTCTCCACCCCCATCGAGCAAATCTTCACCGACGAGGCGTGAATGCCGCGCGCGGTCTGACCAGTGTCACGGCAGACCCGCCTTCGGCGTCAGCTTGTAGAGGATCAGCACCGTCCGCGTGTCGTCGTCGAAGGCCGGATAGCTGCCCATTTTTTCCAGATTGAACGGCGCCAGCGCAGACTGATCCTCCGGGTCAATTTGGTCCCACACCACGAACCACCCCGGCCTGTCCTCTGCCACCTTCGCCGCCATACCCTCCGTGCTGAAGCCGTCATTGATCGCCGGAATCCCGGTCATCAATGCGATCTGCGCGCCGCTGACCCCCAGCATCAGCGGCTTCTGTTCCGGATGGCTGCGAATAATCTCCTTGATCGATGCCGACGCATCGCGAAAATCATAATCCCGGTCGACAAGAAAGTGCCGGATCATGACGACATTGGCCGCCACAGACGCGGCCATTCCAACCAGCAGCAGCGCAGCTGTCTTCTTCCATCGCGGCATCAGTTCGTCAAAGGCCAGCACCACGATCCACACAAGCGGCGCCAGCATCTGCAAAAAATAACGTGGTGCGTAATCATCCTGGCGGCTGAAGATAAACACCGCCTGCGCCGCAATCACCATCCACCCCGCAGCAAACAGCGGATTGGCCCACAGCTTCCGCTTCCACACCATGGTCACCACCAGGATCACCAACCCAATGGGATAGAGCACGCGATCGACCCATAGGCAGTTCTCGGCAAGATCGCGCAGCGTACTCAGTGTGTGCGGCCAGTCGATGTCCGGCATCGCATTTACGTCGAAAAAGTACCTGTAGTCCGCGCCATAGCCAAGCGCGGAAACAACCGCGGCGTAGCCCTTGAAAAGTACGGCAGGAACCACAGCCACCGCCACGGCCGCCCGCCAGAAACCGCCCCACCTGCGCCCCATCGCCGACCAGGCAACCCAGGCGACGGCAGGCACAAGCAGCGCCGCCGTGGTCTTGGTCAGCATCATGATGGGAATTAAAACCGCGAGCCCCACGAGCGGCCAGACACGCTTCAGAGAAGCGAACGAGGCCACCAGCATCAACAGGCAAAACTCCAGAGACACCAGCGTCTCCAGAATCGCCAGCCGGCTGAAGACGAAGGCAAACGGACTCGCCGCCAGCAGCAGCACCGCGAGCAACGCCGCCGTCTCCGCATTGCCTCGCGCAGAGCGCCGCACCAACACGTAACCCACGCTCAGCGCAGCAATCGAAAGCGCTGCCGTGAAGCCGCGCGCCGTCACCGCGCTCACCCCTGTGAAGTGGAACACCGCCGACAGCAGCAGCGGCCAAACCGGCAGCGCCACCGCCGGGTTGTAGTCGCCCTGCATATACCAGTGGCCGGTAAGCGCATGCGCCACAGCCGCGCTGCCCCACCAGCCCTCGTCGGTAAACTTCGCCTGGTCAATCATCCATGGCGACCAGTTGGGAAAGTCAGCCGAGAGGTAGAAAAACTTCGACGCGCTGAGCACACCAACCACCGCCCACAGTGCCACACGAATCCATCGCCACCCCAGCCAGCCGTTCAGGTCGAGATTCATCCCTCTAAGGCTACCCCATGGGCAAGCCCTGCTCGAACCCAATCAATGTCATCCGTGTGTCTCCGCTCGAACCGATGGGTGCCCCATCCTTGCGCGTGCTGAGCGCAAGGGTGGGAGACCACAGAGTTCCTGCGAGCACCTAGGGTGTATCGACATATACTGGCGCGACAGCGACGGGAGCCATTTTTCCTCAGTTCGAGGAGCGCGGAGCGCTGCATACCTAGGTATGCGAGCGACAATCGACGAAGAAAAGGGGAAAAATGGCCCCGTCCCTTCGGGTTGCGGCGAAAATCCGGGGTCCCCAGCGACAGGTGTTCGTCGCTGGGGTGGAATCCGGGGTCCCCCAGCGACAGGTCTTCGTCGCTGGGGTGGAAATCCGGCCATGCTTCGTTCTCGCCCTCGACAGTGGACTGCCACAGCCTTCGGACTCGTCTGGCCCGGATTTTCGCTCGCAACGCTGCGCGTCAGTATATGTCGATACGCCCTAGCGAGCGTCTGCCCCACCGCAGGTAGCGCTGTGGATGGCCAGCAGCCTCTCCAGCAGCGGCTGCAGCAACTTCAAATCCAGCGCATTCGCGCCATCCGACTTTGCATTGGCCGGGTCGTCATGTACTTCAAGAAACAGCCCGTCGATGCCCGCCGCAACCGCCGCCCGCGCCAGCAGCGGAATAAACTCCGACTGCCCGCCGCTCACCCCGCCCGCAGCCGACGGCTGCTGCACCGAGTGCGTGCCGTCAAACACCACCGGCGCCATCTGCCGCATCACCGGAAGCGAGCGGTAATCCACCACCAGCGTGTTGTAGCCGAAACTGACCCCGCGCTCGGTCAGAAACACCCGCTCATTGCCGGTCGATCGCACCTTCTCAACCGGATGCACCATATCCCACGGCGCAACGAACTGCCCCTTCTTGATATTCACCGCGCGCCCCGTCTTGCCGGCAGCCACCAGCAAGTCCGTCTGCCGGCAAAGAAAAGCGGGAATCTGCAACACGTCCACAGCCTGGGCGGCAATCTCGCAATGCCCCGGCTCATGCACATCGGTCAGCACCGGCAAGCCTGTTTCGCGCGCCACGCGTCCCAGAATCCGCGTCCCCTCCACAAGTCCCGGCCCGCGGAAGCTCTTCACGCTGGTGCGGTTAGCCTTGTCATAGCTGGCCTTGAAGATATAGGGGATGTCCAGATCCGCGGTGATCCGCTGGATCGCGTCCGCCATGCGCCGCACATGCGTCTCCGACTCAATCACGCAAGGCCCGGCGATAAGGAACAGCTTTCCCCCGCCCACCTCCACCGGCCCGATCTCAAACGAGTTGCTCACTAGTCGATTGTAAAGGCCCGCCGTAATTCTGCCACGAAGCCTTTGGCGCCTTATCACGCCATTATCCTTCCTTAGGCTCTACCTGCTCATTCTCCATATAGGCCACCTATCACAAAACACTCTACGTTGATTCATTTCGTCGTCGAAACCTCCTTCTCGCTGCGTTTCGTCCCGGCCGCTTGTCTGCTCTTATAACTTGCCGTAACAAACTCCCGAAACAGCGGATGCGGCTCGAGGGGCTTCGACTTGAACTCAGGATGGAACTGGCAGCCCAGAAAGAAAGGATGCCCGGGAATCTCGACGATCTCGACGTACGTCGCATCCGGCGTGGTGCCGCTGATGCGCAGCCCACCACCGGTCAACAGCGCCTCGTATTCGCGGTTGAACTCATAGCGGTGGCGGTGCCGCTCGCTGATCTCGGTAACGCCGCCATAAGCCTTCGCGGCCAGCGACTCCTCCTGCAAAATGCAGGTCCACGCGCCCAGCCGCATCGTCCCGCCCATCTCCTCCACGCCCAGCAATTCGCGCAGTTTGTAGATGATCCGATGCTGACTCGCTGGGTCAAACTCGCTTGAGTTAGCGTCCTTCAAGCCGCACACGTTGCGCGCAAACTCGATGCAAGCTGTCTGCATCCCCAGGCAGATGCCGAAGTAGGGAACCTGCTTCTCGCGCGCGTAACGGATGGCGTTCAACATGCCCTCAATACCCCGCTTGCCAAACCCACCAGGAACCAGAATGCCGTCGAACCCCGCTAACTGCTCCTCATAACTTGTATCTTCTGGAGTCTTCGATTCCAGCCCCTCAGCCTCAATCCAGGTAACGTTGAGTTTCAGGTTCTGAGATATAGCTCCATGAGTAAGTGCCTCTTTCAATGACTTATAGCTATCCTCATACTCCACATACTTGCCCACAATGGCGATATGAACGTCGTCCTTGGGGTGGTAGCAGCGCTCCACCAGGTCTTTCCACGCGGTCAGGTTAGCGTCCGGCGCATCCTTGTGCAGATACTTCAGAATCAGCGCATCCAGCCCCTCTTCGGCAAAGCGCAGCGGCACTTCGTAGATGGACGGCACGGTCGTCGCCCCCACCACCGCACGCTCCTCCACGTTGCAGAAGGCGGCAATCTTCTGCTTGATATCCCGGCTAAGGTTCCGGTCCGAGCGGCACAGCAGAATGTCAGCCTGAATCCCGATTCCCAGCAGTTCCTTCACCGAGTGCTGCGTCGGCTTGGTCTTCAGTTCCTGTGCGGCCGCAATCCAGGGCACCAGCGTCAGGTGCACAAAGACAGTGTTTTCCCGCCCCAGTTCCTGGCGCATTTGGCGAATGGCCTCAAGGAACGGCAGCGACTCAATATCACCCACCGTTCCGCCGATCTCGACGATCGTCACGTCCGCGCCATTCGACGAGACCTTGCGCATGGCGTTCTTGATCTCATTCGTCACGTGCGGAATCACCTGCACTGTCTTGCCCAGGTAGTCGCCGCGCCGCTCCTTCAGAATGATCTGCTCGTAGATGCGCCCCGTGGTCAGGTTGTTGTCGCGCGACAGCGGCGCGTGGGTAAAGCGCTCGTAGTGGCCCAGGTCCAGGTCGGTCTCCGCGCCGTCGTCAGTCACAAACACCTCGCCGTGCTGGAAGGGCGACATGGTCCCCGGATCGACATTTAGATAGGGGTCAAACTTCATCAGGTTCACGCGCAGGCCGCGGCTCTCAAGCAGGCAACCGATCGAGGCCGCCGCCAGGCCCTTACCTAAACTGGACACAACTCCGCCCGTCACAAAGACGTACTTTGCCGACATCGCCGCAACCTCACTCTTCAATTGTTGGGATTGGCCGTACAAGGGGTGCACAATCAAGTATGGCAGAGATTCGATCTGGAATGAAATGGAAAATGCGGCCGGCGTGGCTCCAAGATACCTATATGTCCATGTAACCGTATTTGTTTTATTGGTTTGCGCGATCTTCAGCTTGTGAAAAAGGCGTCCCCTATTGCCGCACCCCCTTCGCGGCCACGTGAACGACAGGGGCACTCTTGCCGCGCCCAGCCAGGGGGGACTACGATGCTTCATGGAATCGGCCGCGATCGCGAAACGCGGGCGCCAATCAGGATGAACAGAATCGCGATCCGCAAGACTGACATCACCGCGCTCTCCGTCGATGCAATCGTCAACGCCGCAAGCACTTCCCTGCTCGGCGGAGGCGGTGTCGACGGAGCCATTCATCGTGCCGCGGGCCCCGAACTGCTGGCCGAGTGTCGCCTGCTGGGCGGATGCAAAACCGGCCATGCCAAGCTGACTAGGGGCTATCGACTTCCCGCCCGATTCGTCGTGCACGCCGTCGGGCCCGTTTGGCAGGGCGGCTGGCACAACGAAGCAGAGCTGTTGGCCGGCTGTTACCGCAGCTGCTTTGCCCTGGCCCGCGAACACGACCTGCGCACCCTCGCCTTCCCGGCCATCAGCTGCGGCATCTACGGCTATCCCATTGGCCAGGCGGTTGACATCGCATTGCGCGAAACACTCGCCGAACTGGCCAACAACGAGGCCATCGAGAAAATCATCTTCGCCTGCTTCGGTGACGACGTTTATTCGGCCTATCAACGCGCTTTCAAACAAATTCAATAGCGAGACACAGCAAAAAACGCGCACAATAAATGGGTCGAGCCCAGTCAGGCTCGCCCCATCTTCTCTGGCATTTTAGAAGTTAAACGTAACCTTTGCCGTCAGCGCCCGCGGCGTTACATAATGCGTTCCGCTGAAAGTCGAAAGAAAGTTATACAGCGCATACTTGTTCGTGACATTGATCGCCGTCAGATCCAGGTTAGTCTTGAAGCGCTCTTTGTGGAACAGATTGTCCTTGCCCAGCGAAGCGTCAAACAGATTGCGCGGCGCCACGCGTTGCGGGTTACGGTCGTTGTCGCCTGCGCCGGGAGCGGGAATGCTCAACAGTGAAGAGCCATACTCCGACGCCAGGCAAGTAGCCCGGAGTCGATTTCCGGGTGTTGCTTTCTGCCCTCCGCAAAAGAGGCCGGCCTGAAATTCTTCGTCTGCCGTCAGGCTGCTGAGGTCGACCGCCGGTTGCCCATTCAGAAGCGTGCTCGTGGCTCCGCATGCGCTGTTCGGGTCATTTGAGAGCGGGTTATAGCAAGGCGCAGACCCTGCCACCTGCCCCGAGTCGTAGCGCCAGTTGAACCCGCCCCACAGGCCCGTCATGAACTTCCCACGTGAGAACGTGTACTGAATGTGAGTCTCCTGGTTGTACTTCTCATCGTGATCGATACGGAAGGGCAGTCCCGTGGAACCAACCGTCGCGCCGGCCCCGGCCACCTGCGGCGGGAAGAACCGCGCGGCCACCGAAGACGTAACCAGATACGCACTTACATTGTGATACACCGGCATCTCCACATGCAGTGCATAGCCGGGAATCTTGGAGTTATGCCAGTCGATCGGGAAAGTAATCGGCGTGTTACCCAGTACACTGAAGTCGAACGCGTTGTGCGTGTACTTCCAGATATACTCGCCGCTTACGATGATGCGCTTGCCGAAGGCCTGTTGCAGGCCGGCATGAAACTCGTTGCGAAAGCCTGGCTGCATGGTCGTTCCCACGCCGGAGGAGCAGGCCAGCAGCGGCGCCAGCACCGGGTTCGCGCAGCCCTCGCTTGAGAGCACGAGGTTCTCGTTGAAAGGCGTCTCCAGGGTTCGCGCGTAGGAGACCCGCAGCACCGTCGCCGTTGACTTGATGTTATAGGCTATGCCCACGCGCGGCTGCGTCTGGTTGGCGTCCGTCAGGCCGTTGTAGACGTCCTGGCGCAGACCAAGATTGAAAAGCCAGTTGCGCACCTTGATCTGATCTTCAGCAAATAACCCCAGCTCTTTCACATCCGTATGTCCTGCGTAGTTATACGCACTTCCACTGCGGGTCAGATCGTACGGCGCAAGCACGGCCAGGTATGCGGGATTTTGACTCGCCGTACCACCTGGGCACTGGCTTGGATCGGAGTACCCGGCGACGGGATTTCCCTCGGCGTCGACGCACGGCGCGCTGAAGCTATAAGTCGGATCGACAATCCCCAGCCTGTCATTCTCACTAAGGAAGGTCTGCCCATACTGCGCGCCCGCCTTGAAGGTATGAATACCTTTGGAATAGGAGTAATCAGCATGAACGGCCGAGTTGGTCAGCGTACGGTATTGCTGAATAGAAGAGGTCTGCAAGTTGGCGGGCCCAAGATCAGCCAATGGGTTATCGCTCGGAAAGTAGTTATACTCATCGCGCCGTACAAACGCCCCCACATTCAAGACCGAGTTATCGCTCACGATCCGGGTGTACGTGGGTGAGATATTGATAGTGCCGATCTTCGATCTCTGATCGGCGTCGCCCACGGCTGCGAAGACCGGGTTCGCGCTGGTCCCTCCGCTCACCACATTCTTCACGTCGAGCGAGTCGAATGAGTTGGGCGTCTGGAACCACGAGCGGCTGTAGTTCATGTCCAGGTGCATCGAATTCGCCGCGGAGAAGGTATAGTCCACGCGATCGAAAAAGTTCTGTTCGTTGCCCTTGTCGTGGAAGACCTGGAACTCGGGCGGGTCGAGAAAGCGCCCGGAGTTCATCGCATCAGCCTCGATAAAGTTGCCCCAGTTCTTGCCGCCATAGGAAAGGTCGGCGCCCGCGGTCGCGGAGCCGAATGCGCCATAGGAGCTGCTCATGCTTCCCGTCGGCCTCGTCACGCCCTGGCCGGAGCGCGTGGTGGCAACAATCACCAGGCTGGTCTTGCCGCCGTACTCGGCCGGCGGCGCGCCGCTGATCACCTCAATCGACTGAATCGAGTTGGATGGAATCTGGTTGGAAAAAACCTTGCTCTGCTGGTCCGTGATCGACTGTCCATCCACGGAGAAGGAGTTCGATGCATGATCGCCCAGCCCGTGAAACAGACCATTGGAGTCAGCCGAGACGCCCGGCGTGGTGGCCGTCACCAGCGAACTGAGCGTGGACGACTCGCTCTCCATGGGCACCTTGATGAATGCATCGCGATCCACGTCGGTATGAAAGGTGGGATCGGTCTCGACCAGGTCGCCCTGCGCTTCGACCGTTACCGTAGAGTCTGCGGTTGCAATTTGCAGAACCAGGTTGACCGTCGTGCCCACCACCGATTCAATTGCAACAGGCTTACGCAGAGAGGCAAATCCACTTGCCGTGGCCGCAATGATGTAGTTGTTGAAGGTGACGTTGGGGAACTCGAACTGCCCCTCCGCATCGCTGGTCACGGTACGGTCCACGCCACTGTTGGAATTGCCCAGGTGCACGCTAGCGCCGGGAATCACTGCGCCGCTTGGATCGGTCACTGTGCCGCGAATCGCGCCGGCATTGCCGCTTTGCGCCTGCGCGGCAAAGGCCGCGAGGCAAAAAATCAAGACAGGAAGAATGCGATGAATCGTGCCGCGAGTAGACGGCATAGGATGCCTCCAAATGATGGCTCGTGCGATGCGGGAACAAGGCCGCGGGGAAATGCCGCGGAGTCCGTTGCGCAAATGCGGCCGTCTGCCGACCTGCTGTCAGTCCAACTTTGCGAATGCGCGTCGCTCCTTACAAGCAATAAAGCAAACGCAACCCGAAATCTGGCTGAAAGATAAGAGTCGGAGACTAGCCCTGGATGCCGGAAGGAGGAGGACGCGTAAACAGCTTGGGGTGCCAGTGGCGCGTGATCGTGTGCGCTTCAAAAACCGGGGTGCGGTTCTCGATCTGAACCAGCACGACAACGGCCGCCGAGACTGCCACGGGCGCTGCCGTATGCATCACGATGCACAGCGGACAGTGGTCTGCGTCCGTGTCTATCTGGTGCACGTGCACCACTTGCACCACGGCCAGCAGGGTAAGCAGAATCAGGCAGACCACGGTCACCAGAGGCAATGAACTCTGCCTGACGCCGCGTTTTCTGCCAAAGAATGTCTGCAATCCTGTCAACACACCTGTCCCTGCTTCAAGAATACACACTATTTGGATGCAATGAAAAGGAAATGGTAACCCGTGCCGTGGCTGATCCCGCGTCAATTGGCCCACGTTGTGCTGCGTTCTCCGTCTAACATCCCGTATAACATCCGTTGATCTACACTTGGATATGTATCGCGAACAGGCAATGCGCACGCCGATGAGAACCGCCTTCTATCTTCGCCGACTCCTTGCCGGTTCGCTTGCGGTCGTGCTGCTCGCCTCGTGCGCCGTGAGCATCCACGCCCAGAAGACGCTCCCCCTCAAGCCTGACCCGTCTGCGGCCAACACCAACCGCCGGCTCATTCTCAAAGATGGCAGCTATCAGCTCGTGCGCAAGTATGAGATCGTAGGCGATCGCGTGCGTTACATCTCCAACGAGCGCGGCGGCGCATGGGAAGAGCTGCCCGCGGATCTGGTCGACTGGGACGCGACGCGCAAGTGGGAGCGCGATCACGCAGCGCTGGCCAATGACAGCCCCGGCGACGATTCCGATGCAATGAAAGAGGCCGCGGCTCTCGACAAGGAAGAAGCCGCCGAACGCGACGACGCCAAAGCGCGACGCCCTGAAGTGGCCAAGGGACTGGAACTGCCGGATGAGGATGGCGTGTTTGCGCTGGATACCTTCCAGGGCGCGCCGGAGCTGGTGGAGATGCTGCCCAGCGAGCTGAACGCCAACGCCAAAACCAAACATGGATTCAGCACGTTGAATCCGCTCGCGGGGTCGCGGGCCACGCTCGAGCTGGACGGCGCGCACGCCAAGGTACATCTGCATGTCAACGACCCCGCCATCTACCTCTCGCTGAACGCGCCTGCCGACACGGCAGAGGTGACGACCCATGCCATGACGGTGAACACGGGCAGCGCCAGGGAAGTTGCCGGGCGCAAGCACGGAGCGCACTCCGCCACGTCAGGGTTCGCGATCGTCCGCGTCGATGAGCGCCACGCGGTGCGCTTCGTGGGGGCCATCCATATGAGCCCGAGCGGCAAGGTGACGCAGGACGAAGACGTGATTCCGGCCAATGTGGATGTCCTCGAAGGCAGTCATTGGCTGAAGATCACACCGGCCGGCACGCTCACCATCGGCGAGTACGCGCTGGTCGAGATCCTGTCTGCTTCCGACATCAACCCATCCGTCTGGGACTTCCGCGTGGACCCGCAGCTGGGCGACAACCAGGGATCGATGGGACCAATCCTCAGGTAGCCGGTCAGCGCCGGCCGACCCGGTCTCGCAGCCCGTCTAGATTGCGTCCGGTGTTTTGACGCGAGAGAAGCGCTGGCGGCGTTTCTCCCATTCCGCGGAGTTGAAGAACCGAGGGCCCACCTCGATCAGCCGCGGAATCATTTTGAAGACTCCAATCCGGCTCCAGGGGCGGCCATCGCGCATGCGAAAGCCCTTCTCGTTCAGGTCGCTCACAATGGCAGAATAGCCGAAGTCCTGCACCAGCATCTCCATCATCAGCATCAGCGCCTGCTGTTCATACGGATGCACTTCAAGCCGGCTGCAATCGTCGGCGACGCGAAGACCGTAGGGGATGTCCTCGTCGAAGCCGCCCTCGGGCGGCGTCTCGGAGTCGGGTAGCTCGCGCCGCCACTCGATCGAAAGCATCTGCCATCCTGCCGCTGTCCGCTGCTGGATCACATCGGGGCTGAAAGGCCGCGAAACCACATCGCGTACCCGTTCAAAATAGGCCATCGAGCGCCTCCTTAGGGATTTTCTGATCGTCACAATGCAATTGGCAGTCCATTAGTGTCAGCGCTCTAATCTCACAGAAGCAAGGTCTTACACTGATCTCTTGCAAAGCCGCCTATGCGCCGTTTGTCCGCTTCCGCAAATCCCTGTTCGCTTCCGGACAATTGCGGAGCTCAGTTGGTAGGATCGGCAAGCCGGCCCAGAAAAAGCACCGTACCCGAGCGATTGTCGCGGATGAGAAACAGAAACGGATGATCGGCGCGGAAGACAATGGGCGGCTGTTCGCGGGACATCGCCATCCCTCGCATCACGATTCCCGTGGCCGCAGCTGCCTCCGTTCCCTGCTCGTTCACATCAATGTAGGCCTTGTGAATCGCGTCGGAGATCCAGAGGTCGCGCTTCCCGGTCATGGGCGAGAAGTCGGCGAGCGTTCGATCAAAAGCAGCCCGCATACCCAAGGCCGTGAGCGCGCCGTTCAGGCTGAACCGATTCGTCATTTTGAAGCGCGGCAGCGTGACAATGACTTTCTGTCCGCCGCGCAGCTGGCTCAACCACTGCTCCACTCCCGCAGCGGTCAGCGATTGCTCCAGAGCCGGCAGCCCTGCAGCGTCGTTGGGCAGCACCACGACCATGGACAGCTCGCCGCTCTTGTACGGGATCTCCAGCGTCTGAAAGTTGCCGCCATTGAAGTAGTTCAAGCGGCCTTCCATGTGCATGAGCGGCGCCTGGACGGATTGTGCCGCAGAAAGATGAAACTCCTCGTCGTGCGTTTGCGCCTTGTCGAACGGCGTCTGCCAGTCACCCTTGAAGTAGATCGCGTTGGTCAGCACCAGGCGCGTGGAAGGGGTCAGAACTCCGGGCGCAAGCAGGTCCTTGATTTTGTCCGCAGTCTGCTCCGCGACCCATTGGTTGATGGTCGCCCGCACCGCCTCCGGCGCGTGTTTGAAGTCCACCTTGTGGAATCCCGCTGCATAGTCCGCCTGAGTGAGCTTGAGATACGAGTCGAGAAAGCCCTGGTCCTGCTCCGCCCACAGCGCATCGGCCACGCGCAGTTGGTAGCCTGTGTGCTCCGCGTTCAGGCTCTTGAGCAGCGCCCCCATCACCGGATGCAGCCGCTCGGGCGGCAGTGCGAAGTGAAGTGTCTCTGCCATCTGCGCGGCACTCTGGCCGTCGGCCCCGGCATAGGCCATGCCGAACGCCGTGGAGATGCTGGCCGGCGAGAAGAACAGATTCCCGGGCTGGCGCCGCAGCTGCCCATAGAGATCGATAGCGAACGCATTGCTGCCCTTCACAAGCTCAGCCTGGTCAGGATTGAGAGCAGCGTTGGGATCAGGCGCAGACGACGAATGCGGCTGCGCAAACACCACGGCCGCCTGCATGAATAGGAGCGGAACGAGCATGAGCAGCAGCGATTTCATTCAGGTCCCCATCGCAATCGGCCGGCAATCCGCCCATGTTCGACGAACGCAGACTACGCGCGGCTCAAATATGCCCCTTCGCTGGTATCCACGCGAATTTTTTCGCCCTCGTTGATGAATGACGGCACCTGCACCACCAACCCGGTCTCCGTCTTCGCCGGCTTGGTCACGCTCGACGCCGTAGCCGACTTGAGCCCCGGCTCGGTCTCAACCACAGTAAGTTCCACCGCGGACGGCAGCTCAATGCCCACCGCGTTGCCGTCGTGGTAGCTCACCTTGATCTGCAGGTTCGGCGTCAGGTATTCGATCGCGTCGCCCAGCGTTGAGCCCTTCAGCACCGTCTGCTCGTAGTCCACAGGGTTCATAAAGTAGTAATCGTCCCCGTCCGAGTAGAGAAAGTCCATCGACACTTCGTCCACCACAACCTTCTCAATCGCGTCGGCCGAGCGGAATCGGTGCTCGAACATCGCGCCCGTGCGCAGGTTGCGCAGCTTGGCCTGGATGAAGGCGCGCAGGTTGCCCGGCGTGCGGTGCTCCACCTTGAACACCAGGTGCAGCTGCTCGTTGTGCTTGATGATCATGCCCGGACGCATTTGTGTGGCGGGAATCGCCATATGGTTTGAAGCTCCTTGCTCTGTTTGCGTTCACAACGCAAAATGATTCGGCCTTGCATGACACGGAAAAATTGATCGTAACGGCAATTATCTAAGGCTTTGTAACAGGGCATGACTTTAGTCGTGCCGGTAAGGCCATCCAATCAATGTCGGGCTTTAGCCCCTGCAAAGGTCAATGGTCGAACTCTCCTCATCCAAGGCCTTTTCCGCATCCAGCTTAGCACCTCTGTCATTGTAACTGAGGGTCATATGGACGCATGATCAGATACGCCGATAACCGCATGCGCGGGGCAGAATCAGCGGGAAGCGCTCACCGCGCCGGCATATACGGCTCGGCGCGGAGAAGATTGCTCAGAATGTCCCGCTCCTCGGGGCTGAACTGCCCCTGGTAACGGCTGGAGTTGAGCACCATCTGCCGCTGTTCGAGCGGCACCGCCCCCAGGTCGCGGAAGGCGCGGCCGACCATGGCCTGCCGATCGAGTGCGAGCCCGGCCAGGCGGCGGCCGGCAAGGTTGGTCTGCATCCGCTCCTGCGGCGACATGTGCTCCAGGATCTCGCTCCGGGCCAGGCGCCGATCGCGCTGCTGCTCCGGCATCTGGTTCACCTGGTGCAGTTGCTGCATCAGGCGCTGCTGGTCGCTCGGTGGCAGATGGTTGAAGCTCGGATCGTTGCGCAGCGTCCGCTCCTGGTCCTGGACCGGCTGGCCGCGATGCTGATTGAGCCAGTCGCCCAGGTGGCCGGGCGGCGCTGCACCGGGCGCGCCATAGCCGGGCCGGCCTGCGTAGGGCGATCCTCCATAGGACGGGCGGCCGGGCGCCGGTTGGTACGCCGGCCGCGCCGGGGCATATCCCGGCGCCGGGCGCTGCATCGGCGCAACCTGCGGGCGCGCTTGGAACTGAGCCGGAGGCCGATTCTGATTTTGCGGCCGGAACTGGTTCTGCGGCCTGGGATTCTGGTTGCGCGGAGCCTGTGCCCGGGGAGGAGCCTGGGGGCGCGGTGCCGCCTGGTAGTGCGGCGCCTGCGCCGCATGGGGGGCCTGCCCACCACGCTGGCCGCGCATGGCCCACGACCCGGGAACGCACAGGATCGCAATCGTCGCAGCCAAAGCCGCGCGCCGCACCCACCCCGCGTTGTGTCTCCCCGTCTTCATCTCGGTCCCGATCTCTTTCCCGCTTGTTTATGTCCGAACTCTGTGCAACTCTCTCCACTCTGCAAAATGCCACACCACTCCCGCGAGCCGGCGCGCGCTGCTGCAGCGCGTCAGTCGCCGTTGCCGGGGCTCGTGGACATCGCTTCCATCTGGTCCAGCAGCTGGGCGTTGTTGTCCAGCGTCTGCAGGTCGTGCACCACGGCGGTTGGTCCGGGCTGAACGGCAGGCTGCTCCACATCGGTCACGCCCATATACGCGCCGCCGCCCACCAGCAGCATCACGGCCAGGGCCATGGCTGCCAGCGGCCGAACATGCATCGCCGGGCCGTACTTCAAGCGGTCACGCATCCGCGCAAACCACCCCTCCGGCTCAGCCAGGCGCTCGTCCCGCATGCGCGCGTCCAGCCGCGACAGGAAGTACGGGCTCGGCTCCGGGCTCTCCCACGTGTCCATCAACTCCATGGTCGCCTTCAGCTGGGCAAGCTCCGTGCGGCAAGGCGCGCACTCCTCCACATGGGCTCGAACCTTGGCAGGCACCGCGGCCGGATCAAGCAGCAATGTGGCCAGCTCAGTCTCCATTCCGCTGCAATTCAGTTTCATCGTGTTCATAACTACCCCCCAACATCCCGCCGGTGTTGCCCGGCTTTCTCTCTTACACAAAATCCTTCAGCTTGTCCCGCAGCGTCTGGTAAGCCCTGAACAGCAGCGACTTGGTAGCCGACTCGCTCAGCTTCAGCACATCCCCGATCTGCCGGTAATCCATCCCCTGGTACTTGTGCATCAACACGCCCATCCGCTGCCGCTCCGGCAGCGCCATCACATGCTTGCGAATCGCCGCCATGCGCTCATCGCGCATCAGCTTCTGCTCCACCGACGGCTCATCGTCCGCCACGTCCGGCGTCGTGCCCGTCTCTTCGTCCGGAGCGTCCAGATAAATCGTCTGCGCCGACCGCTCGTGCCTGGTGTCACGCGCATGGTTCACCGCCAGGTTGGTCGCAATCCGGTAAAGCCATGTGGTGAACTTGGCTTCCGCCCGGTAGCTCTCCCTGGAGCGATAAACGCGCAGAAAAACCTCCTGCGCCAGCTCTTCGGCAACCGCCTGATTGTGAACCATCCGGAACAGGAAATGAATCATCGCCCGGTGGTACTTGCCCACCAGAAAATTGAACGCCGCTTCGTCCCCAGCCGCCAGCCGCAGCATCACCGCCGCATCGCTGGCCGGATCGAGCGCCGCATCCACTCGGGGCCCCGCATCCGGCCGCGTCACCGGACCCGCTCCCAGGGCCGAGTTGTCCAGGACCAGGGTTGCCATATCCTCTTCAACCCCATCCGTGTCGGAAGGTTGCGGCAAATCCTCAGTTTCCTCGCCCGCGCCGCCCCCTGCCTTGTCACTCGATGTACCGCTCTCAGATCCGCTCGCCCGCAACCCGCCAACCCGGCCGGAATAGTGCGCCGAAGCCCCATCGGCAAGCCACGAACCGCACAGCCCCGCATGCCCCAATCCCCCGCCCAACCCGGTGCCGGCCAGCTCCACGCCGCCCATTCCGGCCAAAGGACGCAGCGCAGCCTCCCCGTCCGCGGGAGAACCATCCCGCAGCAAGGTAGACCCAAACCGGATTGACCCTACTCTCCAGCGCATGCCTGACCGCTCGCGGACCCTCGAAACCCCTGCCCCTGCAAGGGGTTGGCTCCAGAGCCCCGCTGGTGTTACTCTAACCCATGGGATGCCCTGCCGGCGCGGGGAATTCCACCCTCCTCTTGGGGCGCTTAACTCAGCGGTAGAGTGCCACCTTCACACGGTGGAAGTCGCAGGTTCGAATCCTGCAGCGCCCACCATATAAATCTATAATTTAAGGTCAGATAGACCGAAAAACCCAACCCACATTTCAGCCCACATCTACTGCACCATTGCGGTAGGCATACGCAGGGCTTCAAGAAACTGCCCTTGCGCCGCTCTTGTTTCGTCGGAATCCTGTTGCGTATACAGATCCAGCGTCGTCTGAATCCGGCTATGCCGCAGAATCCCCTGCACCGTTTTTGGAGCAACCCTCGCCTTATTCACCATCCAGTTTGACAGCGAATGGCGAAGATTATGCAGCCCGAAGCGATGCCCCTTGGGAACCTGCACTCCGGCTGTAATCGCAGCTTTGCGCAGGTGGTCCGCCACAAACACGGCGGGGGACAGGGGAACCCGCCCATTCGCTTTGAGGGAAGGAAACACAAAATCCGTGTCCTTCCCGTGCGGCGTTCGGGTGCGCCAAGCTCTCAGATGACGGGCAAGCCGGGGATGCAACGGAACGTACCCGTCTGATCCCTTCGTCTTGGTTGCTCCGTCTTTCCCCCTCGACCAGCGTTTGGACACCCGAATCCGCGCTTCCGCGAACCGGATGTCTTCCCACCGTAACGCCAGCAACTCTGACGAACGCAGAGCTGTGGCGGCACAGGTGAGCACCAAAATGCGGTGCAATGGGCAGAGCAGGCCGTGCAGAATCGTCCGCGTCTGCTGAGGGCTAATCATGATCGCTTGGTAGTTCGTCGTGCTTCGCGTCTCGACCGGCTGCGCCGGATTCTTGGAAACCAGCTCGTGCAGGATTCCGATCTTGTAGATGCGCAGCATGACGCCTCGAATCTTGGAGACCGTTGTCCAGGCAAGTCTCTTATCCGTGTGCAGCGATTTCAGCCAACGCTGAAGGTCGAGCGGTTTGATGTCTTCGGCAATCTCCATGCCCCAACGGGGAATGAGATGCTGGCGGACAATCTGTTGAGTGTTTGCAGTCGTTCCTTCGGTCTTGGGACGCACGGCGTCCTGGCCGAAGTCTGCCTTCAGGTAATGCTCGGCAAGGGTATTGAACCGGATACGGACCGGATTTGAGGTCTCGTTGATGCGCACGAGTAGACCGAGTTTGTCTACCTCGCGCCATGCGGAGTTCTCGCTCGGAAAATCCCGAACAAGCCCCACGGGCAGGGTATTTTCA
>Ga0302195_10000622_pt1 | contig 27772 bp, 31 predicted proteins | sample II_Bog_N1_2_FD_198778 | JGI IMG/M metagenome (GOLD analysis project Ga0302195, IMG submission 198778) | Peat permafrost microbial communities from Stordalen Mire near Abisko, Sweden - II_Bog_N1_2 | ecosystem: Environmental > Terrestrial > Soil > Wetlands > Peat | place: Sweden: Abisko...
GCGCATCGAAGAGAAGCTTCGTGGAGTGGGCGCGCAGATTCGACGGATGGGAAATGTATTTCCTTCCAAAGAAGAATAATTGGCAGCCATTCGTTTTCGGTCCCGGAGCATTATTTGTAATGGAAAGCTTCTACCGCCAGCTCACTGCCAGATGCCAGCGAAGCCCGTAGAGTGCAGTCTTCCCGAGCACGCGCTGATACTCGCGCAGCTCAGATAGCACTGCACTCGATTCCGACCCGAGAGCCACGGGACTCTCTTCCAGAAATCCGATCAGTGCCCCCACAGTGACAAGACCCTCAGGCGCTTGAAACCACTGCGGCTGTGGCAGGTGTTTGCCCCAACCCGGATCTCCGACCCCCTGCTCCGAGAGCAGAGCCATCGAGTTCTCGTCCGCGGAGAAGAACTCGAGAAGTGGGGCTACGTGTAGTTGACGTGCCAACCGCTCCAGAGCATCCTCGTTACGGGCCAAGGCCTTCCCATTCACGAAAATATCGAAGCCGGGATCGTCGCCCTCGACCACAATGTATAAGCTCGCTGCCATCGTCTTGAGTTTAGAGGAGATATGGTCTTTCCCACGCAGAAAACGAGCCAAAGGTTACCTGAGTCATTACCCTATAATCCCCGGTAGGTAACCACAATAGTTTACCTTAAGGTTAAGGTAGTAATACAAAAGAGTTATGGCGACGCCCACGAATTGGTCGATGCTAGTTAAAGCGAGGCTTTCCCTGAGGTGAACGCATTGAATTGGAGTGCCCTCCCGGATCTGGCGGCAGTTGGACTCCTGACGGGAGCCTTCGCCTCCGTGGCAAAACGCAACCAGACCAACAACTCCGATGGCTGGCTCATCGGATGGTTGATGATTGCCCTCCACTTCGCAGCTTCTCTCTTTCAGAATCTTCCTGGCGCCGCGGGGGAATGGGCCCAGCTTATATCGATGGTGGCCCTCGGCTGGAGCGGCATTCTCTTCATGTGGGCCTCGGTTCCGTATCGCAGAAGGCAGGCCTCCAGTCGTTGGCTTTTGTTTGGCCTTCTTGCCACCAATACACTCTACTTTTCACTGCTTGAGTTCGCCGCGCCAACTAACTGGGCCCTTGTTCCCGCTGCCGCCTTGTTTGGCCTGGTTCCTTTGACCATCACACTCGTCGCGATCCGCAAGGTCAACCACGCATTGCGCTGGGTGATCTTGTCGCTCTTTGTCAGCCTTTCTGTTTTTCTTCTGGTGGTGCAATACCGACCCAACATCGGACCTGACCTGGCCTTGAATGGCGTCCTGTTCACGGTGTATTTTGGCTGCTGCATTCACTTCTGGTTCGCATACCGCCGATCGAGCGCCGGATCCGTCGTCACGACCTTTGGCTTTCTTGCATGGGCCTCTGTTTTTGTCGTGGGCGAAGTTATTTACTACAAATTCCCCGCCGTTCACGTCGAAGCTGAGGTTTGGAATCTGCCGAAATATCTCGTCGCGGTGGGCATGATTCTTCTGCTTCTAGAAGACCAGTTGGAGCACAATCGGCATCTCGCTCTCCACGACCATCTCACCGGGTTGCCGAACCGCCGCCTCTACCAGGACAGGCTCGCGAACGCCCTTGAGCGTGCCCGCCGCAGCGAGAGCCACGCCGCCCTGCTGGTTGTCGATTTAGACGGTTTCAAAATGGTCAACGATACCTTTGGCCACCATGTTGGCGATCTCGTGCTGCAGCGTGTTGGCGAGCTTTTTTCCGCGCGTGTCCGCCGATCTGACACCGTGGCCCGCACCGGCGGCGACGAATTCACCATCATCCTCGAAGAGCCTACCAGCCCCGCTGCCGCCAAACACGTCGCCATGTCGTTGATGCACTTGCTCGATCAACCGCTCATGATCGGGGAACATACCATTCACGTCGGCGCCAGCGTTGGCATCGCCATCTTCCCTGAGGATGCTCGCGATATGGAGTCGCTGTGCATTGCCGCCGATCTGCGGATGTACAACATCAAGCACGGCGCTACTGAAGACAAACCAGCTTCCCAGCTTCCGGTTAAAGGACCATATCCCACCCTCCAGCAAGGCATGCAGGCAGGGCTTCAGGTGGCCGACTAGCGCCATCGCTCTGAGATTGCATTCGGCACACGCAGGACCAATCGGCGAAAGTAAAAAGGCCCGGACTTTAAGTCCAGGCCTTTTGTTTTTGGAGGGAGAAAATCTCCCTTAAGCGCGGTGACCGCCGCTCCCTGCAGGTCCACGTCCACCGCCAGCACCGCCACCAGGACGGCGACGACGGCGACGACGATTGTTATCTCCAGCGGGCTTAGGTGCACCGGCGGGCGCTCCGGCAGTCACCGGCACTCCATCAGCGCGGTTGAAGTTCGGCTCGTCACCCTCTTCGAGTTCCACCCCTTCCTCGTCCTCGTCAAAGTCACCGCCCTCGATTAGGATGGTGCTCTGGTTGGAGCGAGGCTGCTTTTCATCGTATTCATGGCGGGGCCGCACAGGTGCAGCAGTTGCTGCGGGTGCAGCTTGTGGCTCTGACTCCACGAAGCCGTCACTCTCTTCGACTTCCGCGGCAGCCGGGTTCGACTGCGCCAGCTTGGCTTTTTGCTCGCGGATCAGCGCCTTGCGGCTCAGCTTGATGCGGTTGCCTTCAATCGCCAGCACCTTCACCATCACCTGGTCGCCCTCGCGCAGTTCGTCCTTCACTTCCTTTACGCGATGCTCGGCAATCTCAGAGATGTGCAGCAGGCCGTCTGTGCCCGGGAAGAGCTCGACAAACGCGCCGAACTCAGCCAGCCGGACAACCTTGCCCAGATACACCTTGCCAATCTCAGGGACAGCGGTGATGTTGCCGATGATTTCGAGAGCCCGCTTCAGGCCGTCCGCGTCGCTCGATGCAACGCTCACCTTGCCGGTGTCGTCTACATCGATCTTCGCGCCGGTCTGTTCGATGATGCCGCGAATAGTCGCGCCACCCTTGCCAATCAGGTCGCGAATCTTGTCGGTCGGGATCATGATCGTTTCGATGCGGGGTGCGTAGGCCGAGCGCTCTGTGCGAGGCCCATCCAATACTGCGTCCATCTTGTCCAGCAGGAAGAGCCGGCCGCGCTTGGCCTGCTCCATCGCCTGTTGAAGAATCTCACGCGTCAGGCCGCCGATCTTGATGTCCATCTGCAGCGCCGTGATGCCCTTCCGGGTTCCGGCAACCTTGAAGTCCATGTCGCCGTAATGATCTTCTGCGCCGGCAATGTCGGTCAGGATGGCGTAATCGTCGCCTTCCTTCACCAGGCCCATTGCAACGCCGGCCACTGAACCTTTCAGTTGGATTCCAGCATCGTAAAGCGCCAGGCTGGCTCCGCAAACCGAAGCCATCGAAGAAGACCCGTTCGACTCCAGAATGTCGGAGACGATGCGGATGCTGTAAGGCGACTCTTCCGCGGTGGGAAGGACGGCCGTAATCGCACGCTCAGCGAGTGCTCCGTGGCCAATCTCGCGACGGCCGGTTCCAGTCATACGGCCGGTCTCGCCAACGCTGAACGGCGGAAAGTTGTAGTGAAGCATGAAGTTTTTCTTCTTCTCACCTTCATAGCTCTCCAGCCGCTGCCCGTCGTCTGCCGTGCCCAACGTGGCTGTGACCAGTGCCTGCGTCTCGCCGCGTGTGAACAGGGCCGACCCGTGCGTGCGGGGCAGAACGCTGGTCTCGATGGTGATCTCGCGAATCTGGTCGAAGGCACGGCGATCGGGACGGATGCGCTCCCTGGTCACCTGCTCGCGGAAGGTCCGCTCGCGCAGAAGTTCGTAGTAGGTCGAAAGCTTTTTCTTGGCGTTCGGATCGTCGGCAGGCAGCTCAGCAGCCAACTCGTCCTTGATCGTCTTCACCAGCGCATAGCTTTCGGTTTTCGCGTGCTTGTGAGTATCCAGAGCGTCCTTGAGCCGCTCGCCTACCTTAGCCTTCAGCTCTTCGTAGAAAGCCTCGTCGGTGGTCGGCGCGGTGAATGCGCGCTTGGGCTTGCCGGCAACCGCAACCAGATCCTCGATGGCGGCAACAATCTTCTTGATCTGCTCGTGAGCAAACTCGATCGCGGCCAGGATGACTTCTTCTGTCTCTTCCTTGGCGCCCGACTCGATCATCACGATGCCGTCCTTGTGGCCGACAACCATGATGTTCACGGTGGTCTCAGCGCGCTCGGCATACGTGGGGTTGATGACAAACTCGCCATTCACTCGGCCCACGCGGACCGCGCCAACCGTGGCGCTGAACGGAATATCGGAAAGCGCCAGCGCAGCCGCGGCGGCGTTGATGCCGATGACGTCCGGGTCGTTTTCCTTGTCAGCGGAGAAGACTAGCGCAATCACCTGGGTCTCGTTGCGGAAGCCGTCTGGGAAGAGCGGGCGGATGGGGCGATCGATCTGGCGGCAGGTGAGAACTTCCTTTTCGCTGGGACGTCCCTCGCGCTTGATGAAGCCGCCGGGGATGCGCCCACCAGCATAGGTGTACTCGCGGTAATCCACGGTAAGGGGAAAGAAATCGATGCCTTCCCGGGGATCGGGAGAGGCCACTGCAGTTGCCAGGACAACGGTTTCGCCGGTTGTCACCAGGGCTGCGCCTGAGGCTTGCTTGGCCATGCGCCCGGTCTCAAAGATCAGGCGCTTGCCGCCGGCAAGCTCGACAGTTACTTCATGCTTAGACATAGAGTCCTCGTTTCGTTTTTTTCACTTGGGAAACTTTTGGAAGGGATCGCGCCACTGATGGGGAATGGGCTTCGCCATTCTCCACCATCGTGGCACGTGTAAAGCGCTCAGGGGTGCGCGAGGGAGCTTGAATTCCCTGCCCCAATCGCGCGGGAAAGGCCCGGATCGTCTGCAATCCTGAGGCCCATGCGGACCCCGGAGAGACACGAATTGCGTCAGGTACACCTCGACCACAGGTTCTGTGTAGAACGAGGGCCGTGACCATCGGTCGGTCTGGGCGCTTCCGGTTCAAAGTTTGCTTTCCGGCTACTTGCGGATTCCGAGCTTGCCGATGACGTCGCGGTAGCGGTCCGTATCGTGCGTCTTCAGGTAATCCAGCAGGCGGCGGCGCTTGCTCACCAACTGAAGGAGTCCGCGCCGGGAGGCGTGATCCTTCTTGTGGGTCTTAAAGTGTTCGGTTAGCTCGCCAATCCGCTCGCTCAGAATCGCAATCTGGACTTCAGGGGAACCAGTGTCCGATTCATGGGTGCGGAAACGTTCAATCAGAGATGTTTTCTTTGCGGTAGCCAGCACGGCTGGTGGTACTCCTCTTTGTTCTTCTCAGATCCACTCTCAAGTGTCTAGTGTGAGATTACCATGAATCGGCTTAATCACGCCATTGCCGGGTACCTGCCAACTCAATATCCAACAACGGATTTCCTAAGACGGGGGCACCTCATAGACTGCGTTCACAATGGTGTCCGCACTCATGTTCACGGTGCAGGTTTCGGTAATCGCCAGGGTGCAGCCATCCCATGAATCAAACTTGTTTGCCCCGGTGTTCGCAGGGGCCGTAATCGTCACAGTGGTTCCCGCCTCGTAGGTTCGCTCGACCGGGCTGACCCCGTTTCCGGTCCCATTAAAATCGTTCGGAGTCACGTTCATCATCACTCCCCTGGTTGGGTTGGTGGTGTTAACGGTCAGCGTAAATAGCGATGTCTGTTCCGGCGCCTGTGCGCCCTTGTGACCTCTTTGGCAGCTTGTTGTCAGCCCGCATACCACCGCAACCATGCAAAGAACCCCAGCCCATCTCTTCAATGCCATTGTCTTTCTTACCTCCGCGCTCATCCAAATACGCCGCAAATTCCGGCAACCGGGCATAGCCCACATTACGGCTGTTCCGGTACCAACCAATAGTTGGCCCGCGCGACAATGCGTGCGCCATAATCTTCCACCGTCTTGACCCGGATCGTATGCAATCCAGGTGTCGGGTCCGACGGGCTAAACGAAATCAGATACCGGTTCCGCACATGCTTGGCAGCGTCCACAACACGCTGCTCAAAGCCCTTGTCGCCAGTAAACGTTGTGTATTCCCCGCCACTCATGTGGGCAACTTCCTTGGCAACATTCTTTTTGAATGCCTGAACGATCATAGCAACAGTGGAGAACAGGTTCATCGTCCGGTCGTCTCCGCTGTCCTTTATATCGTGAAGCAGCTCCGCCCGCGATGGCGAAAAGCTCACACTCAGGATGAGCACATCTGACCGGCCGATCCGTTCCACGAGTTGCTCCGGCTTGGTGTGCTTGCTCCCGTGATCGCGCTCCTCGCTCACGAGCAGCAATACCCGCCGAAACTCTTTTGGCTGAGTCTCCAGCAGGTCCACGGCATAGCTCACCGTATCTAGAATCGCATCGCCCCCGTTGCCCGGCTCCAGGTGCTTGAGTGACTCATCGAGCACCTCGCTGTGGCGCGTAAAGTCCTTGAGCAGATGAGGCCGCGAGTCAAAACCCACCAGCGCCGCCTCACTGCGGCCATCTGCCAGGAACAGGTCGAGCAGGGGACCAAGTTTGGCCAGTTTGTCAAACTCCAGCGCACTTACTCCGCCCTCTTCCACCGCCACCACGAGCGAAACCGGCGCTGTGTCCATCTCTTCCTGCACCCGGATTTTCTGCGGGACGCCATTGTCCTCCAGAACGAAATCTCCTGCCCCAAGGCCATAAACAACTTCGCCGTCGCGCTTTTCAACCAGCGTCGGAACCAGAACTTCATTGGTGGTTACTCGGATAGTCGGGGCCTGCTCCTGCGCGCCCGTTAGAGTTTTCGGTGGCTCAATCGGAGGAAGTTGCTGCGCCCCGGCCGCTGCGCTGAGTGCAACCAGCGATAGACAAGCAAGCGAACCCCACAGCCGAAACTCAAAACTCATACGAATGAGAACTCCACAATCCTGTACTCAAGTGCGATGGGCCTTGGAATCGCCGGATTCTCTCGATTCAAACCCGCTTGCGGACCTCGTTCTCAAGGCGGCCCGTCCAGGCCAGGAAGCTCAGCAACTCCCACCGCTGCGACCACAGAAAACCGAAGATACTCCGCGTCGTCAGCGTCTCGGCCTTCTGCCCGGAGTAAGTCTCCACACGCCAGCGCAGATACTCGCTTCGCCACGGAGCCAGACGGTGGCCGCGCGTCGCATTCCAGATGAATCGAATGGGAGCGAACAAGGTGTTTCCTTTGCATCGAGTATAGACGGTGGCTTGGCTTGTTCGCGATGCCTGCCTCCCGCCGAGTAAACAACCCTGGGATGAAGAGCCTACAGCGGCGGAGGCGCGAAGCCCGCAACTGGATCCGCGGCGCAAATTAAACGTACGAATGCGCCGTTGCTCGGCTTCAATAACAGGTCATCCAGCAAATGAACTATTGAAGTTTGCTGAACAAGCTATTCGACTGAGATTCCATCTGCGCTATCACGTCCTCCAGCGCTGTCTGCTGGGTCTCGGCGAGCGACAGTTGGGTGGATACCTGCCCTACATCCGCCTGCATCAGGCTGCTCTGCGCACTGGTCAACTGCGTCTGCACATTCGTTACTGCATCGCCGGCCGCAGTCACCTGGCTGATCGAGTTGTCGATCGTCACCCGTTGCTGCGAGACGTACCCCATGGCTGTGCTCAGCGCTGCGGTATCGCTCACCGCCTGAGCCGTGTTGACTGTGCCGCTTGCGTAGTCCGCCACCAGCGCATTCAGTGCGCCAAACACGCTGTTCGCTCCGCTGCCAAGAAAGATTTGACTGCCCGGAACATTTAACTGAATCTTTTGGCCATTGGGCGTTACCAGGTAGTTAATGTCCGCATCCCCGTTGTACGTCGTTACAGCCGGCGATGTCGCGTTGGAAGTGGTGAAGGGGGTCGTCGAGGTCTGCCCGCCAGAGAATATGTACTGTCCCTGGTAGCTGGTATTCGCCAGCGACTGCACCTCATCGAGGATTCCTGAAATCTGGTTGGAGACCGACTTTACATCGCTCGCGTTCTCGGTGCCGTTGTTGGCCTGTGTGGCCAGAGAGATCGCCTGCGTCAGTTGCGCTACCACGCTGCCCAACGTCGAGTCCGCCACCTGCAACTGTCCGGTTACAAGGTTCGTGCTTTGCGTAAAGGAGTCATCCTGCTGGATTTGATTCAGCAGCAGCACATTCTCGCCCGATGCCACAGGATTCTGGCTCAGCGACGTGACGCTAACCCCGCTGGACAACTCCGCCGTAAGCTGCTGCTGGCTCGCCTGGGCCTGATCGAGAGAGCCCACCAGGGTGGTCACATAATTTGGGTCAACGCGCATGTTCTATCCGCACTCCTCGATTGCGACATTGAGTTTTCACGACCTCAGCGCTAGTCCCACATCGCCGGGCTACGAAACTGTTGATTGCTCGCCAAGGTTCAATACCGAGGCCATCAGCGTGTTCAGCATGGTGAAAACCTGCGAGGCAGCCTGGTAGCTCCGCTCCAAGGTAGACATCGCCGAAGCCTCATCGTTCAGATTCACGCTGGAGAGTGCGTTGTTCTGTGTTTGGAGCTGCGTTACAGAAGCGGTCGCCGCCGTGTTTTCTGTCTGCACGTTCGAGACTGTTGCGCCTAGTTCGGAGACAAAGTTCGCGTAGTAATCCGTTGGAGTCTCGCCGTTCACGATCGTCTGGTTCCCAAGCGCGGCCATCGCCGCCGCATTCGAGTTGTCTCCAGTTCCCTGCCCGGCTCCGGCCGCGGCAATGTGATTCGGATCGGTCATCACCACGCTCATCCCGGCGGCACTGCCCGCCACCTGCGCTTGCCCGGCGAAGATGTTCCCTGCGTTTCCGTTGTCCCCATCCAGGTCCGTCCCAGCATTGTTCAGCGCATTCACCTGTGTCGAAACACTGTAGGCGAGTTGATCGAGTGACCCAAGCACGCCTGGAATATCCTGATCCCGCGCTGTCAGGTAGCCGCCTAACTCCCCGCCTCCACTTGCTAGCCCCGCGGTAATATCTGCCCCGCCGGCAAAGAAATGGGTCACTCCGTTTACGGTACCGGTGGTCAGTTGAAAGCTCTGCCCCTCTGAGATGAGCGGCTGCCCTGCGGTTGTGGTCACCGAGATTCCATTGTTCTCGGTCGTAATCTGGTTGATCCCGATCAGCTGCGAGAGTTGGCTCAAGTCCTGCTGACGCTGGTCCTCGAGCGTTCCCGCATCCGCGTCCGGCGAGGCGGATTGAATCTGCTGGTCCAACTGGGCAATCGCGCTGGTCAGCGAGTTCACCTGGCTGGTCACCCCGCTTGCATCCTGGTCCAGAGCCGAGCGCTGAGCGTTCAGGCTGGCAGCCGCATTCGAAACGTCCGCCGCGAGCGTCGACGCCGACGAAAGCACCTCCTCCCGCAGCGAGTTGTCCGTCGGATTCGCTTCCAGAGAGGAAAACGAGTTGAAGAAGCCTGTCAGATCGCTCGAAATGTCTCCGGCAGTCGCAGAACTCGATCCCGAATCCGGCGTAAACAAGGCCTGCGCCGTGTTCAAGGCCGTCAGTCGCGAGCCCGTCGAGGAGGCAAGTTGTTGTTGCTGGTTCAGCCTCTCCGTCAGCACGCGATCCCGTGCGGAGGTTGCCCCGGTCTGGGTAACTCCGTCTCCGTATGAGACTCCCCCAACCTCAAGCGGCTGGTTCTGCTGAAAGTTGGGTGTTTCCGTTGTGTAACCCGGGGTATTCGCATTGGCCACGTTGTTGGCAACTACGTTCAGCGCGGCCTGATCGGCGTCCAGCGCCTGCGTCATGATGCTGAAAGCTGCGCTAATTGTCCCCATAACCCGGCTCCGGAGGCGCCCAGCCCCGCGCCTGTGCCTCGCTGTATTCGATCTTCCCTTCCCTCAACTGCCGCAACCGCCGCATGACCACAAGATTTGTCCGCGTAGCCTCCAGCACCCGGCCAAAGGTTCTTATGTCGCCAGCAGTCTCACGCACCTGGCGCGCCAATGCTTGATCGGTGCGTTGACCATCCCCCAGGTTGCGCGGGGGAATGGCTTCGGTTTCAGCGTCGGGCAGCAAAACATTGGGGCCGGCCTGGAGTCGTCGGTCCCGGTTCAACGCCAGGCAGGCCAAGGCCAACTCCTCTAATCGATCGGCATCCAGCCGGGCAAGCGCCTGCGACGCCTCCGCCACCACCTCGCGGATTTCGAGAATCTGTCCCGGGAAATTCAACGCGCGCATCAATAACGTTCCTTCCTTCGCCCGGTTTCTTAACCCTGGCCGCCCTCGCCCAGCATTGAATCCACCAGCTTCGAGGCCACCGCGCTGGAAGGCACGTTGTAAGTTCCCGCAGCCAATGCACCCTGCACCGCTGCCACCTTGTCCATGCGCACACCTGTGTCAACCAGTGCGTTCGCTACTTCATTCCCTGCGCTGCTTACCGTCGCCCGGTCGCTGTTCAAAGCACTCGTCGCGGGTGCAGGGGCATTTTTTGTCTGAGCCTGCGAGACGCTTGGCTCGGTCACCCCCAGCAGCGACTTCAGTCCATCCAGGCTGTTGCGAATATCCATTTGTCTAGCTCCTTGATTGACCTATCGGCGCACACGCCCATCACTCTAGTCATTCGCATCGTCTTATCCAATCATTCTGGTTTCCTTTTCTGGTTACCCCTTCGACCCTCCCTGATTACCTATATGTGCACCAGCATGGCCGATCTCCCCCAGAATCCGATTGGCGATTCCAAATCCTCCAGCCGCACTCAAAGCCTGCCCCAGCGCTTCGGCCGCAAACTCTCCCAGGGCTCCAGTCGACCCCGATTCCTGATCGTCCTCATCCCCGGCCCCGTTGCCAACTCCAGGTACCGACGCACTTTGCGTCAGCGGCGCCATCAGTTCCTTCATCAACTGCGCCTCAAACTCGTGGGCCGCCTTGACCAGCCGAAGAGGCGGAGTCGCCATCCCGCTTTCTGCAGTCTTCGCTTCGGTCATTTGCACCGCCGCCACGCTCGCCATCCCGCCACTCCTCCGCTCTTAAAGGACCACCAGGTCGGCCTCCAAAGCACCAGCCTCTTTCATCGCCTGCAGTATCGAGATCACGTCCCGGGCTCCGGCTCCCGTCTGCTGCAGCTCCTGCACCAGGTCTTCCACCGTCGCCCCCGGCTTCAGGTCGATGCGGTTCACCGGCTTGTCCTGTGCCTGCACCGTGGTCTGCTGCACCACCTGCGTGGTCCCTGAGGACATGGCATTGGGCTGCGAGACCCTCGGCTCGCTCATCACGTTCACCGAAAGCCCTCCGTGCAGAATCGAAACCGGCTGCAGCCGCACCGTGCCGCCTATCACAACCGTTCCTGTCCGCTCGTTCACCACCACCCGCGCCCGCGGATAGACTTCCACCTCCACCGCCTCCACCCGGTCGAGCAACGCCGCAAGGTCCTCGCCTTCCGAACTCGCCACCTCCACTCTGCGACTGTCCACCGCATGCGCCCGCGCGGAGCCCAGAGCACGATCGATCGCCTCGGCCATGCGCTCAGCGGTGTGAAAATCAGCGTCATTCAGCACCACTGTGACGGAGTGCATCTGCTTGAGTTCGAACGGAACTGCCCGCTCCACCAGCGCGCCACCCGGAATCCGCGCCGTTGTTGGATGATTCATTTGCCGGGTATTGCCCGCCGATGTCGCGATGTAGCCGCCCAGCACCAACGCCCCCTGCGCCTGCGCGTAGATCATTCCGTCCGGCCCGTAGAGCGGCGTCATGAGCAGAATCCCTCCCTCGAGCGAGCGCGCATCGCCCGCTGAAGAGACCGTGATGTCCATCTTTTCGCCGGGACGGCTGAACGGCGGCAGCGTCGCCACCACAAACACCGCCGCCATGTTTTTCACCTGCATATTGCTCGCGCTGTTCGATCCCGTCTGCGGCACTGTGATCCCCAGCCGCTCCAGCGTCGAAACCAGCGTCTGTGCGGGAAAGACCGTTTGCGAACTATCTCCCGTTCCCTTCAGTCCCACCACCAGGCCGAAGCCAACCAGTTGGTTGTCGCGGATTCCCTCGATCGTAGCCACATCCTTGATCCGCGCCTCTTGAACCTGCGGATCTGCCTGCGCCGCATACGCGGCCGCTGCCCCAAGCATCACTAACAGAGCCAGCCAAAGCCATCCGCCCCCTCCCCATCCCCGTTCCATCGATCCCCGGGGGTATGCCTCCGGCCGCCTTGGCATTGCGATCTGTCTCCTGCTTTCCATCGCTCATGTGCTCCATATCTGCGACTCCGCTCAGCAGCCGCAGTTCCTTTTCCCTCTTTCCTGTTCCCTGGACCCTGTTCCTTGGACCCTGGACTCTCAACCCTGTCAGAAGATCAACAGCTTCTCCAGGAACCTCACCAGAGGGTTCTGCCGGTAGGTCGAGTCGTTGATGATCCCCTTGCCCGTCACCTCGAGTTCAAGGTCGGTCATCGCAGTCGACAGCACCTGGTTCTGCGCGCTCACGTCTTCGGGCCGCACCAGACCACGGAGCTTGATCACTTGGGTCTGCTGTGAGAAGGTCAGTTGCCGAGTCGCCTGGACCACCAGCATCCCGTTGGGCAGCACATCCACCACCTCGCCTCCAAAGGTCGTCGCCAGACTGGAGTTCGTCGTGCTCTGCCCCTGTGCCGCGAGCCCGGAGGAGGCCGTCATCCCCACCAGATTTTGGAGGGCGTTTGAGGCCTTCAGAGCACCAAACAGAGACGTCAGCCCGGAATTTGCATTCGACGCTCGCGTGTTCTTGACTTGACCGTCGGTCGAGGCAGCCAGGCTCTCCGTCACCACGATCGAAACCACGTCGTGGAGGCGCACAGCCTTAGCGTCCGTGCCGAGCCGAACCAGCCGTCCCTCAGGCGACCAGATAGAACCGAGGGTCTTCACCTCGGCTGCCTGCTGCGCGCGAACGTGCTCCACATAAGCATGCAGCGCTGCTTCAGGCGGCGTGGGTTTGGCCTGGGGCACGAGCGGAATCCTCTTGCCCGCCGCCAGCACCGGCAGGCTCAACCCGAGCCCGGCCAGACTCATGCCCAGAATCAAGGCTCCCCGCAGCACCCTCATTGCCAGAAATCCTTCCCTTGAATCTGCAATGTCCGGTCCCGGCTGACTGCAACAGCCCTGACGACTTTGCCGTTGATCGCCAGCCGCACGCTGAGTGGCTCGCCCGCCGCAGCCGGAGAGAGCGCTACCCCCTCCAGCCGAAGTTCGACCTTCTCATTCGATTGCTCTACCGTCAGCCGGTCACCCGCGCGGATCACCGGGTGCAGCCGGATGATTTGGTCATCGAAGTTGCCGGCCCCAGCCACCGAGTCTCGCGAGACCAGAATCCCCGGCCCGCTGAGATGTGCCGGATCGCGCATCAGCAGCCAGCGTTGGCCGGTCGACGGGTCGTCGATTTCGCGCAGAACCATGCAGGAAGAGCAAGGAGGATTTTGCGCCTGTCGAACCGCAGGAGCGGGAGACGAAACCTGGGCGGCCACGGCAACCAGCAGCGCAGTTGCAACCGCCAATGCGCATCTACCGACGACGCCAGGCCCGATTACCTTTCTCTCTCGCATGATCTATCCTGCCCTCCACCTGTCAGATTTTTTCTCCGCTCCTGAACCTCCCATGGCGTGACGCACGCTAGTGGGTCATATTGTTTACCTGCGAGTACATGTCGTCGGCGGCTTTGATCACCTTCGAGTTCGACTCGTACGCCCTCTGCGCCAGCACCATCTGCACAAACATCGTGACCACGTCCACATTTGAGTTTTCGAGGTAGCCCTGCTGCAGAGTGCCCAGTCCCTCAGTTCCGCCCGGGTTTCCAAGCACCGGGTCGCCTGAGCTGAGAGTCGCTTTCAAGAGATTCGATCCCATGCTCTCCAGACCGCCAGGATTCGGAAAGGTGGCCAGTTGCAACTGCCCCAGTTGCGATGGGTTCTGCTGGCCCGCCAGGGTTGCGTTGACCACACCGTACGGGGTAATCGTCACCGCCGTGGCGTTGGCTGGAATGGTAATGGTCGGGATCACCGGGTCGCCGTCCGTCGTCACCAGGGTTCCCTGATTATTCAGTTGAAACTGCCCCGCCCTGGTATAGGCAATCGTCCCGTCCGGCCGCTGCACTTGAAAGAATCCCGCGCCTTCGATCGCCACATCCAGTGGATTCGAGGTCTGGTTCAGCGAGCCCTGGGTCATGATCACCTCAGTGGCGGCCGACTTCGTTCCCAGGCCAATCTGCAAACCGGCCGAAACAGTCGACTGCGACTGCGCGGCGCCCGGAGTCACCATATTCTGGTAGACCATGTCCTGAAACTCGAGGCGCAGTTGCCGAAAGCCCGTCGTGGAGGCATTGGCCAGGTTGTTGGCAATCGTGTCCAGGTTCATCTGCTCGGCGCTCATGCCGCTGGCCGCTGTATACAACGCTCGAATCATTGCGACTCCTTTCAGTCGTCGAGTTCACAGTCCGTAGTTCTCAGTTCGTAGTTCGTAGTTCACAATTCAAGGTTCATAGCTCTCAGTAGCCAGCTCCTCCATCGTCAAACGAACTTCGCGTCCTGTTTCTTACCCGAACCGGCTGACTTCGTTCCGGAAACTCTTCCTTGAAGATTCGCAACTGCGAACTGTGAACTGAGAACTGTGAACTGTGAACTGCCCCTCACACCTTGGGCAGATCCTCGGTTGCGATCCTGTTGAACTCGGTATGAAACACGGTCAGCGCCCGCTGCATCATCTCGGCCTGCCGCTGCATCACCATCAGGTCGAGCGAACCCTGGATAACATCCTGGTTTGCCTGTTCGATCGCACCCGGATGGATCGAGGCCTCGGTTGTACCCTTCGGCTCGACGCCGTCCGGCGCAACGTACCGGTTCGCCCCCTCGGGCGTCAGATTTGTTCCGGACGGAAACGTGAATACCCCGATTGTGGCCACCACGCCTCCAGCCACGGAAAGCGCGCCATTGGAGCCGACAGAAGGTTCGCCTGGAGGAACAGGAATGGCTTTGCCTGCTGCCGAGAGTACCGGCGAGCCATCGCCGGTGACGAGTATCCCGCTTGGCGCGCGATGGAAGCTGCCGTCGCGGGTGTAGCGCAGACCATTCGGCGTCTGCACCTGGAAGAAGCCTTCGCCCTCGATCGCCAGATCGAGCGGATTGCCCGTCGGCGCCAATGCTCCCTGCGCCATGCTCAGCCGGTCGCCACCCAGCAGGCCAAAGTTGTTCACCGTCCGGCCCAGTTGCGAGTCGATGGCATCCGGCCCAAGCAGCGCCGAGCGGAAGTACTCACGCTCAGCCCGGTATCCCGCCGTTTGCGCGTTGGCCAGGTTGGCCGCCGCGGTGTCCAGGGCCTGGGTCCGCGCCACCAGCCCGGTCATCGCCGCATAATAGCCGCTGTCCATAAGGAATGCCCCCTTGCGAGAGAACAAGGAGGCAGATACAGGACCGAAAATGGGGATCGAGGATTAGAGAGGGATCATCCTCCATTGCAAGGAGGACGAAGCCACCAGGTAAGCCGGAGTCAGGCGGCTTTTGTCCCGTTCGTCCAGCCACGCACGCTATTGCAGCCCGTCGCAGATGATCGTCACTTCAAAACTCGCATCCTCAAAGCGGTAGACATGGTGCAGTTGGAACTCGGGCGCCTGCACGTGCAGGTTGTAATCCCGCCCGGAGATCACTGCCGGAACCGACAGCCCGCAGTTGGCCGCCAGATTCGGCACCTTGCCCTTCCAGGCTCCGGCCAGCATGTTGCCGATCTCGCCGATCGCGTCCATTACCGTATCGTCAATCCCATTGAACTCCATGCCCGTCATGAGGGCCGCCACGCGCAGCGCCGCGCGCGCCCCCGAACGGAACACGCATGCCCCGCTCAGGACACCCCCGAAACCCACCACCGCGGTCACCGATTCCGCCTCATGAACCGGCGGGCTGCACTCCCGCTTGCAGTCGACCCCCAGCATGAGCTGAAAGACCTCTTCCACACTTGCATCCAGGTTCCGCGGGTCGGAGACCAGTTGCACAGATTCTCGCAGAGAGACAGTCATCACACACTCCGTTTCGTCCTTGCCGGCCCTCTGGCTTCGCGCAAGAGCCGCCGTGCGCACACCGTTTAGCAGCATCATTCCCCCACGCTCAGCCTGCCCTGCCGGACCACCCATCGGCCATCACGCCGCGTTCACCAGAGGTAGAACCCGCTCCTTCACCTGTTCAGCGGTGAACGGCTTGCGGATGTATCCCTGCGCGCCGGAGAGAATCGCCTGCTTCACATGCTCCTCGCTGGACTCGGTCGTGATCATCACCACCGGCACGCCGGGAGCCAGATTCTGCGCCCGGATCTGGCGCAGAAACTCCAGACCATCCATCGAGGGCATATTGATATCGGAAACAATCAGGTCAACGGCTTCTGCCCGCAGCACATCGAGTCCATCGGTTCCACTGCCGGCCTCGAACACCACCAGCGAATCGAGTCCCGCCTGACGCAGGGAGCGTTCAACAATCTTGCGCATCACCGAAGAGTCGTCGACGATCAGAGTGCGTATCTCGCGCATGCCAAGCTCCTCGCAATCCTTATCGGCGCTTGTGGCCGATGCTTGAGCATTCTGCTTGAGATTCGCGGAAATGCTCCCGAAAATATTCGCTGAATAGAGGTCTGGTTCTTGTTACCCGGCACCAGGCGACGAAGCCAATCGATGTGCAATGGCTCTCGCCATGCGGCCCTCACGATTGCATTGGACACGGCCCAACCAGCGTCCTGGTGGAGTTCCATCCCTGGTCCTCAAAGAATGCCCAGGTCAGCAGGAGGCGATAGAGCATATCAGTAGGAGGGAATGTCCGGGTCAGCAGGAGGCTATAGAGCAGATCAGTAGGAGGGAATGCCCAGGTCAGTAGGAGGCGATAGAGCAGATCAGGTCCCGCACCGATCCGGGGTCCGGGTAAGGGCCTGTAACCGGCCGAGTCCACATCCGCAACCAGAGACACTCGTGCGCCCGCACCAGGCGTGCGTCCAGTGGGCGCACCTTTTCCACTGCACGAGCGATGGCCTGCGCCGCCGCGGGTTCAGAGGCCGCTTCAATCAGCTGCACAGGAGGAAACCGCGCGGCCAGGATCCGCGTATGTGCGGCTCGGAAAAGCGAGCCTTGCACCAGGCCGCACTCCACCTGCATGCCGGTCATTCGTTCCACGGCCAAAGCGAGCGCTGGGTCAAGCCGCTCCTCAAACCCCAGGTAGAGCAACCTTCCCGCCGCCATGCGCAGGGGCAACGCTCCAAACGCATCGACAAACAGTCGAGGCAGAAACCCGGTCATCGCCTCTGGATCATGCTGATCGATACCCAGGACCGGGCAACTCCATTGCAGGCCAAGCGCTCGCGTTACCAACTCCTCGCGCACGCCCTCACGGCGCACCAGCCAAACCCCCAGCCGGCCGCCTCGCGCCTGGCGTTGCGCCTCTACCGCGCGTCTTAGCTGGGTGGCTGAGATCCAGCCTTGCTCGAGCATCACCAGCCCCAGAGGAATTCGATGCCTCCTGGTCTCAGAGCCAGCGCCGGCGAGGCCCTCCCGCTCCCTGCGGACTGCCGCCTCAACCAGCACGCGAGTGCATTCGGGCGAACAGGTCCACCCGCCATCAAAGACCCGGCCAGACCGGCGGCGCATCAGGTGCAGCCAGCCGGAGTCGCAGTTTGGGTTGGCGCAGGTGCGTAAAAGCGCGGGCCTCGACCGCTCGATTGCGCCGGACCCAAAGCGATTCGACTCAAAGTCCACTTCGGCTTCTTGTCCCCTCACTTTGAGTCCCGGCGGCGCCAAGCGGTCAGGATTTGCGGCCCGGCGGCTTAGAAGAGGCATCGGATCGTCTCCAGCCGCTTCTTCGGGGCGGCCACTTCACTAACTCGAAGGCCAAAGTTGCCGTTCACCAGCACTACCTCGCCACGCGCCACAATCTTGTCGCCCACGATCAGGTCCACCGGGTCGGCAATATGGCGGTCCAACTGCACCACATCGCCAGGTCCCAGATCGAGAATCGAACTCAGCGGCATCTCCCGGCAACCGAAGCGCAGACTCGCTTCAAGTTCAACGTCAAAAAGCAGCTCAATGCCCGCGGACAATGCCCCGGAGGTCAGAGCATCTCGCTCTCCAACGGCGTCGGGAAGAGTTCCAGGTTCCCCCTTCGCTGCGGCAGCCGGAGCCGGCGCTCCGGCCATCACCCCATCGGCTGCAGCGCGCACGTCGTCCTTTACCAACACCGTCCACGAGCGATCTCCTGCCTGCAGCTGAAAGGCGCGCGAGACCTTTGGCTCGCCCTCGATCGGCTCAAATTTCTCCACGCGGCACTTCGCGCCGGTCTGGGCCAGCAGGTCGCCCGCGGCAGCCTCGGCCACCTCGCGCAGGATCTCCGCCCAACCGGCCCTTTGATCCATGCCCTCGCCCACCAGCGGCGCATCGAGAACCGATCCCTCGAGCACAACGGAGAACCGGCCCCGCTGGTCTCCGCTTAGAGTTGCGGCATAGCCAAAGGCTCCCGCCCCCAGCGGCTTGGGCAGCCCGTCCACCAGTTGCGGTTCGCCTGCAAGGGCCTGGGCAAAGAGCGCGGTCGCCACTCGTGCCCAGCAATCGAGGTAGTTCATCATGGCTCGCGCTCCCCAATCATCTGTTCCATGCGGGCTCCGCGATGCGCTCCTTCGGCCACCGCGGCAGCCTCGGCCAGTGTCTGGCCGCCGGCCTGCCAGACGGGCAGTGTGTTGGCGGGAAGCCCAAGGCGCAGCACCATGCCTGGCTGCAGATTCTCAAGGTCCCCAGCGGCAACCCGTACCGCCGGCAGTTGCAGCGAGCCGCCGAAATGGAGACGCCTTGCAATTGACTCCATCCGCGCCCGCGTCTCGCTGGCATGGCGGCGCGGCCGGCCCCAGTCCGATGTGAGTCGCCGCAGGATGGTATTGGCCACTACCGCCGGGAAGGCCAGGTTCAGCAGGCCCGAACTATGCGGCATGCGGATCTCGAAGCTCAGGCAAAGCGTCTTCTCCGTGACTGCCATGATGCGCGCCACCTGCGTCTGCATCTGGCGGCGCTCGAAGTTGAAGCTCAACCCCACGGGCTGCCAGGCCGCCGTCAACTCCCGGCAGATGATCTCGACGACAGAGCCAAGAATCGCTTCCTCGATGTCGGTGAGCTCGCGCAGCGGGCCATCCTTGCCCTCGCCGCCCAGCAGCAGGTCGATTACCGGCGGCGCCAGCGCCAGATCCAGTTGCAGCACCGAGATCGCCCCCAGCGGCTCGAGGCGCACCGAGGCCACATAGCTGATCTCCGGAATACGCAGCAGGAACTCGTTGAAGGCAATCTGCTCGGCGGACACCAGATTTACCTGGAACCGGGTGCGCAGCCATGCGGCAAGATTGTGTGTCAGGTTGCGCGCGAACAGGTCGTTCAGCATGGAGATCGCACGAAGCTGGTCGTTCGAGATCTGGCCCGCCGAAGAGAAGTTGTAGGGAACAACCCGGGGCCGGACCTCGGGACGGGCGGCATCGGAAGTCGCGCTGCGCGCTGCCTCGAAGAGTGCATCGATTTCGGCCTGCTTGAGCGTCTTTTCCATGGATCCATCTGTCCCGTGTTGGCGTTCTCTCTATTCCGTGGCGCCGCTCGCCGGCCACCCTGTAGCGGCTATCAATCCGGCCCTACTCTCGGATCGTCGGCCGGAACAAATCTTCCAGGGCGGAAGCCATCGATGCGGCCATCTCCGCGGTCTTCGGCTTCGGGTCCCCTCTGCTCTTTCGCTCCCGCTTTGCCCGCTCCAGAACGCCGCGAGCTGCCAGATCCTTAAGCGCGGCCCGCAGGTGGACGACAGCCGAGGCGTGCAGTTGCGAGACGCGGGACTCGACCACCCCGAGTGCCAGACCGATCTCGCGCATCGTCATCTCCTCGTAGTAGTAGAGCGTCATCACCAGGCGCTCACGATCGGGCAGTCCGGTAATCGCATCGGACAATCTCTCCTCCAGTTCGCCGCGCAGGCAGCGAAACAGCGGATCCTCATCGGGACGGCCCGGCACATAGGCCAGTTCCTCCTCGCCGGAATCTTCATTGCGCTCCATGTGCAGCGTGCCGATCTCGAGACCCTTCAGGTCGCCAAGCAGTTGCTGGTACTCCTCGAGACTCAGCTCCATCTCCGCGGCCACCTCAGTCTCCTGGGGCGCGCAGCCCATGCGCGCCGTCAGCACACGGATAGCCTCCTCCACCGCTCGCCCCTTGCGGCGCAACTCGCGCGGGCTCCAGTCGAGCGTGCGCAGGCTGTCCAGAATTGCGCCGCGGATGCGGAACTGCGCGTAGCTGCGGAACTGCACCTTCTTGTTCGGGTCGAACTTCGCGAAAGCATCCATCAGCCCCACAACGCCGGCCGAGACAAGGTCCTCGATGTCTACGTGCTGCGGAAGGCGCTCATGGATGCGCCGCGCCAGAAAACGGACGATCGGAAGATGCTCGAGCAGAAGCCGCTCCTGCTCGCCGCTCAGCGCCCCGGTCGAGGCTCCCGGAGGATACCCGGAGCGGGAGCCAACTCTGCGATTCGGTGTTATGCCCGCCGGTTCCATATCCATAGGCTCTGTTGGTCTCCCCTCGATCACACATCTGTTTCAGTCCAACTTCGGTGCCGCTGCCGCAACTTCTTCTTCGCAGCCTGAGACCCTGGCCTTCACCGCACCGTACCCACGGGGCGCAGGCGAACTTCGGGAGGAATCTCGGCAGCCGACAGAACCGTCAGCCGGGGCAACATCGGCTCCAGCCAGCGGCGCACGTGGTAGCGGGCCGAACCCGGACAAAGGAGCACGGGGAGGACCGGAGCGGTGGCGGAACCGATAAGCTGCCTCACAGAATCGGCGAGACGGCGTACCAGCGGAGTGGCCGGCGAGGTGCGCACGCCGAGCAATCGCTGGCCGGGGTCCGGTGCGAGGGTGGCCAGGATCTCTTCTTCGAGCGCTGGGTCGAGCAGCAGGACCGGAAGCAGCCCCTCGTCGTCCACCAGCGGACGCACCAGCCTGCGGCCCAGCGCCTGGCGCGCGGCCTCAACCAGAGCGACAGAGCTCTTGTTCGCCGGAGCGGTTTCGATCAGCGCCTCAAGAATTGTGCCGAGATCGCGGATTGAAACCCGCTCCCTCAACAACTGCTCCAGAACCCGCTCGACCTCGCCCAGTGTCAAGAGCTTGGGCACCAGCTCTTCGAGCAGTTTTGGATGGCTATCATTCAAGGAATCGAGCAGCCGCTTGGTTTCGGCGCGGCCCAGCAACTCCCAGGCATGCTGGCGGATCAGCTCACCCAAATGCGTGGTGATCACTGTAACCGCGTCAACCACCGAGTAGCCGGCGGCGCTTGCCTGCTCCTCAAGAGCCGCCGCAATCCAGATTGCCGGCACTCCGAAGGCCGGTTCGCGCGCCTCTTTTCCGGCCAGCGGCCTGCGGTTGGGGTCTCCCGAAACGGCGAGTTTCAGATTGCCTTCGGTCTGCCAGCGGCCGATCTCCATCGCACGCAGCGAGAAGACGTACTCGCGCGGCTTCAGGCGCAGGTTGTCGGAGATGTGCACGGGCGGGACCAAAAACCCGAGCTCCGCCGACAGATGCCGGCGCAGCGAGCGAACCCGGCTCAGCAACTGGCCTCCCTGCTTCTCATCGACCAGTGGAATCAGTTGAAATCCGATCTCGAGGGTCAGCTCTTCGAGCTTCAGAAGATTTGCCAGATCGGCGCCCTGCGCCTGCTCCGCCTTCTTCTTGTCGGCCGCGACCGGCTCCGCGGCCGGCGCTATTGCAGCCTTTGCTGAAACCCTGCGCCCGCCCCAGAACAGCGCACCCGCCACCGCGAGGAACGCCAGCTTGGGCAGCCCAGGAATCAGGCACATGGCGGCCGAGACCAGGCTCGCCAGGTAGAGCGTCGCGGGCCGGGCAAGAAGCTGTTGGCGGATCTCCCCGCCCAGCAGTCCAGAGGAGTTGGCGCGGGTCAGGGTGATGCCCCCGGCCATCGAGACCAGCAGGGACGGAATCAGGGTTACCAGGCCGTCCCCCACCGTGAGCACTGTGTAGGTCCGCGCCGCTTCGGCCAGGTCAACTCCCTGCTGCAGCGTGCCAATCAGAAGGCCCGCAACAATGTTGATGGCGGTGATCAGAATGGTGGCCAGAGAGTCGCGCTGATTGAAGCGCGCCGCTCCGTCCATGGCTCCGTAGAACTCCGCCTCGCGCGCGATTCCCTGCCGCCGCCTGCGCGCCTCGGCCTCGTCGATCAGTCCGGCGTTCATGTCGGCGTCGATCGCCATCTGTTTGCCCGGCAGCGCGTCGAGAGTGAACCGCGCCGTCACTTCGGCGGTGCGCACGGCGCCGTGGGAGACCACCAGAAACTGAATCGCGATCAGGGCTAGAAAAAGCACGAAGCCGACTACGTAGTTGCCCCCGACGACAAACTGGCCGAAGGATTCGATCACCTTTCCGGCCGCCGCGGTGCCTTCCTGGCCATGCAAGAGGATGCGTCGGCTGGAGGCGATGTTCAGCGCCAGACGGAAGAGCGTGAGCAAAAGCAGGAGGGTTGGAAAGACGCTCAGCTCGACAGCGCGGCGAATCTGCACCGCTGAAAGGAAGACGATAAACGATGCCGCCATCGAGAGAGCCAGCAGCAAGTCCAGGCCCCAGGCGGGCAACGGGACGATCATGACGAAGATCACGCTGATCGCCGCCATCGGCAGCACGTACTCGCGCATGCGGTCAAGAATGGAGCGAGCACCGAGACCTACCGGCGCAATTGCCGTCGTGCTCATCGCGAACCTCCATCAGCGGGCGGAACGGAGCCTGGGCGGCCTGCTGTCCATGCGGCCCTCGCCGCGGCATCTGCCTGGGCGCGGGCTCGTGCAGCTTCTTCGCGTCCGCGGCGTTCGTTGAGTTCGGCCTCCACCCGTTGTCGATAGAGGTAGGCGAGAATGGCGGCAACCGCCGCATAGAGATCGACTGGGATTGGCTGCCCCACCTCGACCGAGCGGTAGATCGATCGCGCAACCGCCGGGTTCTCCACGATCGGCACCCCGGCCCAGCGCGCCTCGGCCTTGATCTCCTCGGCCAGCAGATTGCGCCCCTTGGCCAACACCCGCGGCGTCTCCATGGTCTTGAAATCAAACCCCAGCGCGACTGCATAGTGCGTGGGATTGGTCACCACCACGGCGGCGCGCGATACGTCGGCCTTCACCCGGCGGCGGCGCATCTGGCGCTGCAGGCTGCGGATGCGGCTGCGCGTTTGCGGGCTGCCCTCGGTCTCCTTCATCTCGTCGCGCAGGTCGTCGCGGCTCATGCGCAGGCGGGACTCGCGGCTGCGCCATTCAACCAGGTAGTCGATCGCCGACCATCCGAAGAGCAACCAGGCCGCCGCCAACAGCAATCCGTAGACATCGCTCCCCAGTTGCTCGATCCGGGACAGCGAAAATGGCGGCAGCGTGAGTTGCCTGGAGATTCTCTGCTCCGCGAAGACGGCGAGCAGCGTAGCCGGGATCAGAGACTTGGCCAGTCGCGAAGCCGCGCGCAGCGAGAAAAGATTGCGCACGTTCGCGATCGGGTTGATCCGCTCCGGCTTGAAGCCGATCGCGGTCGCAGTGAAGTTCAGTCCCCCGGTTTGCAGGATTCCCGCGCCCAGCGAGGCCGCAGCCACCGCGGCCATGGTCCAGACGGAGCTCCCCAGCAGCTCCAGCGTCAGGCGGCGGATTGCGGCCAGGGTTGGAGCCAGCGTTGAGGGCTCCCAGCGAGCGGCTGCGCCCAGTTCGAGGAACCCTGCGAAGGCTGCCCTCCAAGCCAGAAGCATGCGCGTGCCCAGTGCGCCCAGCACCATCACCCCGGCCAGCGTTCCGGCAGCGGCTGAGAGCTCGCGGCTGTGCAGCAGGTCGCCTTCCTGCCGAGCCTTTTCCCTTCTTCGCTGAGTTGCCTGTTCCGTGCGCTCGCCGGGCATCGCCTATCCTCCCAGCCTTTGCGCCAGCGTCGAAGCACTGGCGCCGGCAGGGCCGATCAGCCGTTCGGCCAGGTCGAGCAGTGAGCCGAAACGGGCCTCGATGAAGCGCGGCCACAAGGCGAGCGAGCCGATCAGAAGAGCAAAGCCGGTAAGAGTCTTCAGCGGCACGGTCAGAGCCATCACCGGCAACTGCGGGCTCAGCTTGCCAAGCAGCGCCACTGCCACCTCAGCTAAAAGCGTGGCTGCCAGCACCGGAGCGGCCAGCTCAACAGCGGCAAAAAATATCCCTGAGGCGGCCCCGACCAACACCCTGGCGCTGGCCGGGGCAAAAACGAATCCTCCCAGGGGCGCCGCGTGAAAACTGCGCACCATCGATGCCAGCAGAATCCGGTCGAGACCGGCGGCGATCACCACCAGTGTCCCCATCAGTTGGAAGAGATCGCCCAGCAGGGGAGTCTGGATGTTCGAAGCCGGGTCGAGCAGGTTCACCAGCGAGAAGCTGAACTGCAATCCGCAGATCTGACCGGCAAACAGAAGCATCTCCATCATCATGGCCAGCGCCAGGCCATAAACCAGCCCGACGGCAAGTTCGCTCACCAGGGACGGAAAGCTGATCCCATTCCGTGCAGCAGGAAGCGTCGCCACCAGCGGCGCCAGCAGGAAAGCGATGGCGCCCACGAACACCGCTTTGGTGCGGACAGGCAGGGCAGTCGAGGAGAAGAACGGGGCAAAGGCCACCATCCCGCTCACGCGCACCGTCACCAGCGTCATCGCGCTCAGAAAGCTGGTCCAGTCGGTTGCTTCGGCCATACGCCCCAGGGATCCTCAGCCCACGTAGCGGTGAAAGTTTGTCATCAGGTGGACCGTGTAGTTTGCCAGCCGCTCGAGAAACCAGGGCATGGCAGCCAGCAGGATCAGGCCCACCGCCAGCAGACGCGGCACCGAAGTCAGCGACTGTTCCTGAAGGCTGGTCAGGGTCTGCACAAGGCTCAACAGAAAGCTCAACAACGCGGCCGCAATCAGCACCGGAGCGGCCAGAATCATGGCTTCGCGCAGCAATTGGCGCAGTAGTTCGGCAACCATGTCGGGCGTCATCGCGCTGCTCTCCCTCTTTACTCTCCGGCCTTCTTTAGCCAGAGATGGTTCAAAAACTCCTGCCCCGGTCAGAAGCTCTTCAGCAGTGAGCCCGCCAGCAGGTTCCAGCCATCCACCATCACAAACAGCAGGATTTTGAGCGGCGTGGAGACAACGACCGGCGGTAGCTGGAACATGCCAATCGAGGTCGTGATCGAGGCCGTCACCATGTCGATCAGCAGGAACGGCAGGTAGAGCACCGCGCCGATCGCGAAGCCTGCTTTCAGCTCCGAAAGAATGTAGGCGGGAATGACCACCCGCATCGGCAGGTCCGCGGCCGTGGCCGGACGTTGAACCTGCCCCGCCGCCGCGAAGAGTTCGAGGTCTTTCTCCCGCGCATAGTGGAGCAGAAAGGTCTTCACCGGCTGTGACCCTCGGTCGATTGCCTCAAAGCCCGTGATCTGCCCGGCGCGGTACGGCTCAACCGCCTGCTGGTCCACCTGGTTGAGAACCGGCGTCATCAGAAACCAGGTCATCATCAGCGCCAGCCCCATGAGCGTCGGATTGGAGGGCGCGGTCTGCGTTCCCAGCGCCTGGCGCAGGAAGTGGAAGACCACCAGCAGCCGCACCATCGGCGTCATGGCCATCAGGATCGCCGGCAACAGGGTGATCAGTGTCAGGACAAAGACGATCGTCCACGGCGTCGAGTCAGAGGGATGCAGACGGCTGCTGAGATCGGGCAACAACGGCGCGGGAACAGCAGCCGCAGCGGCCACTACCCCGGCCAGGCCGGCTACCATGAAACCCTCCGGACTCCCTTGTCTTGCGGCGCAGGCTGCCGGCGCTTGCCGCCAACCGGACAGAACGCCGGCGTGCCATCGGCGGAGGTGGCTACCAGAAAGCGTTCTCCACCTGCCTCAATCAGGGCCAGGGACTGGCGTGGCGCGAGCGTGATTCGCTCAAGAACTTCCAACTGGGGGCGAGATGGGCACTCCCTGCGCAGCCTCGACACCAGCCAGCCGGTCAGGCGCGCAATTCCTGTTCGCTCTATCAGACGTTTTGTCTGCGATTCCAACACCGATCCTCCTGTTTCCTTTGTCCGGGCACGCTTTTGTCCGGGCACGCTTTCGATGCGACCGCCTGTTTCGCTGCCCAACGGCTTCATCCCAGCCGGGTGATCCGAACCGCCAGAAGCGAGTCGATTACTTCAAACTCGGTCCACGCTACCTGCACTGCTCCCGAGGCCAGCGGCACATCCTCACCATGCCCCCAATGCGACTCAATCAACTGCCCAGGGGCCAGCGCCAACAGGTTCCGCACCCGGAAGTCCGGGACCGGAACCGCCACATCGAGCTCCACCGGCATGCGCGCCAAGGGAGCGCTCAATACGAGCTGTCCCGGCGACTGATCCCGGCCCGTCGAGGGAATCAACGCTGCCTCTGCAGCCCTCAGTCCAGCGCTTGCAAGCTCGGCGTCGGGCTCAGGAAGCCGGCCTGATTCGGGTCCGGGTCGCTGGCCCCCGACAACCCCGCGCAAGCTTGCCGGAGGAGACACTTGTTGTGCGGCTGCCATCGATGTGCCTTGAGGCAGAAAGATGACCAGAAACGAGACAGGAGAATTGGGAAAAACTCATGAGTGCGCCAGCTCCTCCCTTCCCACCCTTCGAAACCACTCACCCGATTCACTGCTACACTGAAGTGTGTTGCATCCTGCGCCCTGCGCGGCCCCATTTGAGGGACTTTTCTTGCAGAGCACAAGCACCCTAAGAGGTTGAGCCCATGACAAATAAGAACGGAACTCCTTCCCCCGCCTCCACCAGCCTCCGCCTCAAGATTGGTCTCGCCGAGATGCTCAAAGGCGGCGTCATCATGGACGTGATGAACGTCGAGCAGGCCCGCATTGCCGAGGAAGCCGGCGCCACCTCGGTGATGGCCCTCGAGCGGGTTCCCGCCATGATCCGTGCCGAAGGCGGCGTGGCCCGCATGGCCAAGCCTTCCCTCATCAAGCAGATCATTCAGACCGTCTCCATCCCCGTCATGGCCAAGGCCCGCATCGGCCACTTTGCCGAAGCGCAGATCCTGCAGGAGCTTGGGGTTGACTTCATCGACGAGAGCGAGGTCCTCACCCCGGCCGATGAGGCCCACCACATCGACAAGCATGCGTTTACGACGCCCTTTGTCTGCGGAGCTCGAAACCTCGGTGAAGCCCTCCGGCGCATCGCCGAAGGCGCTGCCATGATTCGCACCAAGGGTGAAGCGGGTACCGGCGACGTCGTTCACGCAGTCCAGCACATGCGCCAGATCACCAGCGAGATGCGTGCTTTGACAGTTCTATCGGAACAGGAACTCTACAAGGCAGCCAAGGATCACCAGGCTCCCTACGAGCTCATTCGCATGGTTGCCAAAACCGGCAAGCTCCCCGTGCCCAACTTCTCCGCCGGCGGTATCGCAACTCCGGCCGACGCAGCCCTGATGATGCAGCTTGGCGCCGAGGCCATCTTTGTTGGCTCAGGCATCTTCATGAAGGAGCGGGCCACACCGCTCAATGTCGAGAACAATCCTGAAGAGAGAGCCGAGGCCGTCTCCCGCGCCAAGGCGATCGTTATGGCTACGACGCATTACAACGACCCCAAGATCCTTGCCGAAGTCAGCGAACAGGTCACCGGCACCATGAAGGGCCTGGCCGCTGCCGGCCTTGAAGAGTCGCAGCTCCTGCAGACGCGCGGATGGTAAGGGCTCGCCACGGTTTGACGCCCAACCTTTCATTTCGGACCTGCCAACGAAGCGGGGTGGCCCACAACCCCGCTTCTTTAGTTAAGTGCACCGGAAATCGCAGCAACAAATCCCATGATTTGCGCCCGAACCAGGTCTCGGGGTTA
>Ga0302195_10000628_pt1 | contig 27707 bp, 22 predicted proteins | sample II_Bog_N1_2_FD_198778 | JGI IMG/M metagenome (GOLD analysis project Ga0302195, IMG submission 198778) | Peat permafrost microbial communities from Stordalen Mire near Abisko, Sweden - II_Bog_N1_2 | ecosystem: Environmental > Terrestrial > Soil > Wetlands > Peat | place: Sweden: Abisko...
GAAGCTACCTGTATGGCTGAGTTTTTGGGCTTCGGCCAAATACGCCTCACGTCGCCCGGCTCCGGCGGTCGGAGGAGTGAGTTGCGGGTCTGGCGTTTGATTCCGTCGGGCGCCACCGTTCGCCGCCATAGATGGTATTGTATTCCTGACCCACCCTTCAGGGGCGCTGTCAGATCCCGGCGCGCGAACACAGAGCTGGTTGTACGCACGGTTTGAGTGCGACGTGCCCAAGCGGGCCTGAGCATCGTTCGTGATATTCAGGGCTGCACAGGTGGATTACGCGTCTGCGGGCTCTTGGCAAAATGGGACGCTCGATTTTCGGACTGCCGCCGATTGCGTGGAACGGCTCGGACGAGCGCTCCATTCCCCAGAAAAGCGTTAGCCGCCAGAGACTCCGCTCGGCATGAGACCGGAAACGCAATCCCCTTTCAGAGGTACCCCGGAGCATGGCCCGATCAGAATCAGCCTGAGATAATCGAACAAGATCCATGGCAGTTTACAAGCAACAGGAAAGCAAGTTCTGGTGGTACAAATTCACCTGGAACGGTCAATCGGTCCGGCGGAGCACGAAGCAGACGAACAAACGTGTCGCCGAACAGATGGAAGCCGCCCACAAGACCGGGCTGGCCAAAGGCGAAGTTGGAATCGTCGAGAAGCAACCCGCTCCGACCCTCGAGCTTTTCGCTGAACGGTTCATGGAGGCCATCTCCGTTCGTTCTGCGGAGAAGCCCCGGACTGTCGCGTTTTACCAGGAGAAGTTGAACCGGCTACTTGAATACCCCAAGATGGCGAACGCCACACTCGACACAATCGACGAGGCCCTGATCGAGGAATATGTGAAGGCGCGCAGGAAGCAGGTCGCGCCAGCCACCGTCAATCGGCAACTCGCCACTCTGCGCCGCGCATTGCGCCTTGCCCACGAGTGGAAGGTGATTGATCGCGTCCCCCGCATTCGCCTGCTCCAGGGGGAACGAACGCGCGAGTTCGTGCTCACGCGCGAAGTCGAGGCTAAGTATTTGGAGGCGGTGCCGGAACCGCTCGCCGACATCGCGATCCTGATGCTGGATACCGGCCTTCGGGACGGAGAGGCCCTCGCATTGAAGTGGTCGGACGTTCACATGCAGCCCGCGGGTGGTGCGAAATTCGGATATCTCCAGGTTCAGAAGGGAAAGTCGGCAAAGGCGCGGCGTACCTTAAGCCTGACTGCCCGAGCGGTCACCATGCTAACGGCCCGTTCGAAAACGTCCACGTCGGAATTCGTCTTCTGCGGAAGACTGGGAAAGCCGATACTCGTCACGTCCCTCGACCACCAACACTCCAAGGTGCGTGAGTCGCTCAAACTACCGGCGGATTTCGTGGTCCATTCGCTCCGCCACACCATGCTGACGAGGCTTGGCCTGCTCGGCGTGGACGCGTTTACGATAATGAAGATCGCTGGTCACAGCAGCATCACCGTGTCACAAAGATATGTCCATCCATCGCCGGAATCAGTTGAGCGCGCGTTTGAAAAGCTGGAGGAGTCGCGGCAGGGTGTCGCGAGGATCGGGGTGGGCATAGAATTGGGCATAGGTGAAAAATTTAGCGATCCAAAAATCGCTGTAAATTGTTGATATAACAAAGTTTGGGCCCTTAGCTCAATGGTTAGAGCAGCGGACTCATAATCCGTTGGTTGTAGGTTCAAGTCCTACAGGGCCCACCAGATCCATCCATTGCCGTCAGCCCCATTCCCGCTCAATCGCAGCAACAAACTTTTCCGGATCCTCCGTTTCGAGCAACACCGGGGTGCCATCGCCCTTCGGCGGTAACAGCACCACGCGTTTGCTATCGGCCCGGTACATCCGCACTTTCTTCCCGCTCAAAACCCGGAACCATCCCGAATGATAATGCTCGCTGGCGAACCCGCCGGCGCGTATAACGGGCTTCCAGTCCGTGTCTTTATCAAAATCGATCACCCGCACCTTAGCGACATCCACACTCGCCGCATCCAGCGTGACCGGATAGAAACGGTCGTGAATCTCAAGCGCAGTATTCGTCAGCGTGTAGCGTGGAGGACCTGGCGCGTAGAAGAAAAATGCGCCCAGTATCGCCGCGCCCACGATCAGAGCGCCCGCGGCCATCCAGCCGTGCCCGCTGCTGCCGTGCGCCCCCACCATGGCCCAGTCGGCACCCCGGCTCGGTGTGGTTCTCCCTGCCGCCGCCACGAAGCCAGCCACGTCGTCTGGGCTGACCAGCGCCGTTCCCGAATCGCCCACCAGCACCACCGAATGGCCGCGGTCGGTGACATACCAATTCGTGTTCCCGAGTTTCGAATTCCGGAACAGCCCGTAATAGCCGAACAAGCCGCCGCTGCCGAACAGCCGCATGTTACCGCTAAGATCGTCCCGCGCCGCAATTCTGACTTCGCGAATCCCCGAGACCGGAATCCGCACGTTGCCGATCAGCCGCCGGATCACAACGTCTCCGTCCGCGATCTCATAACCGGTCGGCGACCACGCGTAGGCTGCCAAAAACAGGAGCGCAAACACCCCTTCCACCAGCAGGCTCCTCGTATCCGCCGCGGCCGTCAAAAACAGTATGAAGACCGCGGCGGAAATGACCTTCGTCGTTGTATCGTATGAAGCACGGAACTGCATAGCCCCTACTTACGCCTCGCTTTCAGTTCCGCCAGTTGCCGGTCGATCTCGCTTTCCTTTTCCATGGCTGCGAATTTGCCGTTCACGTCGTCGGAAAGAAGTTCACTGGACGCCTGCGTGGCCGCTTCCGTGTGCTGCACCTTATTCTTCAGGCGGTCGAACGCGGCGGCCTTCGAGCCGTCGCCGATCGCACGCCCCGCGTCGTTGGCCTTGCCGAGCGCGCGCGAACGGCGGTGCTGGGCAATCAGAATATCGCTCTTCGATTTCGCCTCGTCCAGCTTCTGCTGCAGCCGGATCAGCGCCTCCCGCAGTGTATTCACCTGTTGCTTCTGATCTTCCACCTGCTGGTGGAAGCTTTCGGCCGTAGTCTTGTAGCTCATCGCGCGTTCGATAGCGGCGCGTGCCAGCGCATCTTCGCCCTTATCCACCGCCATCTCCGAGCGGCGATTCCACTGCTGTTCGGCGTCCTCGTTCTCTTTCTGCTTCTTCTCGAGAACGTGCTGATCGGCAATCGAAATCGCCACCTGCGTTTTGACCTGGAGAAGCTGATTCTCCATATCGAGAATGATCTGTTTGATCATCTTTTCCGGGTCTTCGGCCTTATCCACAAGGTCGTTGAGATTCGCCCGGACTAACGTTGTAACGCGTTCTAACAGTGCCATGATGAATGCTCCTTCTTAAACTAAACACTTGCTGCCTTCGCCTGCGGCTTCCCGTCGTCGCTACCCGGTGTGCCGCCGCCCGGCTTCGGCGATTTTTCTCCAATCAGACGAACCTTCGCGAACAGATCCTGCAGCGGCATGCCGGAGAGCGTTTCAAACAGTGCCGGAACCTGCGCCGCTACCTTCGTCAAATCGCCCGTGATCTGATGCATCCCGGATGAATCGCCATTGCCTGTGGAAACGATGGTGATCTTGTCCACATTCGCCAGCGGCGCCGAGAGCGCCCTCACCAGTTCCGGCATCATCGTGATGAGTTTGTCCGCAATCGCTGCCTGGTTGTATTCCTGATAAGCGTTGGCCTTGAGGTTCATCGCCTCGGCTTCGGCCTGGCCCTTTTTCAGGATGATTTCCGCTTCCGCCTCGCCCTGCGCGCGGATCGCCGCGGCCGCGCCTTCGGCCTCCATCATGCGGCGCTGCCGTTCGGCGTCGGCCATGGTCACGATTCGTTTCTGCTCGTATTCCGCGGCTTTGAACACAGTCGCCGTAAGTTCGCGATCGCGACGCAGGATTTCCGCATCCTGCACTTTGACTTCGTGCTCCTTCTCCACCTGGCGAACGGTCACTTCTTCCGCCCGCACCTGCTGCAGCATGATGTTGGTCTGAATTTCATACGACTTGTCCGCCGTCGCCTGCTGCTTCTTGACCATCTCCAGATACTCGGCCTTCTTCACTTCCAGATCGCGCTGCGCTTCGGCCTGCTTGGCCTGCGAAAGAGTTTCCGCGAGCACGCGTTCCTGATCGGCCTGCGCCTTCGCCACGGCCGCTTCGCGGGCTGCGATCGCGCGCCTCATCGCGGTATCGCGATCCGCTTCGGCAGTAGCCACATCGGCGTCGCGCTTGATGCGCGCCACATCGGGACGGCCCATATTGCTGATGTATTCGTTCTTATCGCGAACTTCCTTGATAGTGAACGAAATCACGTCCAGCCCCATCTTGTTGAGATCGTCGGCGCATGTCGAGCGCATCCGCTCGCCCACCATTTCCGGCTGCTTGACGATTTCTTCCACCGTCAACTGCCCGATAATGCCGCGCAGATGGCCTTCCATCACCAGCCGGATCAGCCCTTCGCGCTCCGCCGGAGCTTTGGTGAGAAACTGCTCGGCCGCGGTAAGAATGCTCTCCGGATCCGACTTGACCTTGATCTGCGCCACTGCTTCCACCGTGACCGCAACGCCCTGGCGCGTGTAAAGATCCTGCGTCGGAGCCACGTCGAACGACATCAGTTCGAGCGAAAGCCCGCGGCAGAGTTCCACCATGGGCAACACGACGGTGCCGCCGCCTTTAATGACCCGCGGCACGCCGCGAAAGCCGTAGACAATGAGGGCCTCGTTCGGCCCTGCCTTTCTGTACAATCTGGCGGACATCACCATGATGAACAGGATCACCAGTATGGCAATCCCCGCGATAATGAAAACCTGTTGGTTCATAAACTCGATTTCTCCTGTCGATTCTGTGTTTCCGTTTCGCCGAGCGGGTCTTCCCATCGGCGTACATATGCAATGCCTTTTTCGTAGCGCGTCACAATCACTTCCGCGCCTTTCGGGATGGCCTGGCCATCCTCGGATCGGACGCCCGTGGCGCGGCGCGTCCCTTCCTGCGAATAAATCAATTCACCGGTGCCGCCTGCGCGGATAGGCAGCGAAACGCGGCCCAGCACGCCAGTCATCCGGTAGTCCGCCGGATCGAGCGCGTGGTCGTGCTGCATCAGCACCTTCGTCAAAAACCAGAACACCACCGAACCCGCGCCCACCCCGCTCACCACCGCGATGGCCAGCGCGGCAGCGAACCAGACCCCGTAAACGTGCTGCAGCAAATAGCCGGTGCCCCCGAACCAGGCAAGAAAAGCGGCCATGGTCCCCACGTTGAACCAAGGCATGCTCGCGCCATGCAGATGAGCGCCAGGCATACGAACATGCGGCAGATGAATATGCCTGTGGCCTCCGAACAGCGCCAGCACGCTCAGCGCGAATCCCACAATCAGGCAAACCAGATAGAAATCGGACCACGTCATGAACGTTTCCTCGCTTTGGAATCGGCGCGCGCCGGAGTCTTCAGGACTTCCATTAGCCGCTCGGCCAAGCCTGGGTTTTCCAGAATTTCGCCCAGCAGCACCAGGCATAACCGCGAATCGGCATGGCGCGCCACGGTTAACAGCGCGTGGTGGAGCTCACGATCGCGGCAGAATCTCTCCGCGCCCGCCACCAGCCAGAGATCCAGCTTGTCTTCGAGCGCGCCGATATCGGAGATGAGCTCATTCTGATAACCCTCGGGATCGTCCACCAGATATCCCGGATGCACTTTGAAGAACTTCGCCAGCAGCATGCGCGTGGAATTGGTCAGATGCGGCCGCGCGCCGGATTCGATCTGCGAAAGATAGCTCTGGGAAATCGATTTCCCCAGCTCCTTCTGGATCAGCCGGGCCAGCTCCTGCTGCGAGAGTTCGCGATCCAGCCCGCGAAGTGTGCCTTCGACTTCCCGCAGGTAGCGTAATTTTTCACCGAGCGTCATATTGCAATATGAAATTACTATATTGCAATATGCGATTGCTGTCAAGGGAGAAATGCAAAGAAAAATCGGAAGAGTAGCGGGGAGGGTTCACACGATGACGAAAACCGCCGTACACGGCCGCGGCTCTGCTGTAAAGGAGCGGTTGCACAACGGCCGGTAAGACACTTGCCCTCAATTCAGAAACGATGGACTTGGCGGGGCATTTGAAGCAGGACCGATTTCTTGCGCGACTTTTCGCTTCCGCAGGTGTTAAAGTTTTCAGCAGACGTCGGAACGCGAAAGGGTTGTGGGGATAGCGGTTCCGAGGAACGCCCGTGGCGGTTCATTCTGGAACGCCTGTGGGGGTTCATTCCAGTGGGTTTGGCAGGTGCTATTGAGCGCCAGGGGAGGGGCAATGAATAGAGCATCGGCCGGATTCAGGGCATGGGGGTTAATGCTCGTCGCCGGCGGGTCAGGCTTGTTTGGCCAGACCACCGTCAAACCCGTCATTTTGGGCGTGTCGAACAGTGCCAGCGGCGTACCTGCCGTGGAAAGCGGCTCGTGGGTTTCGATCTATGGCACGGGACTGTCGGAAACCACGCGTTCCTGGCAGGCGTCCGACTTCTCCGGGAATAATCTTCCCACCACGCTCGATAATGTGAGCGTCCAGATTAACGGCAAGCCCGCCGCAATCTCCTATATCAGCCCGGGCCTGGTGAACGTTCAGGCGCCCACGGACACCGCAACTGGGACGGTACCGGTCGTCGTAACAAATTCAGTCGGCACAGCTTCAGGCACCGCGACTCTCGCCGTCTATGCCCCCGCGTTCTTCACTTTTCAGGCGAAATATGCCGCCGCGGTGCATAACAGCGATGGCTTCTTTGTAGCGCCAGCCGCATATCTGGGAAGTACGGTGCTTTCGACCCCGGCCCAGTCCGGCGAACCGATTCAGATTTATGCCACAGGCCTGGGTCCGACGACGCCAGCGGTACCAGCTGGCCAATTGGTAGCTACCGCCGCGCCCGTGGCCGACCTCACAAAACTGAAAGTGACCATCGGTGGCGCAGCCGCGACGGTGCAGTATGCCGGCATTGTTTCACCTGGCTTGTATCAGGTCAACCTGATCGTTCCGCAGGTGGCAAACGGCGATCAGCCGATCGTCGCCACCATCGGCGGCGTGAGTTCCCAGACCGGGTTATTCATTCCGATCCTGAACTGGACAGGGGCCGCCGTCACGGTGACGGTTTCGCCCACTGGCCACAGCCTCCGCGTCGGAGCCACCCTGGCTCTCTCCGCGAAGCTAGCCAATACCTCCAACTCGGCAGTGATCTGGCTCGTAAACGGACTACAAGGCGGCAATTCGGCGGTGGGAACCGTTTCGTCGGCGGGACTTTACACCGCGCCCGCAGTTGTGCCGGGTAACCCGATAGTTACGGTGAGCGCCGTCAGTCAGGCAGATCCGGTCGTGGCCGGAAGCGTCACTGTGGGTCTGCAGAACCCGCTGCCGGCGGTGACGTCGGTCAATCCGAACACCGTGAATCCTGGCAACACGACGATCACGGTCAACGGAACCGGTTTCGCCACGGGCGCCACAATATATTTCGCCGGTACAGCACTGCCCACCACTTTCGTGTCCGATACGCAGCTCACCGCAACCGGCGCGATCGCGATGCCGGTGGGGCGTCTGGCCGCAGTGAAGGTCACCAATCCGAATCCTGGTACGGCCACCTCCACGCCCCTCGCGGTTCCCGTTCGCCTGGCCGTTGAGAATGTCCCTTACGCCTCCGCCGTCCGTTTCCTCGAAATGACGACGTGGGGACCGACACCGCAAAACGTGGTGGATCTCCAGAACATGGGAACCAGCGCCTGGCTCGCAGCGCAGTATGCCCAGCCAGCCAGCACCTGGCCCGATCCCGACAGTTCCACCGAAAACGTGGCTCGGCTGCAAACCGCCTTTTTCAACGTCGCCCTGAACGGCACGGATCAGTTGCGCCAGCGCGCTTCATTCGCGCTCGCCCAGATCATGGTGGCTTCCGCGGTGAAGAACACTCTGTTCGAGCAGATGGTGGGGTACCAGCGGCTCATGGGCAATTACGCCTTCGGCACGTACCACGATCTGCTGGCCGCCGTCACGCTCGACCCGTCCATGGGCTACTTCCTCGACATGGTGAACAACGTCAAAGCCAACCCCACGGCCGGCACCGCGGCCAATGAGAACTTCGCGCGCGAATCGATGCAGCTCTTCGGTCTGGGCCTGGTGCAGCTGGATTCTCAGGGCAATCCCATCATGGTGGGCGGCGCCACCGTCCCGGAATACGCTCAGGCCGACGTTTCGACGATGGCCAAAGTCATGACCGGCTGGACGTACGGAGAGACGCCCGGTTTTGCCTCGCTCTGGACAAACATGCCCTACTACTTCTCGCCCATGACGGCGTTCGAGAATTACCACGACACGACGGCAAAGACCATCAACCTGCCGATCCCCTGCAACATTCCCGCGGGCGGCACGGCCGAGAGCGACCTGAGCGCGGCAATCAATTGCGTCTGCCAGCAATCCAACGTAGCACCGTTCATATCCTACCGGCTGATTCAACGGTTCGTGATGAGCGCCCCGTCGCCTGCCTATGTGGGGCGTGTGGCGAGCGCGTTCCAGGCTTCGAGCGGCAATCTGCAAACCGTCATCACCGCACTTTTAACCGATCCCGAAGCGCAGACCGAAGGCACCGGCAAACTGCCGGAGCCTGTCCTCTATGCGACGATGCTGTTGCGGGAACTGAATGCCACAGTGACGGCCGCCGACGCCCTCACCAACCAGGCCATTCTCATGGGCCAGACGCCGCTCACGCCCAGCAGCGTGTTCAGCTACTTTTCGCCATTCTACAGAGTTCCCAACATGACGCCGCCGCCCGTAGCGCCGGAATTTCAGGCGATGAACGCCGCCACCTCGCTGGCTCGCTCGAACTTTGCGTGGCTGGTAGCCGGAAACGGCGTCTCGGGCACGATCAGTGTCAATCTGGCGAACCTGCAGGATCTCGCGAATAATCCGCCCGATCTGGTGGAGGCGCTGAACCAGGCGCTCTTCCGGGGCGAAATGGATAGCAATGTGCGAACTCTGCTGACCACCGCGGCCAGCGCGTCCACCAGCGTGGCTGCGCGGGTAAAAAGCGCGCTCTATGCGGCCGCGGCCTCGCCGCAATACCAGATTCACCAGTAAAGAGGAAAAGAACGCCATGAAAATCCATCAGATTCCATCGCGCCGCGACTTCATTCGCACCGGCTGCCAGACGCTATCCGCCATCGGCGCGGCGGCCGCATTTGGCACCGCGGGCCTGATGACTGCGCGGGCTCAAACGGCCAGCGACTATAAAGCGATTGTGTGCATCTTCCTGCTCGGTGGCAATGACGCCAACAACCTGCTGGTTCCCAACGACGCAGCCACTTACGCCAACTATCAGAAGATTCGGCAGAACCTGGCCCTGCCGCAGAGTTCGTTGATAGCCATTCAGGACCCTGCCACCGGAGCGGCCTACGGTTTGCACCCCAGCTTCGCTCCCATTGCCCCGCTGTACAACTCATCCAAACGCCTGGCGCTGCTCGCCAACGTAGGCCCGCTGGTGAAGCCCGTGCCGCGCGGTTCCAACGGCCTGCCGCAACTGAGCGCCGTCACGTTACCGGTGAACTTGTATTCGCATGCCGATCAGCAAAACGCGTGGCAGAACGGCGTGCCGCAGGGAGGCGCAACCACGGGCTGGTCCGGACGCCTGGCCGACAGACTCACCGGGATCTCCGGAACCCTGGTGCCGCCCTGCATCAGCATCAGCGGCAATTCGCTTCAGCTAGTCGGCGAGAGCACCCAGCCCTCTACCGTCAACACCAGCAATTTCGGACTCGTCGCTCCCGCCACCGATCCGGGGTCCGTCGCCCTGCAGAATATGCTCAGCCTGTCGAGCGGCGTCACCCTGATTCAGGCGGCGCAGAATTCGCTGAAGGACGCCATCGGCGTGGCTCAGGCGGTGAACACCGCAGTCGCAGGCAGCAGCAGCCTGGGCGTTACGTTTGCCAACACCGATATCGGCTCGCAGCTCGCGCAGGTGGCCAAGCTGATCCAGGTGCGTTCCGCGCTGGGCGCCACCAGACAGATCTTCTTTTGCAGCCAGGGCGGCTATGACACCCATTCCAATCAGTTGGCGCAGCAGGTGACGCTTTACAGCAACCTCGCCAACGCGCTGGCGGCGTTCGACCAGGCCATGGGATCACTCGGCGTGCAGAACAGCGTGACCGCGTTTACGGAGTCCGACTTCAGCCGCACCCTGCAGCCCAACGGCAATGCAGGAACGGACCACGGATGGGGCAGCCATTCGCTGATCATGGGCGGCGCAGTGAAAGGCGGCAACCTGTACGGCACTTTTCCCAGCCTGACGCTGGCCGGCACCGACGATTCCGGGAGCCGCGGCACCTGGGTACCGAGCGCATCCGGCGATCAGTATAACGCCGCTCTCGCCAAATGGTTCGGCCTCACCGCGCAAGCTGACCTGGACTATGTCTTCCCGAATCTGGATAATTTCGGCTATCAGACGCCGGCCTTTATCTAAAATTGCCAGTGCGGCTCATCGAGTCAAATAACGCTTCCGGCCCGCGGGTCGCGCACAATCGCGCAGATACGCCAGAAAATTCCACGGTTTCAGGCGGTTCCGCCTGGCTCTCATCGTGCTACGAGACAAGGCAGGAGGCTGTGATATGAGTTTCCGCCACATTCTGTTTCCCGTCGATTTTTCGCCGCGCTGTTACGGCGCGGTGCCTTTCGTCATCGCTCTTGCCACACGCTATAAAGCCGCCGTCACGCTGGTTCATGTCGTGGAACCGCCGCAATCCTGGGCTTCCGCCGATGGCGGCTACGTGGCTGTCCTCGACATGCCGCGCCTCAAAGACGAGGCGGAGCAGGAACTGGCAACCTTCGCCATGCAGGAGTTCCCCCACATGTCCGTCACACGCATGGTAGAGGAAGGCGATCCCGGCGCCTGCATCTCCGAGCTCGCGCATTCCTGGAACGCCGATCTCATCATGATGCCGACGCACGGACACGGCGCCCTGCACCGAAAACTGCTGGGCTCGGTGACCACCAAAGCGCTGCACGATTGCGAATGTGCCGTCTGGACCGGAGTTCGTCTGGAGGAGTCTCCGGACGCAACCGCGCGCCCGGCCCACACCGAGCTGAAGACAATTCTGTGCGCGATCGAACTGGTTCCGGAAAGCGCTTCGCTGCTGAAATACGCCAGGGAAATTGCGCTCGAAGCCGGGGCTGCCGTCCACATCGTTCACGCCGTGCCGGCTGCCGAGGTACGTCCGGAAATGTACTTCGATCAGCCGCTCGAAGTTTTCCTCGCTGACTTCGCGCGCGAAGAAATCGCGAAGCTGCAAAAAGAAGCGGGCACCAGTTTCGACAGCTTCGTGCAGGTGGGCAGCGTGTCGAAGGTGGTGCACGAGGCGGCGGAAAAATTCAACGCCGATCTGATCGTCATCGGCCGTGGCGTGGTGAATCGCTTCGCGGGCGACCTGCGCACGGAAGCCTACGGGATCATGCGCGAAGCGCCATGCCCCGTGATCAGTATCTGACTGGCATAATCGGCGCATGGTCTCTGTCCATCTCGACGCGGGCGTTGTCGAAGTTCGCCATACGCCGCGCCCCGAGCGTCCCGAAGGCTTCGCTCTGATTCGTCTGCTGCTCGCGGGCATCTGCAATACCGATCTGGAGCTGCAGCGCGGCTACTACGGCTTCTCCGGCACGCCCGGCCATGAGTTCGTCGGCGAAGTTGTGGAGGCCGATTCGCACCATCTGATCGGCAAGCGCGTGGTGGGTGAGATCAATCTCGCCTGCCAGCACTGTTCGTGGTGCGGGCGTGGACTGGGCCGTCATTGTCCGCACAGAACGGTTCTCGGCATCGTCAAACATCCCGGCGCGTTCAGCGAATTCCTCACGCTGCCGGAACGCAATCTGCATGTGGTGCCCGATGGGATTCCGCTCGAAGCGGCTGTCTTCGCGGAGCCGCTGGCAGCGGCCTGCGAGATTCTGGATCAGGTCCCTGCGATCGCCTCCAGGGTGGTCGCAGTACTGGGCGATGGCAAGCTGGGGCTGCTGATCGCCCAGGTTTTATACGCACATGGCTGCCAGGTGGGTCAATTCGGCAAGCACGCCGAAAAGCTGCGCATCTCCGCGGCGCGTGGAATCGAAACGGAGGTCATCGGTAACCGGCCGCTGCCCACCGCGGCGTTCCCATATGTGGTGGACGCGACAGGCTCGCCGGCTGGCCTTCGCGCGGCAGTCGCGATGGTGGAACCGCGCGGCACGGTGATTCTGAAATCAACCGTTCACGGGGAAGTGCCGGTGGATACGGCGCCGGTGATCGTGAAAGAGATTACGCTGATCGGCTCTCGCTGCGGCCGCTTCGAACCTGCGCTTGAATTGCTCAGGACCGGCGCGGTGGATGTGGCCTCACTGATATCGGACCGGCTGCCGCTTTCGCAGGCCCCGGCAGCGTTCGCGCGCGCGGCGCGGCCTGGAGTGCTTAAGATATTGCTGACGGTGAGTTAGTGGAATCCACTTCGTGGTGCAAGTTCGGTTTCCATGCGTGCGCCATTTTCTGCGCTAACAGGATTTGGGCAGGTGTCAGATCCATGGTGGCAAACGTATCGCGCAAATCGCAGTTACACATCTGATCGTGGCCACCGGAATTTGACGTAGCCAGATCAAACCACATATAAGCCTTCACCGAGTCCCTGGGGACGCCAGCCCCGCGCAGGTGACAGAGGCCCATTTTCGATTGCCCGATTGCATTCCCCCGGGCCGCAGCTCTATGAAACCAGCGAGCTGCTTCGTCGTCGTCTCTTGCCACACCTTTGCCAATGGCGTACAGGATCCCAAGCAATGCCTCGCCGTCACCATCTCCCTGTTCAGCCGCCTTCTTCGCCCAGGTAAACGCCGCCGAATTGTCCTCAGGCAGTCCTTTGCCCTCATGAAACATTCGCGCGATATAGTACTGCGCGGTCGCGTTGCCCTTACGTGCCAGTGGGAGCAACTCCTTTGCGGCCCGTGCGTACTGGCCGCTCTGGAACAACTGCTGACCCTTGCGAGCGCCGGAAAAAAGTGCCATGAGAATCATGGTAGCTTGTTTCGCCGCCGCCGGGCAATACCATTTTCCGATTACACGCGACGGGCCTCCAATGGTGGTATACGTAATCATTGAGGATGACAATGCTCAGCAAGTCTCGAGTTGTATTACTCGCGGTCAGTATAGTATCGGCGGCCGTTTCTTTCGGCCAGAGTTCCGCCCCGGTTGCCGCGCAGTACCCTGTAAAACCGCTCCGCCTGATCGTGCCGTTCCCCGCGGGCGGTGGCGCTGATTACTGGGGACGCCTGGTCGCGAAAGGACTGGCAGACAAGCTGGGCCAGCCGGTCATCGTGGATAACATTCCCGGCGCGGGTGGTAACAACGGCACTGCGGCTGCCGCCGTCGCCAGTCCGGATGGCTATACTCTGCTTCTGGGCTCTATCGGGCCGCTGGCCGTTCACCAGTACACCTATTCCTCATTGCCGTTCGATCCCGAGAAGAACTTCGTTCCCGTTGCCCTCCTGGAATCTTCACCGATCCTCCTGGTGGCCTCTCAGGCGGTGCAGGCGTCCTCCGCCACACAACTGATTGCTTTGGCGAAAGCCAAACCAGAGAGTCTCTCTTATGCTTCGAACGGTAACGGAAGCCCCGAAGAGGTCGCGGGCGAGCTATTTAAGAAGAGAGCGAATGTGGAGATTCGTCATCTGCCGTACGATGGAGCGGGACCGGCCCGCAAGGCCGTTCTGGCCGGGCAGGCTTCCCTAATGTTCGATCCCTGCAAGGGGGCACTGCCAGCCATCCGGCAGGGTTTGCAGAAGGCATTAGCCGTAGCGGCGCCGGCACGATTGCCGGGACTGCCCGACGTCCCGACATTCGCCGAAATTGGCATTTCGCGCTATGAACTCCGTATCTGGACCGGCGTTCTCGCCCCGGCCGGCACACCGGCAGATATCGTTGCGAAGCTGAATCAGGCTATCAGGAGCATATTACTGACTCCCGGGATAAAGACGGCAATCACGGATGAGGGCGGAGAAAGCGGCGCCACCTCGCCCGGAGAATTCACGGCTTTCATCCAATCCGAGCGCGCACATTGGAGTGATCTTGTGAAGGAGAGCGGAGTTCCGAAGACCCCATAGTGAGTTAACTCCGCGGAGGCGGACGCCAGCCGGAATACTTCTTGCCGAAAACGGCAATGGCTACCGTGACGGCGATAATCGCCGCGAACGGTAGCCAGAGGCCATGGATATAGCAGTAAGCGAGTCCGCCTACCGCGGCTAAAAGTACGAAACAGCCGCAGGCGCACATAAGAGGGCGCGTCGACTGGATTAGCGGCCGACGGCGGCCAGCGTGTAAGCCTTCGCGGCGTGCCGCAGAGCTTCCGCTTTATCGGTCTTTTCCCAGGAGAACATATCGCCGGAGCGGCCGAAGTGGCCGAACGCGGCAGTCTTCTTGTAGATGGGCCGGCGCAGCTGCAGGTGATCGATGATGCCCTTCGGAGTCAGCGGGAAATTCGCGCGAACCAGTTCGGTCAATTCAGCGCCCGAGAGGGTCCCGGTGCCGAAAGTGTCCACCATGACGGAAACGGGGTTCGCCACGCCAATCGCGTAAGCGAGCTGCACTTCCACGCGGGTCGCGAGACCAGCGGCCACAAGGTTCTTCGCGATGTAACGGGCCATGTAGCAGGCCGAACGATCGACCTTTGTCGGATCTTTACCCGAGAACGCGCCGCCACCGTGACGGCCCATGCCGCCGTAGGTATCGACGATGATTTTGCGTCCGGTGAGGCCGGTATCGCCGTGGGGTCCGCCGATGACGAAACGTCCGGTCGGATTGATGTGGTATTTGGTGTTGGCGTCCACCATGTTCTGCGGAACGACGGCATCGATGATGTACTTACGAACATCAGCGCGAAGCTGTTCGGTTGAGACATCGTCGCCGTGCTGAGTCGAAATCACGACGGCGTCGATGCGGGTCGGTTTGCCATCCACATATTCCACCGAAACCTGGCTTTTGCCATCCGGGCGGAGATACTTCAGGCCGCCGGCCTTACGCACTTCCGAGAGCTTTTCGCAGAGGCGGTGAGCCAGCTGGATAGGCAGAGGCATCAGTTCATCGGTTTCATTACAGGCAAAGCCGAACATGAGGCCCTGATCGCCGGCGCCACCCGTATCCACGCCCATCGCGATGTCGGGCGACTGGCTCTGAATCAGATTGTGGACGCCGCAGGTCTTGGCGTCGAAGCCGAACGCCGCGTCCGTGTAACCGATTTCGGCGATCGTATCGCGGGCAATTTTCGGAACATCCACGTAGCAATTGGTGGTGATCTCGCCTGCCACGATGCAGGTGCCGGTGGTAACCAGGACTTCGCAGGCCACGCGGCCCGTCGGGTCCTGTGCGAGCACAGCATCGAGAACCGCATCCGAAATGTGGTCGGCTACTTTATCCGGATGGCCTTCGGTGACCGATTCGGAAGTAAAAAGATACTTTTGCACTTCTGCCATGAACTCCCCCGTTTAACAGGTTTATTGAATTAGGACGATGGCGCAGGCAGCCGCAGGCGCTTCCCGACCAGTTCTTCAGTCTAGCAATCGACAATGGCCCTTCCAAGAACCCCAGACGGAATGGCGCTTCAGGCACCCCGAACGGCTGCTACAGGAGTCTGAGCGAGGCAGGCCATAAGTTCCCGGTAGAATTCCGGGTGCGATTCCCAGGTCTGCGAAGTGACGAAGTTGCCGTCGCGAACGGCCTGTTCCTTGCACCAGGTGCCGCCGACGGTTTCGACTTCCCAGCGGATGTGTTCGTAACAAGTCACACGCTTGCCGGCGAGGAGGCCGGCGGCGGCGAGGATCTGGATTCCGTGGCAGATGCAGAAAACCCATTTGCCGAGGCGGGCGAAATCCTGGGTGAGCGAGAGCAGGATTTTATCGTTGCGGAGGTATTCGGGTGCGCGTCCGCCCATGATGAGGATGGCGTCGAAATCGGCGGCGCGAGCTTCGGCGATGGTGATGTCGGAGGAGACGCCATAGCCGGGCTTTTCGATGTAGGTGTCCCAACCTGGCTCGAAATCGTGCATGACCAGGTGGAGGCGGCGTTTGGAAGGCGCAGCCACTACGGCTTCGTAGCCTTCTTCGCGGATGCGATGGAGGGCATAGAGGGTCTCGTAGGATTCGCCGCCATCGCCGGTAACGATGAGTACTTTCATGATGAATATGTTATGCCATCGCGTGGTTAATTTGCCGAGAGCAGCCCCACGTGATCGATTCGCGAGGACTTCGACGGGGTCCTTGTCGCCTAATTGCCATTTCTGACGGTCCAGTGGAATAGCGAAGGGTAGTCGGGCGACGCTCCAAACGGCACCGTAACGTCGTCGTCCCATTCATACATCGCCAACTGGCCGTTGGGATCGTAAATGTAAGTCGTCACCACGCTGTTGGAGGTCTTCGTCACCCGCCGCCCATCTCCACCGTAGGTGAACGAGTCCGTGACGCTCGTCCCGTCCGTCAGCGTCAGCAGCCGTCCCTCAGCATCGTACGTCATCGATTGCGTTGATACCGATGTCATGTTCCCGGCAGCGTCGTACCCAGCCGCAACCCAGTGATTCTGCGTGTTGTAAGGCACCGTCGAACCCGACGTCTGCGGCGTGAAGGTCGTCGCCGGCACGTACCCGCTGTTCACCGACCGGTTTCCCACCGCGTCGAATACATAATTCTGCGACCACCCGCTGCTCTCGCATGAATATTTTGACCATACAGGCAGATAGTCGTGACAAGCCACCACCGAACCATTATTTCGCGGTCACCAGTTGCGTCAACCCCACACGATCCCGCGTCGGATAAATCGTCCCGGTCCTACAGGTCGGCGAAGCCCTGAGCAGTCGCGTTGATCAACCGATTTGAGAGCTTTTTTTCACCGACGATAGAGGCTGTCTTTCAAAAAGGACACGTGCGGGCCTCCCAGGCTGAAGGGCGTTAGCGACCGCCTCAACCATAAACAGGAAATCGAAGGCCTCTTCAGGCGCTTCAGGCACGGGTGGCGCATCGTCACCGTAGTGCTTGTGGCGTTTAACCGTCGGCAGCAGAAGCACCTGCTTGAGATTTGCCCGCGCGGTCAAGCCCAGCAACGCAGCCTGCACCTTCATGTCGCTCTGGTCTGCCGCATAGTTGAAGGCCTGCCCCTGCCGCAGGCCAGTCTGAGAACTGTCGTGAGCTTCATCAACTGGACCTGATTTGGGATAATCCTCAAACCAGTACTCGATTTGTGTAGTCCCGCGCAGCAGCCCCGAAATGTCGTCGACCCATTCCTTCAGAACGTTCACGAAGAACCTGAGATCAAAAGGGCCGTGAAGACGGGTCGGCTCTTCTCTGAAGTACTCTTCAAGGGACTTTACGAGCAGGTTGATCGCAAACCGTCTATCCGGATCTTCGATTTCCGTGATAATTTTCTCGGCTTCGTCTTATTTATTAGCTTTGATTCATGCATATAGAGCGCCGTCGGATTCACGAACCAGCAACCTTGGTCCATCAAATGAGCGGCCAACGTCGATAAATCCTCGCTCACTTCGCCCTAACTCAAGTCTATCGCCACCAGGAAAGACGATGCGCTGATATCGCGAGAAGATTTCGGCAACCGCAGCCGGCACTCCCGCACTTGGCATAGCCCCAGTATTGGCCGACGATTCCAAACCTGCGACAACGGACAAGGCCTCCAATCGAGCGTCCTCCGTCGGTAGGGCATCCAGGGAACGCCTGAACGCATGCCCCTCTTCACCAACTCTTCGTAACCGCCGCGCGATAAGAAAAGTCGCGCTACCGTCGATGATCGCGAAGCCAGCCAGGAACGCGAATAGTCCTTTGCTCCACTCGCCGCCAGCAGTGAGCCTGGCGACGACGATTCGCTGCAAGGAGAGCCGCAAGGTGAACTTGTAATGGTTCTTTCATTACCGTCAGCTATTGATTACCAACAACGGTCGCCCGCCTGACGACGCGTAAGCCTGTCGTAACGGGATTGTGCCTCAAGGTGAGGATGGCGAGCCTTCTCATGCCATGCGTCTCCTTTGGAATTCGTCGAAGCTGACGGCCAGAATAATTACAGTGCCGATGATGACTTGCTGAAGAAACGGGGAAATTCCCAGAAGGTTGCATCCGTTGCTGAGCAGGCCCATGATCATGGCGCCGATGATGGTGCCGATGACAGTTCCCTGCCCTCCGTTCAGGCTACCTCCGCCGATGACGACGGCCGCGATCACGCGGAGTTCGTAGCCGTCGCCGGCGGTGGGCTGGCCGGTTACCAGCCGCGCTGCTTCGATCATGCCGGACATGCCGGCGAGGGCTCCGTTCAGCGCGTAGATGAGCCCCATATAAAGGCCGATGCGGATCCCGGAACAGCGCGCGGCTTCCACGTTACTGCCTATCGCGTAGGCGTAGCGGCCGAGTTTAGTGAACTTCAGGACCAGATGAATAGCGACGCCGACTGCAATCAGGAACAGGAGCGGGATCGGGATCTGAAGCACGTTGCCGTTGGCGAGAACGCCGAAATCATGCGTGAGGTTCGCGATGGGAATGCCGCCGGTGATCAGCAGTGTGATGCCACGATAGATGCCGAGCGCGCCCAGCGTCGCAATGAAGGGCGGGATGCGGAGAAAGACTACTACCGCTCCGTTTAAAGCACCGCACGCCGCGCCTACGAGGATGGCGCCCAGGAGGGCGATGGCTGTGGGGTAGTGGCTGGAAATCAGCATGGCTCCGCAGACGCCGGTGAGTCCAACCATGGAGCCGACGGAGAGATCGATGCCGCCGGATGCGATGACTATCGTCATGCCGATCGCCATGATGGTGATCACGGTGGTCTGGCGGATGACCGACGACAGATTGCCGACCGTCAGGAAGTACGGCGAGGCGATGGCGAGACCGACGAACAGCACGATCAGCGTGGCGAAGGGCAGGAATTTCTTGAGCAGGTCTCTCATATTGATATCGCTCTCACGCGGCGAACTGCATCACTTGTTCCTGTGTGGCTCCGGCGGCTGGCATGGTGGTGACCAGTTCGCCGCGGCGCATGACGCAGATGCGGTGACTCATGCCGAGAAGTTCGGGAAGGTCGGAAGAGATCATCAGGATGGAGCCTCCGTTGGCTACGATTTCGCGCATGAGCAGATAGATGTCGGCGCGGGTTCCGAGATCGACGCCCTGCGTTGGCTCATCGAGAAGAAGGATGGAAGAGCCAGCGAAGAGCCAGCGCGCGAGCAACGCCTTTTGCTGATTGCCACCGGAGAGCCGTCCGATGGGCATGGAGGAAGATCGCGCTTTGATCTTGAGTTTTTGGATGAGTTCGCCGCAGCGGCGGGCTTCGTCCGACAGGTTCAATACCGGGCCGTTGCTCATGGAATCGAGTGCGGCGATGGAGATGTTTTGCGTTACAGCCATGTCGGGCAGGATGCCGACGCCTTTGCGGTCTTCGGTCAGATAGCCGAAGCCCGCGGCTATGGATTCGGCGGTAGAGCGGAAACTGACTGGCTTGCCGCGCAGAGAGATGGCGCCGGAGTCCGGCGGATCGAGACCGAAGATGCCGCGCGCTACAGCGGTGCGACCGGCTCCAACGAGACCGGCAAAGCCCAGGATTTCGCCGCGATGAAGTTCGAAGGAGATGTTGCGGTATTCCGAACCGCAGGCGAGATTGGTGACTTCGAGGACGGTCTCAGTCGATGGTTCCGGCAACTTCGGATAGAGATCGTGGATGTCGCGGCCGACCATGTGGCGAATGATTCCAGCCGCGTCGATAGATGACGCTTCGCCCGTGAAGACGAGCTTGCCGTCGCGCAGAATGGTGACGCGGTCGGCCAGACGTTCGAGTTCTTCCATGCGGTGCGAGATATAAACGATGGCCAGACCCTTGGCCTTGAGTTCGGCAATGATGCGGAAAAGTTCTTCGCTCTCCTTCTGCGAAAGGACGGCGGTGGGCTCATCCATCACGATGACTCGCGCGGTAGTGGCGAGCGCGCGGGCGATTTCGACGAGTTGCTTTTCGGCGCGGGTGAGGCGGGAGACGCGGGTATTGGCGGAGATCGGGAAGTGATGGCGTTCGAGAACTTCCTGCGCCTGGACGTCTAGCCTGTGGTTGTCGAGGAGTCCGGAGGGCCGTTTGGGCTCCATGCCGAGGAAGATGTTTTCGGCCACGGTGAGATCGTTGGCGAGGATCTGCTCCTGAAAGATCATGCTGATGCCGGCCTGGCGGGCGTCGTGCGGGCTGCGGATCTGGAGCGTGTTGCCGGAGAGGCGGATTTGGCCCGAATCCATGGTGTAGACGCCGTTGAGAATTTTCATCAGCGTGGATTTGCCCGCGCCGTTTTCACCGACAAGCGCGTGGACTTCGTGCGGCCAGAGCTCCAGACCGACTCCGGCGAGAACGCAGTTCCCCCCGAACGACTTGGTGACGCCGGTCATCGCGAGAAGAGGTTCGGACATGTCTACTTCAGGTACTGCTGGATGGGAGGATTGAGCAGTTCCTGCACGGCGGGGTCTTTCAGATTCGCGGCCGTGACGAGGGTGGCTCCGGTATCGATCCGCTTTTCGGGCGTCTTGCCGTGGATTTTGTCGACCAGGCTTTGGACCACCATGTAGCCCATTTTGAAGGGATTCTGCACGACGAGCGAGTCGATGTTACCGGCCTGCACGTCTTCGATCAGGGTAGGTGAAGAATCGAAACCGACGATTTTGACTTTGCCCGCGAGGTTGTGAGACTTGGCGCCCTGCACTGCGCCGATGGAGCCGGATTCATTGCTGCAGAAGATGGCGGCGAGTCCGGGGTTGGCGGTGAGAATATCTTCGGCGACGGACAGGCTGATGGCGCGGTCCGACTGGCCGTACTGGAAGGCGACGATTTTGATGTTGGTGGAGTTTTTTGCGATGGTGTCTTTGAAACCAGCCTCGCGCTCCATGGTGGAAACGCCTCCGGCGACGGTGGCGAGAATGGCGATGTTACCGCCCTTCGGGAGGATTTCGGCCATGCGCTGCGCAGCCATCGCGCCACCTTTGTAATTGTCGGTGGAGACGTAGCTGACGTATTTATCGGTCTTGATGCCGGAGTCGAAAATCGAGACGGGGATGTGTTCTTCGGCTGCGTGCTCGACTACGGGCACGAGGGATTCGCCGTGTGCGGGCGCGAGGGCGATGCCATCCACGTGCTGGTTGATGAAATCGTCGACGATGCCGATTTGCTTGCTGAGGTCGAGTTCGGTGGCGGGGCCATTCCAGAGGATTTGCGCTCCCATTTCATTGCCGGCCTTGACCGCGCCCGCGTGAACGGATTGCCAGAAGATATGGGTCTGGCCCTTCGGGACGACGGCGATGCGGAGCTGCGTGCTTCGGTTGCAGGCTGTCGTGACGAGCGATCCCAGACAAACCAGTGGCAGACAGGCGAGAGCGGCGCGGCGGTTTACGAACGGTGAGGTTCCCATGTAGTTCCTCCAGATTATATGCGATGGGTTTTGGGTGCCTGAAGCGAAAACGAAAAAACGAAGCCAATTTGGCGTTTTTCAGGCGAGTCAATCGGCAAACAAAAACTCCTTCCAGATGCGCATGGAGCGGCTGTTGTGCTTTTTCAGTGCCGCGAGGCCCTGACGCGGGGCGCGGCGGCTGGTAAGAAGACGGCGACCGACGCGCGCAATGTCGCCGGCATCGTCGACTTTGGCTTTCCAGCTATCGGGCGCCCAGCGGATGGCTTCCGAGACGACGCTGGGCACGCCTTCGGCCACGCCATCGGCAGTGACTACATTGAAACTTTCGGTGTAGCTGGGCTGGAGGAGCAGATGCATGTGGCGCACGGTCTGGCGGAATTGCGGCCAGGTTTGCCAGCCGTTTTCGATCAGTTTCACGTGGGGCAGGCCGTTGGTCATCTGGCGCACGGCGTCGATGACGGAGCCGCCGCCTTCGTTGCGTCCGGCGGAGACCCAGAATTCGAGATCGGCGCGGAAGCCGTTGGCGATTTCGACGGCGGCTCCGGCGGCGGTCATGAGATTTTTCAGGGCGCGGGTGGCGCCGAACGCGCCGATGCGCAGAGTGCCGCCGGTGTAGCGTTCGCGCTTTGCTTCGATGCCATCGAGGTAATACATGTTGGGCAGATGCTGGCAGGGCGCGAAATAGGCGGCTTCGACCCAGCGGGTGAGGCGATAGCAGTTGGCGGCAACGTGAAAATTCCAGGTGCAGCGTTCGAGATCGATGCCTTCGCGGACGAGGCGCATGGCGCTGGGGTCGGCCTGGAGGAAGCCGAGGTTGGAGTGGCAGTTAACGGCGAACTGGGTCTCGGGGTGGTCGGCGCAGAGCTGCGCGAGGTCCGGGGTGGAGAGCCAGGGGGCGGAGACGACGACGTGCGTGGCGGGCGATGCCGTTTGCCGGGCGACCTTCAGCTGGTTTGACAGGTCGGCGGCGCTGGTGATGGGCCAGACGGCGGCCTCGATCCCTTCGGCACGGAGGCTTTTAGCGGCGTTGAGCGCAGTGACGCCCAGGCCAATGTGACTGATCGCGCGGTTAGCGGCGAAATTCTTGTAAGCGAGGATGACTTGCATGGTGATCTGCCCCGAATTTAGCTGACGGACCAGGGGTAAAAAGGGGGGTATGTCTGCAAGTTATTGAAGATAACGGGAAGAAAGTTGAGAGATTTGTGTGAATGGGTTTTTGGGGTGGGGGAATTCGGGGGAAAAGAAGAATCAAGGCTGAGCCCGTTGGCTACTCGGTTCTTCATTTACCGGGCACGTCAAATGACGACTCCCCGGACATTCCGTCCCTACCCCGTTGTGATGAGAACTGCGGAGGGAGGCGCTTGGTTGGCGGAGACGTCAATTCATCTGATGAATGGTAACGTTCTGCCAGCTTCCACCGATATAAAATCCATCTGGCGATGCCATAATGAGGCAACTGAATGCAGCGACCGATCAGAATAGCGGCGATCCGATCATTCACAGCTGTGCTCCTGTGCTCCTTTACCGAGATTGCATTGGCGGGCGTTTCGGGTCCGCCGATAGCGGTGCTGGATCTAGGCAGCGAGGCACCTGCTGTCGCGACGACCCTGGTTTTCGCCTCTGATGGAACAATCGCGATCTCCCGCTATCCGGGCTCCGGCGGCGACCTGACAGGGACCATCCTCACCGCAGAATTTCGCGAGGGAAGGCTCCGGCTTCTGCAACGCAAGACTATTGACCTGGACAGACCAGCGATGGTCGGGGGGTTGTATTCAGCTGCCCATGGTGGCATTCTATCCAGGCTTGCCGTGCCGCCCGCCTTGTTCTCCGGCGATTTACGGGACTTATTAACCATCCCGATCAACCAAATCAAAGTTGTGATCCCTCCAGAACATCAGGCCAGCTTTGTTGGATCGTTCGAGATGTATAACACCGGGAAAATTTATCGATTGCGGCCGACGCTCTCCCTTGTCCGCGCGGGGCTCGGTGAGGTCCTTTCGATTACGGACGAGTTCGTCGCGGTACGGGGCGATCATGATGTCCGGATTGAGAAGATAGGCGGCGCACTAGAGGCGTCATTCCAGGTGCCCCCTCGGTCGAGTTGTGACGGAAAAGTCACCATCCTTGGCCAGAATCGACTTCTGATGACAGGATGCGGGACTGATCTCGTTGTTGATTTTCGCGGAAGAGAATTGGCGCGCTTGCCACAACGCGAGGGATGGGGCTTTCGATTCGGACAATCCCTCGATGGTATTCGGGTTCTCTCTGACAACTACATCCGACGAACCTCATTGGGGCAAAAGGTCTCTGAGTTCTTTACAGATCTTATTACCCTTGGAATGGGTGTTCCGGTCGAGAGCAAAGGCGAGACAATTCGAGTCGTCGATACGATAACCACCGGGATCTGCTTTGAATTGGAAAGCCCAGATCACCTATTCGGCAGGCCTGGGGAATACCATGCTGACATTTCGCCGTCCGGTGAGTATGTCGCCATTGTGACGGCTGCAACTTTGAGCGTTTATCGACTTCCCCACTCGTGTGCCGCGCGCTGAGGTGACAACTCAGCGAATCTCTGGATCCGCCAGCTTGGGGCTGATTTCCCGATTCGAGCGAGTTGATCGCGGAGCGACGCGAGCAACCCCGAGCCAAAATTCTGCGGACAATTCGGAGAAACCACGGGCCAGCCTCCGGCTATCATTTTTGTTGAACTGGCGCCCGGGATCTGGCGGGCGTACACCCCCAGGCACTGACTGAGCGGCGCGGATTGATCTTACCGTCATTTTACTGTGAATTTGCCGGGTCGGGTTCGGGCGTTATGGCAACTCAAGTGCAGCTATGGGCTCAGGAGACGGCAAAGTGAAACGAATTACTCAGACAGACCGGCCGAGATCGGGGAGAATCGTGCCAGCAGGCCGAAGACGTGCTCACACAATACCGCCGACATCGGGCGCCGAACACTGGGATCTGCATATTCCCGACTTGCTAACGGTCCCGGCGACTTTGCGGCCGTTGCCGCCCGGCGGAAAATCGGACTCATTTACCGGAACGCACGGTAACGTTTACCGCGCGTGAACCTCAATTCACCTGGGCATTGACGGTTTCGATCGCCAGCACGTCGTTGAATTGGTTCGCGGCCACCTTTTTCGGTTTTTTGGGCAGCACGATACTGAATGGCTGGCTTGCCTGGTTGCCCGCGACAAATATTTGTCCGAGGCGAACAGAGCCTTTGCCATCGAAATCGGCGTAGACCGGCACGCGCATGCGGAAGGCTTCTGTGACGTTGCTTTGGGTCAGAGTGCCGGTGAGGCGCACTTTCCCTTCCGGCTCATCTTTCAGCGAATACTCGAAGCGATACTTAGGCATCGAAGTGCCGTAGACCCACTGCTGGAAAAACCACATCATGCGGCGATCGCCGGCCAGATCCATCCCTGGCTTCATGTGCTTTGTGACGACTGCCATGAAATCTTCGGTGGAGGCATCGCGATTGTAGTATGACTTGACGTAATCCTTCATCATGTCGATGAAGTCCTGATCATGACTGGCCGGGTCCCACATCAGGCTGCGGAGCATTCGGAGGATGAAGCCACCCTTCGAATAGGTGACGTCGTTGTAGAAACGCTCCGTACGGAAGGTATCGAGGCGGAGACCCATCCAGAGCGGAATGGTTTCACCCGGGCGCAGGCCGAATTCGTTCTTGTCCACGAGGCGTTTGCGCTCGGCCTCCCAGTATTTGTCGTAGGCATCGCCTTTCACGGTGTTTTGCAGGAACAAGCCGGCGGAGAAGGTGGCGAAGCCTTCGGAAAGCCACTGGTCGCGATAGGTTGCCCATCCGACGGCGTGGCCCCACCACTGGTGCGAGACTTCATGCGGCGTTACTTCGGTGATGAAATCGTTAAAGCGGAACGCCTCACCCTGCATCAGCATCCAGCGCTGCGTGTCGTCGAGAAAAGCGCTGACGGGCAGGTAGATCAGCGTGGGCCACGACTGCCCGAAGTTAAACTGAGGCTGCTGCGTGATGGCGAGGCGGCCGTAAGGCAGCGGGCCGAAATAATATTCGTAAGTTCGGACGGCGTTCTCGGCGTCGATCAGCGTGTTCTGCGCCATCGCTGTGGGAGAAATGGCGGAGCCGGAGAGGTACGACGGCATCTGGTGGGTGGCGTAGGCTTCGAAGACGTTGTGCGAGGCTTCGTCGGTCTTCGAATATTTCGCGAAGTCGCCGTAATTGAAGCCTGCCACTGCGAGCGGGATTTGCGAAACCCAGCGCGAAATGAGGGAGTCGCGATCGACGTGGGATTCGACGGGATTGCCGACGCTCACGAGCATGTAGCGTTTGGGAATGCGGAAAGTCAGATCGTAAGTGGCGCGGTCGATGAATGAGTTGAGGCTGGGGTACCAGCTTTCGCGGGAGCCGACGGAGAAGTTTCCGTTGCCTTCGTCGCGCACCACTTTATCGCCCTCGTAGCCGACGGTGATTTCGGCTTCCGCGTCCGTTGGCAGACCTTGCGGGAGGATCGCGTAGAAAGAGCCGTCGTGTTTGCGGCCTTCCTGAATATAAGGAATTTCGGTGTTGCCCATGCGCACGGAGGAGACGCGCAGGGAGGGCAGGAGGCCGAATTTAATCACGCGGACACTATCGACCAGCGCCTTCAGACGGATGACGGCGGTGGCGGCGAGGTGATTATTGTTGCCGATGGCGGTGTCGATGTGAAAGCTCAGGGCGCGCACCCAGCGGCGATCCTCATCCGAACTGGCGGTGTGTTTTTCCCACTCGCTTTGCAGATGGCTCATGTACCAGATGCCTTCGTGTTCGGCGCCGGGATCGTAGTTGATCAGGGCGACTTCTTCGGGCGAGCGGAGCGCGGAAATAGCGCCGGACTCGTTGACGAGGAAGCGCAGATCGTCGTGCTTCTTGCCGTGCATGTAGGCGAAGAAGCGGGTGCGGGAGGGTGTGTAGAGATCGGAGAGGAGATCGGCGTCCATGTTTTCCATGTCGTGGTAGCCAAGCAGGGATTCGAGCAGGCTACGCGGGGTGTCGGTGCTATTGCGCGTGCGGTCGCGGAATTCGCGCCAGGCTGATGGGGCGGTAGCGGCTGGAGCGGCAGGCGAGGATGCGGCTCGGATTTCAGCCGCCGTCGCGTCGGTGAAGCAGAAGACTGCGGAGGAGAATGCCTCGTCGGATTCATCGGCGCCGCTCAGCAGCTTCATGTAATTGCCTTCCACGGTGATGACGGGCTTGAAATGGAAGGTGGCTTCGCCGGAAAAGACGGCGTAGACGGTCTTGCCCATGACAGGTGTGGCGAAGGTGAAAACGCCGCTTGTGAAAGTGAAGACGCCGGCATCGCGCTTCAGGACAACGTTGGCGACTTGCCGTCCTTCGTTGAGTTGGGCGTCGCGGAGGAGTCGGTAGTTGGGGTCGGAATTCGCGAGCGGAGAGATTTTACTTTGGACGCCGATGGTGGATTCCTGCGTGGCGATTTTCAATTCGACGATGAGCGATTGCGCGGGTGCGTCGGTGACCGTGACGGTTTTTTCGAAACGCGCGAAGCCGGTCTTATCGATAGTCAGGCGATAGTCGCCGGACGCGAGGTCGTTCGCCGCAGCGGTTCCGGTCGGTCCTGTGGTGAAGGTTGCGATGGTTCCACCTCTTGCGGGCTGGATAGTTACGCTTGCACTCTGCACAAGCGCGCCGCTGGGATCGTGCACCGTGATGGAGAGCGTGGCGGCGTGTAGCGCGGGGAGAAGGGAGAGGAAAATGAGCGGGATGACGTGGCGGATTCTCACTGTTTTCGGTGCCTCCCGCTCATAGGGGATCAGAATAACACAGGAATATGCTGCGGGATTACCGGTTTTTTGTGATGGGGCCGAATTCGCTGGCCATTAATGCGGTCAGCCATATTTTATGGCGGAGCATGAAGGCGGCGAAGTCTTCGGGGTGGGCGGGATCGAATTGCGGGCCTTGCCAGTCGCGATCGATAGGGGGTGGTGCAGCGGCTACGGTTCCTGCCGGGTCATTGGGCCGGTCGAGCTGTTTGCCGAAATATTGATTGCCGGAAAAGACGATGCCTTTCGCCGGCGCCCAGCCTGCGGCGATGTCGTAGGTTCCATCGGGATGGCTGGCGGAGGCGTGGCCGTAGCGCGCGACGCCGTCAACGTAGAAGCGGTTCTTCGAGAACAGGGCGTCGTCGGTCCAGCCGGACCAGTTGGAGGCGAGGACCATTTGCACGTCGAGGTTCGGCCCGACGTAGATGGCGTTTTCTTCGACGAGGGTGTGCTCGACCGCGCTGATGTGAAAGATGCGGGTGCGGTC
>Ga0302195_10000682_pt1 | contig 26757 bp, 21 predicted proteins | sample II_Bog_N1_2_FD_198778 | JGI IMG/M metagenome (GOLD analysis project Ga0302195, IMG submission 198778) | Peat permafrost microbial communities from Stordalen Mire near Abisko, Sweden - II_Bog_N1_2 | ecosystem: Environmental > Terrestrial > Soil > Wetlands > Peat | place: Sweden: Abisko...
ACCCTTGCAGGAAGATCAGTTCCATCCTGTCCAAGAGCGGCGGCGGCACCGGGTCCAGCATGTTCGCCGTGCAGATGAACAGCACCTTGGAAAGGTCAAACGGCACATCCAGATAGTTGTCGCGGAACGTGTTGTTCTGTTCCGGGTCAAGCGTTTCAAGAAGCGCCGACGCCGGGTCGCCCCGGAAGTCCCGGCCCAGCTTGTCGATCTCATCCAGCATGATCACCGGATCGTTGCAGTCCGCCCGCCGGATGCTCTGGATGATCTGCCCCGGCAGGGCGCCAATGTAGGTCCGGCGATGCCCGCGGATCTCCGCCTCGTCGTGCATGCCGCCCAGCGAGATGCGCTGGAACTTGCGCCCCAGCGAGCGCGCAATCGAGCGCCCCAGCGACGTCTTGCCCACGCCCGGAGGCCCCACAAAGCACAGGATCGGCCCCTTCATGTCCGGCTTCAGTTCCAGCACCGAGAGATAGTCGAGAATGCGGTCCTTTACCTTCTTGAGCTCGTAGTGGTCTTCGTCCAGAATCTCCTTGGCCTTGCTGATGTCGATCTTCTCGCCCGAGCTTCTGCTCCACGGCAACACCGCCAGCCACTCAATGTAATTGCGCGTGAGCGAGTAGTCGGCCGCCATCGGAGACATGCGGCCCAGCCGCGAAAGCTCCTTCAGCGCTTCCTTCTTCACATCCTCCGGCATGCCGGCTTCGTCGATCTTCTTGCGCAGGTCTTCCACCTCGCGCTGGCCTTCATCCTGCTCGCCCAGTTCCTTCTGGATGGCTTTCATCTGCTCGCGCAGATAGTAGTCCCGCTGCGACTGCTGCACCTGGTCCTGCACCTCGGTCTGGATCTTGGTGCGCAACTGCTGCACCTCAATCTCCTTGGCCAGGTGCTTGTTCAGCTGCTCCAGCCGTTCGGCAATCCCTGCCGTCTCCAGCAGTTGCTGCTTGTCGTCGGTGGTCAGGAACGGCAGCGAGGAGGCGACAAAGTCCACCAGACGGCTCGGCTCTTCGATGTTTGCCGCAATCGTCCGCAGCTCGTCGGAGAGCGTCTGCGACTCGGCCACGATCTGCTGGAACTGCCCGATCACGTTGCGCACCAGCGCTTCAATGCCGGAGCTCGCCTCAGGCTGCACATCCTCCAGCGTCTCCACCTCCGCCATCATGAACGGTTCGGTCTGCACATAGCGCAGCACCCGAACCCGCTCCACGCCCTCGGTAAACACAAACCGGCTCTGGTTGGGCATCCGCACCACTTTGTGCACCGTGGCCAGTGTGCCCACTTCATGCATATCAGCAGGCTTCGGAGCATCCAGCCGCGGGTCAAGCTGCGCGGCCACAATAATCGTCCGCTCCTCGGCAAGTGACTCAATCAGCTGGATCGAGCTCTCGCGGCCAACCGTCAGCGGCAGCACGGCGTGCGGAAAAAGCACCGTATCCCGCACCGGAAGCACGGGAATTCTGCGGACACCGGGGCTGGTCTTGCCTGGCTTGTTCTTCTCGGGGGTTTCGATCGTAGGCTGATTCGGCATTGAGTGTCCTCTTGTCAACATTCTTTCACTTAGACAACGCAGATTTGAAAAAGTTTCAATTTCCCCGTTCACCCTTGCTTGCTCATGCCGTGAAACCCGGCCCTGTGAACCGTTGAGAATACGGGCAGGCTTCCTGGAAGGTTCCCTTTCGCCCCGCTTCCACCGGATCTTCCCGCTTCCTCGCGCCGGTTTTCGGATACAGACACAACTCCGCTACCTCTGTTCGATGCACGGTTGCTCGAAAGGTGTATCGGCCAGATCTGAAGCAAAGTGAGAAAATAGAGGTCGATTTTTCAGAATGTCGGCTGCGGACGCCAGTTGGCCCGCAATCGCGCTCACGATCGGCTCAGCTACCCTTATCCAGGGGCAACCTCGCCAGGCGCTCCAACATCAAACTGTTTGATTTTCGGGCCGCATTCCACCCCAGCGCAGCGAAAGAAGCTACAGACGATGCCCGATCATGGCAATAGAGCCGTAGTCTTTGTCGTGGACGACGAGCCCAATATCGCGCGCACCGCTGCATTGATTCTGTGCAGCGATGGACACGATGCCAGGGCTTTCACGGACCCCTTGACGGCCTTGCAGGCCGCACGCATCGAAGCCCCTAACCTGCTGTTGACTGACGTGATCATGCCCGGTCTCAATGGCTTTCAACTTGTCGCCGGGGTCGTCGAGAACTGTCCGCAATGCCGGGCGCTGCTCTTTAGCGGCAACCCGAGCGCACGAGAGAATTACGCATCCAGCGCAGCCGAGAAGACTCTGGAAATGCTCCTCAAACCCGTGCCGCCGCTTGATTTGCTGCATGCGGTCCGGCGCACTCTGGACGCCTGACTCCAACCTGGGAACCATGGAGCCCGCCTCTCTGGCTCCATCGGGCGTACCTGCTGCACTTCCGCACGTGCCAAGCCAGATGCGGAGCTTCCAGGGATCACCGCCGGCTCAGCCCTCGGTCCCTTTTTCGGTCCGGATGCGCAGCTCGATCTGATCCCAGAGCTTGTCGGGCGGCTCTTCGATGGGGAAAAGCTGGCGCGCCGCTTCGGCTATGGTTTCCAGGTCGCTCAACAGCGCCCGGCACAGCTCGCAGCTCTGCACATGCGGGTGCGCAGACACGTTCACACCTGCCCCGATCAGCTCCGGCAACTGCGCCTGGAAGGCGGCGCAACTCATTTCTTTTGTGTCATCGGTCATCGCCGGCCCTCCTCCTGAGTACTCATTCTAAGCGTCTCCCGCAGTTTCAGCCGCGCCTTGTGCAGCTGCGATTTACTGTTCCCGATCGAGCACTCCAGCATCGCCGCAATCTCATTGTGCTCGTACCCTTCAATGTCATGCAGCACAAAAATTAACCGGTATCCTGCCGGCAGTTCGTCGATGGCCTTTTGCAGCGCCAGCCGGTCGATCGCACCGGAAAGCGCCAGGTCCGGCGCTCCAAAGCTCCGTCCTGGGCGCTCCTCCGGAGCCGGCTCCATGGCCTCGTCCAGCGAGATCAGCGACAGACCCTTCTTGCGCAACTGCATCAAAACAACATTGACGGCCAACCTATGCAGCCAGGTGGAAAACGCCGAGTCGCCTCGGAAGGTGGCAATCTTGCGGTGCAGCTGAAGAAAAGCCTCCTGCGTCAGGTCTTCAGCCTCGGCAATGTTGCCCACCATGCGCAGGCATAAGGAGTAGATGCGTCTTTTGTGCAGGGAGTAGAGCTGGGCAAATGCCTGATGGTCGCCGGCCTGGGCGCGAACCAGCACCGCGTCGTCGCCCGCAGGCGTGAAAACGGGAATCACCCGCTCCTGCTCAGGCGGCGTAACGATCTCCACCGATGGGGCGTCCGGCTGCGGAGCTGGATGGGGAATCCTTGACTCGGGCATCTGTTTCCTCGGTCCCGGCTCAAACCCGGAACCTGCTGCGTTGAGCTGCTTTCCTCGTTAGTATAAGGGGAGCCGGTCGGGAGGACCAAACTTTGCCGCAAGATCCGGGTTGATGCAGGTTGGGCCGCCGCGCCGACGCGGCTCTCCACAATGCCAGCCGTGTAGTCCACTCTCCGTACGCCCTCTGCGACCGGACCAGCCACCTCGGCCGCAGGCTGATTCAACACCTCCAACCGCCTTCAGCAGCAGCGCGTCTCAGGAGTAAGATGAGTTCCGAATCGAGGCAGGGGACGACAAAGCGGGCACCCACCAGGCTGGCCTTGCCGAACTGGATTCCCGGTTACCCCGTCTCACAGTGCAGTCCCCTGCGTTGCATCATCCCGGCCGTGCTGCTGTTCTCCGCGTTGCTCCCGGCCATCCCTGCCTGGTGCCAATCTTCATCTCCGCCCCAAACCACGCCGGCCGCCCCGGACACCGACGCCCTCGGCCAGTGGCAGGGCCAGATCGTGCGCCGCATCTCCTTCCAGGGAGTCGAACCTGCCCGCCTCGATCCTCTCCCCACCCAGCTCGCTCAGACAGTCGGCGCGCCCCTCACCGCAGACAACGTGCGCCGCAGTCTTCGTCAGCTCTTTCAGACCGGCCTCTACGAGACCATCGACGCGGCCGCCTCTCCTCTCGACGGCGGCGTTGCCCTTCTCTTTGAGGGAACTCCGCGCAGCTTCATCGGCACCGTCACCGTCGACGGCGCCAGGGGCGCAACCGTCAATACCCAGCTCAGCCGCGCAAGCGACCTCGCGGCTGGCTCCCGCTTCACCCATGCCAAGCTCACCCAGGCCCTGGCCGACATGCAAACCCTCATGGCCGACAACGGCTTCCACCAGGCCCAGATCATCGATGCGCTCACGCCTCATCCCGACGATCAACTGGTCGACGTCGCCTTCCACGTCGTCAGCGGCCCCCAGGCCCGCATCGGCACCGTTGAGCTCACCGGCAACGCCGAGCTCAACGTGGACGAATTCCGCCACTATGCTCACTTGCGCAGCGGCGTCCGCGTCGACCACGATACCGTCAACCGCGCTCTCTCCGGCGTGCTCAAGCACTACCGCGACCGCGAGCGTCTGGAGGCCGAGATCAAGCTCGAATCGGCCGACTACGACGCCGCCACCGACCGCACCAACTTCCATTTCTCCGCGACCGAGGGTCCCCAGGTCAAAGTCTCCGTCCAGGGCGTCAGCCTGGATCAGGAACACATCCGCCGCCTCATACCCATCTACGAAGAAGGCACCGTCGACGAAGACCTGCTCAACGAGGGCAATCGCCGCCTGCGCGATTACTACCAGCGCCTCGGCTACTTCGACGTCAAGGTCGACCATCAGCAGCAATCCGCCGACGCCCAACATGTGGAGATTCTCTTCCGCGTCAAACTGGGCATTCGTCGCCGGGTGGCGCACGTGGAAATCACGGGAAATCATTATTTTGACTCGGAGACTCTCAAGCAGCTGCTGAATGTCCACGCCGCCGACTCACTCGACCGTCACGGCTCCTACAGCCAGGCCCTGGTCTCCACTGACGTATCGGCCCTTGAGGCCGTCTACCGTGACAACGGCTTCTCCAAGGTCAAGGTCACCCCCGAAACCAGCACCGCCGCGACGCTCCTGGCCGACAACCCCGCACCCGGCACAACCCTCTCGCCAACTGCCCCCATGCCAGTTCCCGGAAGGGGCAAAATCGCTCCGCTCTCCGTCACCTACCGCATCGATGAAGGCATCCAGCAGAAGGTCGGCTCCGTCCAGATCGAAGGCGAAAACCTGGTCGATCCCACCACGCTCACGCCGATGCTCAACACCACCCCCGGCCAGTTGCTCTCTCCCCGCGCCCTGGCCGGCGACCGCGACACGCTGGCGACCAACTACCTCAGCCGCGGCTTCGAGCACGTACTGGTTGACGTCACCGAACAAACAGATCCAGCCGACCCCGCCAAGGTCAACGTCGTCTTCCACATATCCGAGGGCCCCCAGGTCTTTGTCCGCAAAGTCCTCTTTACCGGACTCCACTACACCCGTCCAGACACCATTGCCCGCGCCATTACCATTCACACCGGAGACCCGCTCAACCAGACCGCGCTCATGGACACCCAGCGCAACCTCTATGAATTTGCCCTCTTCAATGAAGTCGATACCGCTGTCGAAAATCCCACCGGCGGCGACACCCACAAGACGGTCCTCATCCAGGCAGTTGAAGCCAACCGCTGGGCGCTCACTTACGGCTTCGGCTTCGAGGCCCAGACCGGCACACCCCACTACAACTGCGGCCTGGTCGCTCTGAGCGGCGCTCCCTGCAACTCCGCCGGCAAAACCGGCGTCAGCCCCCGCGTGCTAGCCGACATCACCCGCAACAACCTCTTCGGCCGCGAGCAGTCGGCCTCCCTTCAGGCCACCTACGGTTTGCTCGAACAAAAGGTTGACCTTCTCTTCCAGGTTCCTCATTTTGAAGGCGCTCGCGATTTCGCCCTCAATCTCTCCGGCGGCTATGCCAACTCCCTCGACGTCACCACCTACGTCGCATCCAGGCTGGAGGCCAGCATGCGCTGGACCGAGCACTTCAACGAGCCCTCCTCGTGGCTTTCCAAGGCCAACACTTTCATCTACGAGTTCAACTTCCGCCGCGTCAAAGTGCAGGCCGACAGCCTCCAGGTCTCGCCCGGTGAAATAGCCACCCTGGCCACCGCGGTTCGCGTGGGCGGCCCGGCGCTCACCTGGCTCCGCGACACCCGCGACTCGGTCCTCGATGCTCATCGCGGCACCTACACCAGCTTTCAGGAGTTCCTCTCCAGCAAGACCTTCGGGGCCCAGGCCACCTTCAATCGCCTCGATGTGTCTAACTCCAACTACTGGAGCCTGGACAAGGGCCGCCTGGTCGTCGCCCGCAACACCCGCTACGGCCAGGAGCGCGCCTTCGGCTCCGGAGACAGCGAGCTCATTCCCCTGCCTGAGCGCCTTTACGCTGGCGGACCCACCTCCTTGCGCGGCTTCTCCATCAACGCCGCAGGGCCCCGCGATCCGGAGACCGGCTACCCCATCGGCGGCGCCGGCGCGCTCATCAACTCCACCGAGCTCCGTCTGCCCCCCCCCACGCTTCCCTTCTTCGGCGACTCGCTCTCGCTCGTCCTCTTCCACGACATGGGCAACGTGTTTGCCAACGCCTCTGACGCGTGGGCCAGCGCCCTGCGCGTCCGCCAGCCCGACCGCAGCACCTGCACCAACCTCAAAATCGTCGATCCCAGCCACCCGGACAAGGCTCCGGCCGGCCCCGTCACCTCCACTGGCTGGCAGGGCGAGTGCAGCTTTAACTACTTCTCCCACGCCATCGGCACCGGCCTGCGTTACCATACCCCCGCAGGCCCGCTGCGCCTGGACTTCAGCTATAACCTGAACACCCCGATCTTCCCCGTCATTTACGACTATTCGCTGACCAATCCCGCCTCCAACCCCCATGTCGGCGAGGCCAACCACTTCAACTTCTTCTTCAGCCTGGGCCAGACCTTCTGATGCCAAACCCGCTCCCAATCCGGCCAGATCGTCACGAGCAGCGCGCACTCCCGTGCCCCGTCCATGCCGGGTGCCCCATCCATTCGCGCAGTCGCCGCGGCGACCGAATGGGTGGGAGAGCACAGACCCATCACACCCCCCGAACCACTCACACCTTTCTCTGCGCACTCTTCCTACTCCTGGCAACCTTCACCACCCACGCCCAATCCAGCCGCCCTGTGGTCCTCGACCGCGTCGTCGCCGTGGTCAACAACCAGGCCATTCTCGACAGCGACATCGACGACGAAATCCGTCTCTCCGTGCTCGACCCGGCGCGCGTTGGCATGGGAGTACTCACCCGCGCCCGCGCTCTCGACCAGCTGATCGGCCGCGCCCTCATCCAGCAGCAGATCCGCCAGGGAGACCTCGAATCTGTCCAGCCTACCCAGGCTGTAGTCGACGAGCGCCTCAGCCAGATCCGCCGCCAGTTGCCGTCCTGCGTCCGCAGCCACTGCTCCACCCCCGAAGGCTGGAAAGCCTTCCTCGTCCTCCACAACCTGACCCAGGAGCGCGTCGAATCCTACCTCCGCTATCGCATTGAAATCCTCAGCTTCATCGAGGAGCGCTTCCGCCAGGGCATCAACATCCAGCCCGACCAGATCGAGACCTACTACACCAAGACGCTGCTGCCGCAATATCCGAAAGGCGAAGCCGTTCCGCCCCTCGATCAGGTTTCGGCCCGCATTCAGGAGATCCTCCTCGAGCAGCAGGTCAACATCCTCTTTGACGACTGGCTCAGCAACCTGCGCAAGCAGGGCAACATCGAGGTCCTCGACCCCACCATTCAAGACCCCACCATTCCCGATCCAGCCCCCGCATCGCCATCGTCGCAGTCCGCGCCTGCCGCCCCTTCCGCCAGCGGGAAACAAAGCCAATGACCGAGCTCGAGTCCACGCCTCCCAGTCCCGCCGATCCACACCCGCAGCGCTCCCGCTTGCGCCGCTACGCTGTTCTGGCGGCTTGCGTTGCCTTCATCGCCATCGCCGCACCCATCGCCTTCTACCTCTGGGCCAGCTCTCAGGCTACGCAGGAGCTGGTCCGCCGCCGCATGATCGCCACGCTTGAAGAAACCACCGGCGGCCGCGTCCAGATCGCTGCCTTCCACTGGAATGTGCTCAACTTTGAAGCCGATGCCGACGGGGTCGTCCTTCATGGCCTGGAAGCTCCCGGCGAAGCGCCGCTCGCCCAGGTCGACCACCTCAAAGTCGCCATCACCCTGTTCGGCTTCTTCAGCCCGCATATTCTGCTCCGCAACCTGGATGTCGATCGCCCCGCGTTCCATCTCATCGTCTACCCCGCTGGAAGCACCAATGTCCCTCAGCCGCGCAAGCCCTCCAAACCCGGCAAGCCTGTCCTTGAAACCCTCTTCAACCTGCAGGCAGGCCACGTCGCCATCCGGCATGGCGAGCTCCACTTCGAAAACCGCGCCTCTGCGTTTGATTTCCAGAACCGCTATATTCCGCTCGACTGCGACGCGACCGACGTAGCCCTCGCCATGAGCTACATTCCACCCACCGGCGGCGCTCCTGAGACCTATCGCATCGACACCGGCGCTTCCAGCCTGAGCGTGCAGCGCGGCAATGAAAAGCCGGCCCTCGGCTCCATGCAGGCCACGCTCGACCTCACCCGCACCGCCGCCTACCTCCGTTCGCTCAAGCTCACCGCCAGCTTTCCTGCCGTCAAAGGTCGCGCCACGGAAGACCACACCCTCCAGGTCTCCGGCGTCCTCCAAAACTTCGCCCATCCCCACTGGCAGGCCGCCATCGCCGGCGAGCTCGACATGCGCCTGCTCAGCCCAGCGCTCGGCTACCCGTTTGCCCCGCAAGGCATCGCCCGGCTCAATCTCGACACCGCCGGAGCCGACGGCGACTTCCGCTTTGACGGCGCTGTTCACGTGGACGACGGCGCCTACGTCGGCACCGGCGTCGTCGCCACCGGGCTCACCGTGGACGCCCACGTCCACGCCGACCCCCGCCAGTTGCTCATCAGTCACGTCCTCGTTCACCTCCGCCAGGGCGGCCAGATGGACGGCGAAGTCGACCTTGCTCCCTGGCTGCCCAGCGCTCCCGCGCCCGCAACCCTCCGGCGCTCCGGCAGCAGCATGGTTCGCGCAACCGGCGCTGTCCCGTGGCGCCGGCCTCCGCCACCCGATCCCAACCGTATCAACATCCCTGTCAACGGCAAGGTCGTCGCCAACTTCCACGACGTCCCGCTGGACGCCATTATGGACATCGTCGCCCCGCCACCCTTCCAGCGCATCGGCTTCGACACCCGGCTGAACGGCTCCACGCTCACCAACTGGGTCAAGGGCGACCAGAACACCGTCGCGGTCACCGCCAGCTTCGCTCTCGCCCGGCCGGCACAAGCCCGCGCAGGCGAAGTCCCGGCCTCCGGCGCCGTCAACGCGACATACACTCAGTCCAACGGCGCGGTCGATCTGCGCAAGCTCGAGCTCGAAACCGCAGACAGCGATATACAGGCCCAGGGCCGTCTCGGCGCCTATCCCCTCACCAGCCCGTCCGGTCTCACCGTCGACTTCCACTCCGGCAACCTTGCCGACTTCGACGCCGTGCTCCGCGACCTCGGCCTCAACCGCGGAGGAGCAAGCGGCACAGCCGCGCTGCCCGTCAAGCTCGCCGGCCTGGGCGCCTTCCACGGCGCCTGGACCGGCTCCCTGCTCAATCCCCACATCGCCGGCACGGCCAAGGCCACAAATCTCGCTATCGAGATGCCGGCTGCCACCGCCATCAATACCGCGAAGACCAGCTTCCAGCCTCCCTCGCAGTTCGTCCGCTGGGACTCGGTCGAAGCCACCGGCAGCTATACGGACGAGCAGATCGCCATCTCCCAAAGCGCCCTGCGTCGCGGGCCGGCAGTGATCGACCTCGTTGGCACGCTCGATGCCACGCAAATTTCCATCCATCCCACCGAGACCGCGTTCGACGCCGGCTCCAGGCTCCACGCCCATGTAACAGCCGTCAAAGTCGGCCTCGACGACCTGCTTCCCTTCACCGGCCGCACCCTGCCCGTCACCGGCACACTCGATGCCCAGCTCCAGCTCGATGGCCCCCTCCACACTCTCGACGCCGCCGGCTGGGCCGAGCTCAACGGCGCCACTGTCTACGGCGAGCCCATCACGCGCCTGCGCGCCCAGGGCTCTCTGGCCAATCAGGTCCTCAAGCTCACCGCCGTCACTGCCACCGCTCCCGCCGGAACCCTCACCGCCGTCGGCACTTACGACCTCAACTCCCGCCACTTCCTCGGCAACGCCAAAGCCACCGCCATCGACATTGCCAAAATCGATCGTTTGCATCGCGAAGACCCGGACGCCGCCGGCTCGCTCGGCCTCACCCTCATCGGCTCTGGCACCATCGAAGATCCCCGCCTTGAGGCCCACGCCACCTTCGCCGGTCTCTCCCTCGGTGGCCAGCCGCTCGGCGACCTGGTCTTCGTCGCTCACACCGCCAACCGCGCCGCTACCTATAGCGCAACCACCCGCCTGCAAGGCGCAGAGCTCAATCTCACCGGCCACACCGCTCTCAGCGGCGACTACGCCACCCAGGGCAAACTTGAGTTCTCGCAATTCGACATCGGCGGCCTGCTCAAAACCGCACATGTGCAGGGGCTCACCGGCGAGTCGGCACTGGCCGGCGTCGTCACGGTGGAAGGCCCTCTCGCCCGCCCCCTCGACCTGCGCGGCGACGCCCGCCTCGATCAGCTTGCGGCCACCATCGCCGGCGTCCACCTCGCCAGCCAGGGCGGCGTCCATGCCACGCTCGCCAGCGGCCGCGTCCTGCTCGATCCCGTCCACGTCACCGGCGAAGACACCAACCTCAACGCCCAGGGCAGCATCAACTTCCGCGACAAACAGCAACTCGACGTCGCCGCCAGCGGCTCCATCAACCTCAAGCTCGCCGAAACTATCGATCCCGACCTGACTGCCAGCGGCCTTACCACGTTCCAGGTTGAAGCCCACGGCCCGCTCAAGAACCCCGGGCTCAAGGGCCGCGTCGACTTCCAGAATGGATCGCTCTCTCTTGAAGATGTGCCCAACGGTCTAAGCCAACTGCACGGCACACTGGAGTTCAATCAGAACCGGCTCGAGGTGAAATCCCTCACCGCCATGAGCGGCGGCGGCCTGCTCAGTGTGGGCGGCTATCTCGCCTACCAGCACGGCCTCTACGCCGACCTCTCCGTCACCGGCAAAGGCGTCCGCATCCGCTATCCCGAGGGCGTCAGTTCCCTGGCCGACACCACGCTGCGCCTTCAGGGCTCGCAGAACAACTTGCTGCTCTCCGGCGACGTGCTCATCACCCGCTTCTCCATCAGCCCCGACTTCGACTTCGCCGCTCTCGCCACCCAGGCCAACGCCGTCACCGCCATCGCCCCGCCGGACGCGCCCTCCAACCACGTCCGGCTCGATGTGCACCTCGCGTCCTCGCCCCAGCTCAACTTCCAGAACGCCTTCGCCAAACTGGCCGGCAACGTGGACCTGCGCCTGCACGGCACCGTCGCTTCGCCTTCCCTGCTCGGCCGCATCTCCATCACCGAGGGTAGCGCCATCGTCGCCGGCACGCGCTACGACTTGCAGCGCGGCGACATCTTCTTCAGCAACCCGGTCCGCATCGAGCCCTCCATCGACCTCAACGCCACCGCCCGCGTCGAAGACTACGACATCACCCTCGGCCTGCACGGCACCCCGCAGAAACTCTCCGTCATCTACCGCAGCGATCCACCCCTCCCCGAGGCAGACGTCGTCGCCCTGCTCGCCCTTGGCCGCACCGAAAGCCAGCAGCGCCTCTTCACCCAGCAGCAGGAGCAGTCCGTCGCCAACCCCACCACCGACGCCCTGCTCGGCGGCGCGCTCAACGCCACCGTCTCCAGCCGCGTGCAAAAGCTCTTCGGCGCCGGGTCCGTCAAAGTCGATCCCAACTACATCGGCACCCTCGGCAACTCCACCTCGCGCATCACTGTCGAAGAACAGTTGGGCCGCAACGTCACCCTCACCTACGCAACCAACGTCGACACCACCGGCCAGCAGCTTCTGCAAGCCGAGATCGCCATCAATCGCCACGTCTCCCTGCTCGTGGCCCGCGACGAATCCGGCGTCTTCTCCATGGTCGTCAAAGCCACCCGCCGCTATCGCTGACCCGCCGATCTCCTCGCCAACACTCCTATCCCGCCTCAAACGACGGTCTCCCAACTCCCATCCGCTCCGCGCAATTTCCCTTCATTTCATAGCAGAAATCATTTATGTCGCTCCCATTCACAACCTATCCCGACTTATCCATCCACTTAGACCAGTTCTCCAATTCATGTGCTCTGTTTAGTTGCGTGCAAGGTGGCTCTTTCTTAAGGAAAAAGCCACTTATCATCGTGCTTTCGGTGTACAGCAATTGGAGAACAGCTATAGCGCGCAATTAGACGCAAAATCAAGCCAGAGGGTTTACTCACCTACGCGTAAACCCCCTCTCCATCGCATCGGCGTAACTTTTCGCCGGAATCCTTGTCTATATATCCGCAGCCCAGGCGCTCGTGCATCATTTGCCGGGGTTCCCGCATCCGATGGGTTGTGAATGAAAGTGAAACAGGAGAGTAGACCATGACAACGAACATGCTTACCACCCGGACCGCACTGCTGGCAGCCATGCTGTCCGGCGCCGTGCTGAGCCTTCCCCAGGTTTCCCTCGCCGCGCCCTCCGGCGCGCAGGCGCAGGCATCTGATTCCGCGGCAGGCGACGCCGCCAGCCATCTCAACAAGAAGCAATTCAAGAATGTGACCGTATCGGTTGATAACGGCATCGCCACGCTGTCCGGTTCCGTCGATCTCTACGAGTACAAAGTCGATGCCGACAAGGCCGCGCACAAGGCCAGGGGCGTCACCGGTGTCCGCAATCTGATCGAGGTCGCCGGACCCAGCGTCTCCGACTCCGAGCTCAAGGCAAAGCTGGTCGAGAAGCTCGCCTATGACCGCGTCGGCTATGGCAACGCCTTCAACTCCATCACCCTCAACGTGCAGAACGGCGTTGTTACGCTCGGCGGCCATGCCCGCACCGATGTCGACAAGGATTCAGCATTGGCCCTGGTCAGTACCTATCCCGGCGTCAAGGAAGTCGTCGGCGATATCCAGGTCGATCCCGTGTCCATCATGGACGACCAGACCCGCATGAAGGTGGCCCGCGCCGTCTATGGCTACCCGTCGCTGAACAAGTACGCCATTGATCCCGCCAAGCCGATCCGCATCTCCGTGCAGAACGGCAACGTCGAGCTCTACGGCGTCGTTGACTCGCAGTCGGACAAGGAGACTGCGTACATCCAGGCCAACGGCGTTCCCGGAGTCTTCAGCGTCAAGAACTATCTCCAGGTCGGCAACCAGGCCCCTGAATCACAGAGCAAAGTCACCAACCAGTAACCATCCCCCTTGCGCGTATCCGGCCTCGCGGCAGCTTGTCTTCCGCGAGGCCTTTTCTTTGCCTGCTCACCGAATCCTGACCCAGCTCTCCGTCCGTCCCAGCAGCGAGATGCCCACGAATCCGCGCATGCGCAAACCATCCGCGCCCACCGTCCAAATCTTGCCCCTGTATTCTTTGCCGTTCTCCGGGTCAATCACAGTCCCGCCCACCCAGTCGTCGCCCTCCGCATGAAAGCTGCGCATGTTCACCATGCCCAGAATCGGCTGGTTCTTGAACTCGCCGGAGCACTTGTCGCAAACATCCTTTGGCGTCCGTCCCGGCCGCACCTCGGTCACCCTTCCGAACAGCTGCCCATTCTCGAGATACGTCTCCACCTTCCCGCCTGGCGTGCCGTCGCTGTTGACCACCTGCCAATGTCCGATCGCATTGCTGAGCTTGGCAGACAACTCCTGCCCCGCAGCTCCGGCGGCGTAAAGAAGCCCCGCAAGCACACACGCGCACACTCCGGTCCAGCGAATTGTTTTCATGACATCTCCTCCTGCAAACCACAGCCGGCGGGAATTATAGAGCGGCCTTCGCTTGTCTGGCCAAGCGAATTCCACCCAACTGTGCATTGACAACAGGCGCAGGATCGGCGTGTAATTATCCCTGTTGGTTGTGGTGAAGGAGTTCACCCTTAACCGCTGTCCCCCGTCTTTGGGGGGACAGATGATGACTCCTGACAGGGAATCCTGTTGCGGAGTCATATCCCAGCGCGATCCCCTGAGAACAATTCATCGAGTTCCATCGCATTCGCTGCGCGGCCGCAGGCGGCCGGCCTTCCCATCCATTCCGCGTCATTTGCGGAATGGGTGGGAAGCCTCGACCCTCCTGCGAGCGGTTAGCGAGCGCCCGCCCCCACGGCAAGTGGGGGAAGAGGAGATTGAAATTGCAGAAGTACCTGCTCATTGCCATTGGCGGCGCACTCGGCTCCATCGCCCGCTACTGGGTTGGCTCCGCGATTGCCGGCCGCATGGGATTCAAATTCCCCTACGGCACACTGGTCGTGAACATCACCGCTTGCCTTATCATCGGCTTCTCACTCACCTACCTCAGCCGCCGCGCCGACCTAAGCCCGGCATGGCGCTTCCTCATCCCGATCGGCTTCATCGGCGCCTACTCCACCTTCTCCACCTACGAGTGGGAAACCCTTGCCGAGGTGCGCTCGGGAGCCTTTGCGCTGGCCGCGCTCTACGCTGTCGGCAGCCTCGTCCTTGGACTGGCTGCAACATGGGCCGGCGCAGCCCTCGGTGAGATGCTCTAGCCCGTCTAACTTGCCAGCCGAGCCCGTCCGGTGCTTCAATCCTTCGTTGCCCCTGCGCGCCTTGCGCCCGGGAGCAGCGCAAGCCCGAAAGCACGGTTAAAGGAGGAACTCCCATGCTCACAAGCGGTCCCGCAGTCAAAGTCTCCATCTATGTCAGCGATGGCGCCAGGCATCACGGAATCCCCGTCTATACCAGCCTGCTGGACTTCCTCTTCAAGAGCGGCATCTACGGCGCCACCGCGCTCAAGGGCGTTGCGGGCTTTGGCTCCACGCACCGCATCCACTCCGCGCACATCCTCGAAATCTCCGACCATCTCCCCATCAAAATTGAGTTCATCGAGACGCGCGAGAAGGTTGATTCTCTGATGTCGGAGCTGGAAAGGCGCACCGGCTGCGGCCTGATCGAGATACACGAAACCACGGTCCTGATCCCGGCTAAGAAGTAACGCTCGACCCGCATTGCGGAAATCTGGCCTTCCGCACCAGAGCAGTCGGCTGGGTACCCAAAGGGATACTGGACCTCTCGCCCAGCCGGCTTTCTCAATTGACAGTCAATCCCGATCCCGGCAGAATCGACCCAGTGCGGGTGCTCAGGCTCCCCGCTCCGCTGATGACGCTGGTATCAACACGCCGCGCTCATCACAGACAATTCCGGCCTGGAAGAAAAGAAGGCTATGCATGAGTGACTCAGCTCCACAGAGTTTCAAAAGCCACGCGCGATTTGATCCGCCTTACCACTTCGTCACAGCCACCGTTCTCGCCGTCAACCTGTTCATCGTCTGCTGCTTTGCCTGGAAGAATCTCAACTGGTTCAGCGAGTGGCTCGTGGTCCTCTCCGTCGCCGTTTGGATCCCCGTCCTCAAGCTGCGCAGCTATCCGCTCAAGGTGCAGGATCGCGTCATTCGCCTTGAAGAGCGTCTCCGCCTCCAGGCCCTCGCCCCGGCCGAGTGGCATGCGCAGATCTACAGGCTCTCTGAAGACCAGCTGATCGGCCTGCGCTTCGCCTCCGACGACGAAGTCGTCGAGTTGGCCAAGCAGGCTCTGGAAGAAAACCTCACCCGCAAGCAGATCAAGGAGCGCATCAAGACCTGGCGCCCCGACGACTGGCGCGTCTGAGGCAGCTTCTAGCCTCTAGCTTCTAGCCCTCAAAAGGAAGGGCCGCCTAAGAATGGGTGGCCCTTCGCTTTTTTGCCGCTCAGGTGTACATTGCTCGCATGAACCCGATCCCAAATATCTCGATCCTATTTCTGGGGCTCGCCTTGCCCGCTCTCGCGCAAGCCCCTCCGACTGCCAAATTGGCCGCGGCTGCGCCTGTCGCGGATGGCGTCTACGTGGGGCTCGAACCGATGCAGAGTGAGAACCCTCACGAGCCAGATGCACTGTGGTACCACGAGAACACGGTCGTGGCGAGGGGAGGCGAGTTGATCCTGGATGAAAATCCGGTATCGATTCGCGAGGGAAGGAAGACTTATTCGGCCTCGGATGGTGGATTCATTACCTACCGTGGACGCTTTCTGACAAAGACAGGACGAGTTTATGTTTCGCTTCGCCCCTTCGCGAGCGATTACGTTTTCTTCCCTATCGGCCCAAAGAGCTGCGAGGCCTACAGCCGAGTGGATATCTATCCGGTCAAAGTGACGGATAAGGGGTTCTGGATCAACGGGGTGCTTTATACAGCGAATACCGTTGAGGCGAAACACTTGAAGTATTTGGAAGACGAGCTGAAGTCGGAGCCGTTCGAGTACGACGGGAAACATCCGTACAACAGAAAATGGCGCCTTCCCGCGTGCAAGCCAAATGACCTAAGCGTCCTCGACGATTGATTTCAGGTAAAGCAAGGAGAGCCGCTCCGATTGGAGCGGCTCTCCTGACCTGCGGGCTCAATCCTTGGGAGCTTCCTCTGACTTGTCCGCATCTGCCTCCTTGAGCGTCTCCACATCCAGCCCATGCTCATGCCGGTAGTGCTCCACCGGCATCTTCCCATCCCACCACGCCCAGTTCATGGGATACACATCGGGATCGATGAACACCTGGTAGAAGTGCCACACCACAATCGCCAGCGTGGCCAGGATCGCCTCGTAGTAGTGGATGGTCGTAGCCACATCCACCCACCAGCGCGCCAGCAGGTCGCCCACCCACACCTTGGCCCACATCATCACGCCGGTCACGCCCATCAGCCCCGTGCCCCACACCAGCGCCCAGTACTCGGCCTTCTCCGCGTAGTTGAACCGCGCATACTGCGGCCGCACCTTGCTTAGTCCCAGGTAGTAAAGCATCGTGCCCAATGCGTCCGAAATGTCCTTGGGTCGCGGCGCCAGGTCCCAGATCAGCCGCCGCCCCTCGCGCGCCGCCAGCAGATAAAAGATGTGATAAATCCCAGCAGCAATCAGCACCACTCCCGCCACACGATGCGTAATGCTGCGCAGCCGCTCGCCCATGCCCAGCACTTCGGCAATCCACGAGTTTGGGAACTTCAGCGCGAATCCTGTAATCACCAGCACGATAAAACTTGTCAGCAAAATCAAGTGCTGCCAGCGCTGCTGCGTCGTCATCCGCGTCATGAACGGGTTCTGCATCTTCCGCTTCGCCACGGCCTTGGCCCGCCAGATGATCGCATTGTGCAGGAACATGGCGCCAATTACCAGCACGATTAAAACGATGTAGATGGTCCGTATCCACTTCACCGCCATCGATCCAATATCGCGCGGGTGAATTCCATCTTCCTGGTGAACCTTCGTCTGCGTAAACTTCTGCGTCACGCCCTTGTGGCACTTGCCGCAGGTTGCATCCAGATTCGCCTTGTTGATGGTCGATCGCGGATCGCTCGATGGCAGAATGTCGTGTACGCCGTGGCAGCTTGAGCAGTTGGCCGCAACCACCGATCCACCCTCCGCAGCCAGCCCGTGATAGCTGTCAAAGTAGCTCGTGACGCGGCCTCCTGGCACACCAAACTCCTGGCTCAGCCGCACTCCCTCGTGGCAGCGCGCGCATGTATCGCGCGACAGGTTCTGCTCCGCCGCCGGCGAATTGGGATCGGCATGCGATTTGATCGAGTGAATCCCATGGCAGTCCGTGCACACTGGCGCCATCTGGTTGCCGCGCGCAATCGCCTGCCCGTGAATGCTCTGGTTGAAAGTGTTTTCAACCTCCGTGTGGCATTTGCCGCAAGTCGCCGGCACGCTCATCTTGGAGATCGGCGACCTGGCATCGCTGGCCGGCAGAATCGCATGCGCGCCATGGCAATCGGTGCACACCGCGGCCTTCTGCGAGCCATTCTCTACCGCGCGCCCATGCACGCTGTCCTGGTACGACAGAAACGCCTGGTTGCTCTCCCCGTTCGACTCCATCAGGAACTTCTGCCCATGGCATCGCCCGCAGGTGGCTGGAATGTTCGCGTGATAAACAGGAGACTTGGGATTGCCCGGAGGCAGAACCTCATGCGCGCCGCCATGGCAGTCCTGGCAGTTGGCAGCCACGCCGCCGGCCTTGGTTGGCTTGGCGTGGAAGCTATGCGTGTAGGCCTCCTGCGCATTCGCGTGGCATTGCCCGCACGTCACCTTCGCCGGCGGCGCGTCGTGCACCAGGCTCTTGACGTCCGTGTGGCAATCCACGCACGCAAACATGGAGCCATGCACGGAGTGCTTCAGCTTCGCGCCGTCTACCGAGACGCTCACCTGCTTGCCGTTCACGTCCTTGGTCAATGTTGTGTCAGAGTGACAGGTAAGGCAGTCCTGGTCCTTCAGCTTCTGCCCCGCGCTTGACGCTGTGTTCCAACCAATCAGCGCAACTGCAACTACCAGCAAGAGCGTTCTGCCGCTCTCACGCTTGCCCAACCCGCTCAGCCCGTACATGCCTGCCTCTTGCTCTGGGGAAGCTCGTTGTACGCAGACCTCGTTCGTTGCCGCCGCGCACGCTGACTGCGCGGTGTATTGCCACAACCCTCCGTGCCCCATCCATTTCAGTGCCCTCTCGTGAAATGGATGGGAAACCACAACACCCCCACCCGCCGGGCCCTTGCGCCTTTCTCCGGAGCAAGGCAGGAGACCCTAAATCACATGCGAGCGAAGAGCGAGCGTCCGCCCCACCGCAGGTGGTGCGAGCGAAGAGCGAGTCCGCCGCGGCGGACTCCATGCAATGGTTACTCGCGGAAGTACGCGCTCAGCGTCAGCACCAAAAGAATCAAGCCAATCGAGATCGCAATCGTGCCGATCACGCGGCTGAAGTTCACCTGCCACATCTGCGGCTTCTCGCCGAGCCGCTTTTCGAGCTTGCCTTCTTTCACCAGCCGCGCATATTCGAGCGGCCGCTTGGTCTTGAACTCTTCCTCGCTCTCGACGCCGGTAAAGATCACCATGTCCATCGGAAAGCTGTCCGGCCGCAGGTGCGTGTTGACGAAGTGAATCGAGAAGATGAACAGGATCGCCAGCAGGCCTTCTTCACTGTGGATCACCAGCACCGCATTCAGCGCCCAGCCAGGAAGAAAGTGCGCAAAGAACGGCGCAAACCACATCGCGTATCCGGAGAAGCCGATCACGATCATCCCCCAGAACACCGCCCAGTAGTCGAACTTCTCCCAGTAGGCGTAGCGCCCAAACTCCGGCTTCGGTCCCAGGCCGACCATCCAGCGCAGATGCCCGAAAAGATCCTTCACATCCTTCCAGTTCCCCACCATCGAGGTCGATCCCCAGAAGATTCCCTTCTCCCGGTTCACCAGTCCACGCTGGAAGATATCCTTCACGTGAATCAGGAACGCCAGCGTCAGCACCACCGCGCACAGCTTGTGAAAGAACAGAATCGCGCCGAACCCGCCCACGCCGCTGGCGAACTTGCGCGCCCAGTAGCTCTGGCTGAAGCGCAGCGGCAATCCCGTGCCGGCCAGGCCCAGAAACGTCGAGAACAGCACCGCGTGCATGTACCGCTGCGCCCGCGTAAAGCGCTGAAAGAACCGCTCTTCCCCGTGCCCTTTTTCACCACCAGCTTGCCCCGCTTCAGTCTGTGTCAGGTCAGGCATTTTTTCCTCCCTCTGCCGTCTTGCGCTTGATCTGGTCAACGCGCGCGCGGATCAGCCACAGCACCGTGTGAATCAAAAAGAATGTCAGCACGCTGGCCAGTAGCAGGTTCATGAAGAGTCGAATAAAGTAGAGCGCCGGGTTCAGCTTGCGGTTGCGCGCATTGGCGTGCGGCTGATACTTCACAAAGCTCGCGTTGGCCCCCGCGTGGCAGCGCCCGCAGGTCTTCACCAGGTTGGCCTCGTTCACCGGGCTGCGCGGATCGGATGCCGGCAGCACATCGTGTGCGCCATGGCAGTCCCAGCACCGCGCCGTCTCCCCATAGCCGCCCAACGCACCTAGTTGCGAGTGGAATGTGTCCCGATACGTCGAAAACTTGTCCGTATGGCAGTTGCCGCAGATGGGCGTGGACCGCATCCGGAAAGCGTCCGCCGTCGGCTGCTCAATGGCATGCGCCGTGTGGCAGTCCGAGCAAACCGGAGCCTTCGTGTCGCCCGCCGCGACCGCCTTGCCGTGCACACCATCTGCATAGCTGTCGGCGATGCCCGCATGGCACTTGCCGCAGGTCGCCGGCACGTTGGCCTTGTAGGTTGCGCTCGCCGGGTTCGTGCGGCTCAAAATGTGGTGCGACCCATGGCAGCTCTGGCAGTTGGCCGCCACCAGCAGCCCCTCTTTGCTCAGCGCGAAGCCGTGAATGGAATCAATGTACGACGGATACACGCTCGCCAACCCATGCTTTTTCGCCATCCCGTCGTCGTTGTGGCAGGCGCTGCATGTCTTGGGAACATTCAATGGATAGACGGCCGACCGGGGATCGGACTTGGGATAGATCTCATGCGCATTGCCGTGGCAACTGGTGCAGGGATGCTCGGCCGCGTCCGAGTGCACGCTGCCCTTCAGCCCCTGCGCCTCGTCTGCGTGGCAAGTCTCGCACTTGACCGGCGCAATCTTGTCCGGGTGCGGGTAGCCCTTGATGTCGGCGTGGCAGTTCACGCATTCCAGCACGCCGTGAACGCTCGATCCAAACTTGTGTTCATCCACGCTGATGCTGTGTCCCGAGGCGTCCTGCATGTCTGCCGTGGAATGGCAGGCCAGGCATTCGCTGGCCTTCTGCGCCCGCAAAGGTGATTGAGCCGCCAGCAACGCGCACGCAATTACCATGAGCGGGATAGAAAAAAAAGTCTTCATTGCAACTCCAAGGCCTCAAGAGCGCGGATCGCGCCGCGCTGAAACCAACCATGCTCCATCCTTGCCGGGCGCCCAGGTCTTGTCAGCCGCGGCCGAAGACCTGGGAAACCGCCGGCCTAAAAAGTCATCACCGCCTACTTCTGCAGCGTGCGGATAAATGCCACAACATCCTTGATCTGATCGCCGCTCAGCTTGCCGGCATAGCCCGGCATCTTGCCTTTGCCGTTGGTCGTCGATGCAATAAACTGTGCATCCGGCGCGCTCACCATCGACGGATCCTTGAACGACAGAACCTTCATGCTCTTGGCCATCGGCGTGGCCGCCAATCCATCGGCGCCGTGACACATCGCGCACTTGGCCTTGTAGGTGTCCGCTCCCGAGCCCTGCGCAAACGCAGGCGCCGCCATCATGGCAGCCATCACAACCAGGGCCGCCGTCTTCATTCCTTGCGTCATCTCGATCACTCCTTGCGCCAGGCACTTGGCAGTACCCGGTCCACTACGAGTGATAGAACCCCGCATGCATCCCCGTATGTGATGGTGACCACATCTACCCTTTGTCTGGATCACATTGGGCCGCAAACCCTCGTGAATCCATCACATTTCGAGCGCTCTCAACATAACCCGGCGCGGGTGATCCCCATCACGCCCGCATGCATGAGGACTCCACCAAGCTCACGCGAGCCAATAGCGAGCATCTGCCGCACGGCAGGTGGCTGCCCCGCCACCGGTGCCGCGTGATTCATCAGCCATTCACTCCGATCTGATAGGTTCCATAAGTCATCGCAGAACCATGCGAGCGCCTGGCGAGCGGTTGGCCCTTCCGCGGGTGGCGCATCGGTGGGAAGCCACGAACCCCATGCGAGCGAACAGCGAGTCCGCCTCGGCGGACCGCACCGCAGGTGCTGTGGTAGCTTAACTAGTGGAGTTTCCTCAACCTATGCCTACCATTACCGCATTCATCAAGCACCACTACCGCCACTTCAACGCCGCCGCGCTCATTGACGCAGCCGAGGCTTACAACAAGCTGCTCGCCTCCGGCGGAAAGATGTTTGTCACCATCGGCGGCGCCATGAGCACGGCCGAGCTCGGCCTCTCGCTCGCCGAAATGATCCGCCAGGACAAGATCCACGGCATCAGCTGCACCGGCGCCAACCTTGAAGAAGACGTGTTCAATCTCGTCGCCCATGACTTTTACGAGCGCGTCCCTCACTATCGCGACCTGACGCCCGCTGACGAGGCCAAACTGCTCTCCCGCCACATGAATCGCGTCACCGATACGTGCATTCCCGAGATGGAGGCCATGCGCCGCATCGAGAATGAGGTGCTCAAGGAGTGGGTCCGCGCCGACCAGGCCGGCGAACGCTTCTTCCCCCACCAGTTCATGTACAAGATTCTGCTCTCGGGAGATCTCGAAAAGTCCTACCAGATCGATCCCAAAGACAGCTGGCTTCTCGCCGCCGCCGAGAAAAATCTCCCCATCTTCGTTCCCGGCTGGGAAGACTCGACGCTCGGCAACATGTACTCCGGCCACTGTATCTCCGGCGACGTCAAGAACGTGCATACCGTCCGTACCGGCATCGAGTACATGATGGAGCTGGCCGAGTGGTACACCAACACGACCGCCGAGACGCCGCTCGGCTTCTTCCAGATCGCCGGCGGAATCGCGGGCGACTTCCCCATCTGCGTCGTCCCCATGCTGCACCAGGATCTGCAGCGCGACCACGTCCCGCTCTGGGCCTACTTCTGCCAGATCAGCGACTCGACCACCAGCTACGGCTCCTACTCCGGCGCCGTGCCCAACGAGAAGATCACCTGGGGCAAGCTGGGCGAAGATACTCCCAAGTTCATCATCGAGAGCGACGCATCGATCGTCGCCCCGCTGGTGTTCGCCTGCATCCTCGGCTGGTAATCGCAAAACATGAGAGAAAAGGGGCCATGGCTCCTCCCCATGTGCCTGTCTGCGTCGACCAGCAGGGGCCGTCCATTTGTACGTCCCACCGGACTACTGACCACCCTCATCCTCTTGGCGGAGTTTGTTTTTCGGCTCGATCGAGTTCAGGCGAGCCTCGAAGAATCCTCAAAGACCGAGACGGTCCCGACCAAGCGGTCCTCCTTGGGGGTGAGTCCAAAATGCGAACGGCTCCCGCGTGGTGCGAGAGCCGTTCCTGGTGCTTTGCCGGTAGTCTGAGATCAACCCCTGCGGGATCACTCCGAGCCTTGCCGGCTATGGATTGAATCATCAAGGCAGGGTGCGGCACTGGGCGAGCGAGGAGGCAGAGCTCGCGCCCGGCAGGTAACAGGGCTGGCCGTAGCCGGGTGTGCGGCTCACGGTGTTGGTATTGCCCGGAGTCCCCGTCTGTGAGGCGACGCGCACATCGACAATATTGCCCTCGACCAGCACCGTTGTGTCGATGATATCCAGATCGGTTCGAACAATGGTCAGGTAGGGGCTGTCCGGGGCGGCAAGGTAGACCTTGCCCTGCTGCGAGTTCTGCGTGGAGACCGCAGTGCGGGGATGGCCGGTGACGGGCAGCGTCTTTTCCACGGTGTGGCTGGAGAGATTGACGATGGTCACGGTTCCGTTCTCAGCGCCGTCGCCCTGATTGGCGCTGTAGGCGCGGCTGCCATCCGCAAGTGCGGTCACGCTGGCCGGGAACGGCGTCGCGGTCGTGCCCACCGGGATGGTGTACGTGGTGCCAAAGCCGCCGGTAATGGCCCCGCAGTTGGCGTAGCTGGTGACGCCGGCGACCGTGCAGGTGGGGTTCGCGTAGGTGTTTGCGTCGTTGCCGTAGGAGTCTTCGCTGACGTCGATGAGGCTGATGGTGCCGCCGTCGTAGTCGGCGACTACGATCTCCTGGAGGGTGGAAATGTACTCGGCGTAGACCGGGCCGGCCACGCTGGTCATGCCCGTGGTGCCGTTGGGCGGAGCGCCGATACTGGCACTGGCGCCAAGGGACAGGGGCAGGACGGGATGGCAGGTGATCCACTCGCCGCTCTGATTCTGATAAGGAACGCAGCTGTCGGGAGTGTTGTCCTGTGCATTGATGACGGAGATGGTGTCATCGCCGCGATTGAGGACAAAAAGCCGTTTGTTATCGGGGCTCTCGACCGCATACACCGGGCACTTGCCGAGGGGAATGGTGGAGGACACGGTGTCGGTGGTGAGCTCAATGCCATTGGCCGAGCCGAGCGGCCCGCTGGTGGGCGCGGTGTTGCAGGCTGTGCCGCTGGCCACGCTGCCCTGGTTGATGGAGTAGATCCGCTGGCCGCTGGAGCCAGGCCCTACGATCATGACCGGAGTGGGCGACACGCCGACGGCGAGTTTGAATGCCTGCGGCGATCCACTGAAGATATCCACAACGTTGCCGGTGGTATCGGCAGCGTAGAGGCCCACCGCCGGCGTGAACAGGTTGATCGGCCGCGCTGTGGAAGGAAGCGTGGAGTAGAGCACACTTTTCGCCTGGAGCGTGGTGATGATGGGGAAGTTGCTCAGCGTGCCGTCACTGTTTACGGTGTAACCATTGGCGCCGCCCTCATCGATCGCAAAGGTGACGGGGCCCGGACCGATCGGCGCCTGGGCAAGCACCGAATCGCCGGAGTAATCGATGATCGTGGCGATGCCCGGCGTGGCAACCGAGGGCGCTGAGACAACCACTGCATAGGATGCGGGTTGCGGCTGGGGCCCGCTGGGGGTAATGGGAGTGACCACGGGCCGATAAGCACTGCCGCAACCGGCAATCAGGGCCGCGCCCGCAAGCGCCGCGCCCCCTTGAACCAACCGCCTGCGCGCGTGGCTTGCATTCATGAAAAAGAGCCTCATTCAGTTTTGTTCCTGCTTACTGTGTGATTGTAAATCAGGCAGCCGGGAGTTAGACGCGGGCCGGGGGCGGAAAGGTATCGGGCGAGACAAGGCACGGTCCGAGGCAAGGCAGTACCATGAGGCGTGGATTCTTTGAAGCTTGCCTGGCAATCGAAGCTGGTGTTGCTGCTGGTGTTGCCCGCGGTGGGCACGGGGCTTGTGTTGCAGACGCACTGGTGGGCCGTGCAGCAGCTCCCGGTGGCGATCTGGAGCCTGGGGTTGAGCCTGCTGCTGGGGCTGGTGGTGCTGTGGCTGCGCGCGGCCACGCCGGGCGGCGCTGCGGCCGGGGCGGCCATTACCGCCAGCCTGATGTTTGCCACGACGACTTTTCCTTATCAGCCATGGCATACGGCTTTGCCGGCGGCGCTGGCGGTCTCTCTGCTGGCCTGGGGCGCAACGCGGCTGGGCCGGGCGAAGAAGGAAGCGCTGGGCACGGCGGAGATGCGGCGTGGGCGCTCGGCGGCGCAGGTGGCGGCGAACCTGGGCGTGGCGGCGCTGGTGTCTGCCGAGGTGGTGCAGGCGCGGCTGATGGACAGTGGATGGGGTTCGCCCAGTGGCGCCGGGTCGATGCTGATCTATGCGCCGGGGCTGGCCGCGCTGGCCGAGGCAGCGGCGGATACGGTCTCGTCGGAGATCGGGCAGGTGCTGGGCGGCCGGCCGCGCATGATCACAACGCTCCGCGCCGTCGATCCCGGGACGGATGGGGCCGTGAGTTTGGCCGGGACGCTGGCGGGGATGGTTGCGGCGCTGATCGTGGCGGGGATCGGAACAATCGCGCTGCGCGGCGAGATGGGGCTGTTCTGGATCAGCGCGGCCAGTGGAACTTTTGGGCTGTTGTTCGACAGCCTGCTGGGGGCGACGCTGGAGCGGCACAAATGGCTGAACAACGACGCGGTGAATTTTTTGTCGACCACGGCGGCGGCGGGGTTCGCCGTCGGGTTGATGGCGGCATCGCGGTAACTGTTTGTGGGGCGTTTGTGACTTTCTGCCCTCGCGACAGCGACAAGAGTCCGCCGCGGCAAACAAGCATGGGACACACCCAGTCATCCTCTGGGCCGACTCACTGGCCTGTGACGCGATTCCTCAATGCAGATGCAGCCGCCAGAGCGTGTAGCTGAGAATTTCGTGCGAGACGCGCTCGAACTCCCCCACTTCGGAATTGGCGCCGCCTGCGACGGGGACGCGGGGGCGCGGCGAGGTGAGCACATCGAGACCGTCTGCGGCGCAGATGGCATGGATGCGGAACAGATGCGTGCCATCGCTGACGATCACCAGGCGCTTCAATCCGTTGGCGCGGGCAATCACGGCGATGCGGCGCGCCGATTCCTCGGTGTTGCGGCTCTCCGTCTCGGCGATGATCGCCTCTTCCGGAACACCCTGGCCTTCGAGATAGCCGCGGCCTACACCGCCCTCGGAGAACTCGTCGCCGCCATTGCCGCCCAGTGTGACGATCAGCGGGGCAATGCCGTGATGGTAGAGCTCCAGGGCATGATCGAGACGGGCACGGTAGACAGGCGACGGCTTGCCGTCGTACTCGGCGGCGCCAAAGACGCCGATCGCATCTGACGGCGCGGCCTGGTCCTGGCTGGCGTAGCTCTCAATCTGCCAATAGACCCAGCGACACCAGCCGAGCACGCCGGCAACGAGCGCCAGAAGGACCAGCAGCGCGATCCGCAGAATGAATCCGCCGTGGCCCTTTTCGTGCGATTTGGATTTGAATCGGCGCGTCATCGGCATATTCTCTTCAGGGATCAGGGGTCAGGGGTCAGGCCTGCCACAACCATCGGCCAGCGGAGCTACCAATGAAGCGCCGTGCCTGGCGCCGATTCCCAGTCCCAAATCCCGCTCGTCCGCTTTGGCTCCTGATCCCTGACCCCTGATCCCTGACCCCTGATCCCTGATCCCTGATCCCCGCTAGCGCTGCAGCACCATCACGATTTCATGCGTGGGAATGGCGCCTTCGCGCAGAATCTCCCAACGGCCCGGTCCGAGTGAAAGATCGACGATGGTGG
>Ga0302195_10000687_pt1 | contig 26658 bp, 18 predicted proteins | sample II_Bog_N1_2_FD_198778 | JGI IMG/M metagenome (GOLD analysis project Ga0302195, IMG submission 198778) | Peat permafrost microbial communities from Stordalen Mire near Abisko, Sweden - II_Bog_N1_2 | ecosystem: Environmental > Terrestrial > Soil > Wetlands > Peat | place: Sweden: Abisko...
ATCATGGAATCGTTGCCTTTTGTTGCGGGAATCGCTCTGATTTTCATTCGGCCCGGCTTTCTTGATTTCTTCCTGAATACGCCTGCCGGTAACCATTTGCTGCTTGCTGCGTTCGGATTGCTCGGCGCCGGGATGTTGACCATGCGTTACCTGATCCGCATGAGCCTCGCGCCGTGACCCAGGATAAGCTTCTTCTGCTTGCGGCCATTGGAAGCGTGATGCTGGCGTTGGTCGCAGCCGCACTCCTGCAGTTCCTGCGTGGAGCCGAGGATCAGGAGTTTACGCGCCGGATCGTCGCCTTACGCCAAAGCGCGGTGGCGCAGCGGCGGTCGCCGCGTTTGAAGTCCGGCTTGATTTCGCTGATCCGGCGCCTCGGCAATGCGGTTCACGACAGGATGCTGTCCCCCCATGACGCCGAAGTCCTGGCGCGGTCCATGTCAGCGTCCGGCCTCGAGCCGTCGAAGGCGATGCCGATATTCATGGGAGCGAAGGTATCATGCATGTTAGGCATACCCGCGATCGTCTATCTGGGGACCGATTTCCTCGGCTATCCTGCGGGCAGACAGATCATCTATGCTGGGCTGTCTCTGGCGCTCGGGATGATGCTGCCAAATTGGGTGATGGCGATGGTCCGTGTGCCCTACCAGAACGCGTTGCGACGCGGGATTCCTGACGCGCTCGATCTGATGGTCGTCTGTGCAGAGGCTGGACTCGGGCTCGAATCGGCCGTGGATCGCGTAGCGCAGGAGATGACAAAGTCCAACCGGCCGGTCGGCGTCGAGTTCTCGATACTCAGCTATGAGATGCGTATTTTGCCAGACCGCAGGACCGCTCTCACCAATCTCGCCGAACGCACCGGCCAGCCGGCCCTCAAGAACCTCGCGGGAACCATCGGGCAGACCCTGAAATACGGCACCCCGCTGAGTCAGGGACTGCGCACGCTGGCCGCTGAGCTGCGTAACGAGCGGATGACCGTGTTCGAGGAGCGGGCGGGCAGGCTTCCGGCGCTACTCGTGCTGCCGTTGACACTGTTTATTATGCCCTGCCTCCTGATCATCCTGATAGGACAACCGATCAACCTGCTCCTGGCTTCATTAGCAAGCTTTACTCACTGACCGGTCGATCCTGTCACGGGAGAGTGGGGGCTGGTGCACCGGACGAGGCCAGGGCTCGTGTCAGAGCCAAAAGATCACCATCTGACACGCGGTCGCCCAGAATTTGTCGCGACCGCTCCGCGTTGCCGGTGGCGGCATAGAGAATCCCAAGGTTGACCCTGAGCCTCGGCGGCGCGGTATCAGCGTTCTCCATCGGTGCGAGCGTATCCAGCGCCTGCCGGGTCCGCCCCTCCAACATCAGCGAAACGGCGAGATCGTTTTTGGTGGCAGCATCATTGGGTGTCGTTGCCAGCACCTGGCGATAGATCGCCTGTGCCTCGGCATGATGTCCCTGAAGATCGAGTGCCACGGCCTTGTCGACAAGCGCGCGGATATCACCGGGGTTGGTCGCCAACACCTGGTTCAATCCGGCGATCGCCTGGGCCGGCTGCCCGGCCATAAGGTCGATCAGCGCCAGTGCCCGCACCAGGTCAGGCTGGCTGCCGCCGGTGCGCAGCCGTTCGGCCAGAAGCTGACGTGCCTCCGCGACCTCTCCGTTTCGGGCGAGCGCATCGGCACAGCGCAATTGCAGCGCAGTATTCGAGGGCTCACTTGCCGCAGCGGCCGTGTACATCGCGAGGGCCAGTTCGCTGTTTCCAGCGGTGTCGGCGGCTTCCGCCACCTGCAATCGCGCCTCAGCGCTCAATGTGGGCTGACGCCTTCCATTGCTCGATGCGCAGGCCGTCAACGCACTGGTCACCGCGACCGACAGACCAAGCAATAACCCTCTGGGCAAACGCATGACGAGCGACCTTCCGTGGCGTTACTGGACTGGGTTCGGATTGGCTGTCCCCTGTTGCGACGGCTCCGAGACGATGCCGATCGTCGATGCGTTCTCCGAGGGAAGCGGATAACGCTTGCCGGCGAGCAACCGGGCGACAGGCGGTGCCGCTTCCGCTCCGGCGCTCGCGCCCTGACCAGCGCCTTCGATGAGGTCATGCGGGTTGGCGACCATGACCTTTAGGTTCGCGTCATTATCGCCGGCCGGCCTCCAGGTCCCCGGTCGCTGGTAGGGATCAAACAGATCAGGGCCACAGCCGGTGACGAGCAGCGAAACGATAAGGCAGACGTGGCGCATGCGCTTCTCACTTCAGGATGAAACCGCCATCGAGCGGCGGCGTACCGGCGGGACCGGGAGCAAGTTGGCGGCCAAGCAGGATCCGGCTCAGGTCGGTTGCCGGCCTAAAACCGTCGGTCGGAGCATGCAACGCTGACGGCCCTGGAGCGGGCTGCACCACGTAGGGCGTAACGATGATCACCAGTTCGCTCTCGCCGCGCTGGAAATCGTTCGACTTGAACAGCGCGCCAAGGACCGGGACATCCCCGATCCACGGCAGGCCATTCGTGTTGTCGAGACTGGTCTTCTGCAACAGCCCCGCAATGGCGAAGCTTTGTCCGCTGCCCAGTTCGATCGTGGTCTCGGCACGCCTGACGGTCAGTGCTGGAATCGTCAACGTGCCGCCGGAGACGGGAACGCTGACCGCGCCGGTGGACGTTAGCTGGCTGACCTCAGGCCGGACGCGCAAGTTGAGGCGGGTCGAGGACAACACGGTCGGCACCACTGTCAGGCTGATGCCGAATGTCTTGAACTCGACGGTGATGGTGGTCGTGCCGTTGCTCGTATTGCCGGCGATAGGGACCGGGAATTCGCCGCCGGCGAGGAAGCTCGCGGTCTCGCCGGACAGGGCGGTCAGGTTGGGCTCGGCCAGAACGGTGATCAGTTGGTCGGATGCCAGCGCGTCGATGACGCCGTTGACGTCCCACAGTTTGTTTCCGGACGTGAACCCCGCACCGATTTGGTTCGGCGCCGCAGTAGCGTTGGTCAGCGGCGCAAGGCCAAGGGGGATAAGCGGCGAGATCGTGCCCGAAATGGCAGCGCCGGTGAGCAGCCCCATGCGCCAGCCTGGGCCACTGCCGAGCGCCTGCCAGTTGAACCCCAACTGGCGCGTGACCTGGCGGTCGATCTCCGCGATACGCACCCGGACGTTCACCTGGATGGCGCCCAGTACGGTAAGGTTGTCCACCACGCCGGCCTTGTCGCCCACAAAGCCACGGGCAATCGCCTCAGCCTGTTGGGCCGCGAGTCCGTTCGGCACCGTTCCGGTGAGGATCGCGTCGGTTCCCACGCCCCTGACACGGACGCCCGAAGCGCCCTGCACCGTCTGCGCGATCGCCGCCTGGATCGCCAGCGCGGCCGCCGGGCTTATGGTGCCGGGAATGCCGCCGCCGGCCGGTGGGGAGGCAATCGGGGATTGGCCTCCGGCGCCAGGGGTAACGGTCACGTCATACTGGACGATCGCCGCGCCCGCATCCGTCGTTGCGATAACCGTTGTGCGGCCAGGCGCTACCCCCATGAGGAACAAGCTGGTCGGCGAGGCCGGCTGGACACGCGCGACGGCCGGTTCCGCCGACATCACGGTGGCCGCCGGCTGTGGCAGACGCAGCAGCACGCCGGTTCCGGCTTGCACCGAAATAGCCTGACGTTGGGTGGCACCGGGCGACGTTCCGGGCAAGGCGGGGGAGCCCGGCGGCGACCCAGGCGGAGCCATTTGTGCCGTCTGGAATGGACTCGCCAATGTGACGGGCGTCCGTGCATACGCGTTGACGAATCCGCAAAGCAGCATTGCGGAAAGCAGGCGGACCAGGCATCTCATCGGCAGGTCCCTTCGCCGGCCTGGTTTCCTTGCGTCCTGGTGCCGCATGGAAGCCTGGACGACGCCAGGAACCTTCGTCGGCGCCGACGGTCCCAGCCCGGCTGGCTGCGCACCGGTCGATGCAGCGAGGCTCGGCTGCCAAGGTTGACAGGCGGCAATATGGTCTGAAACCAGGCAGGGAGCAGGAATATTGGCATAACGGTCCAATATATACGCGTATTGAACCGAATCACACAGACCCGCGTCGCCGCAAGTCTTTTCTGGCATGCCTGCGACCCATCGTCCGCCGTTGGCGTAAGCTGGCACACTGGAACTTGATCGGTAACGAGTCCTTGGACGCAACCTCCTGCATGGCGTTCAGTGCATGTGACGAAAATCACGAGATTGTGCGGGCAGGTCCGATGCTGGTCCCGTCCCACATGCAGGCGGCTCTTCGCCGCCGCCGCGAAGGGTGGTCGCCGCCTCCGACCGATCAGTCGGGGGAATGGACCGACAAGCTGATGGCGATCATATGCGGGAAACCGCCCGGTCACTCGCACCGGAACGCCGCCCAGGAAAGCCGGCCATGGAACGCCCCAGACCAGCAGCAAGATGACGTCTCTGGGGGCAGAATCCGGTATGATCGACCCTCAGAACTGCTTCTGCAACAGGCTTGCACGACGGCTTGTCCTCCGGCACGGCGGCGGCCGCCGGGCGTTGCCGGCCCCGTTCGGAATCGGGTTGTGAGCCATGTGTTCTTGTCATGTTATGGCTGATGGTTTGTCTGGCAATTTAGCCCTCGTTGCGGTTACATGCGTGATCGCGGGTTCAATATGAACTCATGATCGTTGGGACGGATTTATAAGGCAGCTATTGAGATGTGCCGATCCGCGGCGTCTTTATTTCACCGACTGAGCGCAGACCAGCGTGGCGTCACGGGACTGATATTCGCCGTTTCGGCAATCGTAATTCTTGGTTTTGTCGGCCTCGCCGCCGAAGGCGGCACTTGGTACGTGGAGAAGCGGCGTGGCCAGAACACAGCAGACGCCGCCGCCGCCGCCGGCATGTTCGCCCTTGCCGCTGGCCAGGACGTTTTGAAGAACGGTTACGCGGTCGCCACGGCCATGGGCTATAGCAGCGGGGTCTCGCTCAATTCAATTACCCTGAATGGCACCCCGGGGGTGCAAGCAGTGGTGACCACCAGTTTTACGCCGCTGTTTTCCGGGATGTTCCTCAGCGGCCCCGTAACGATTAGCGAAAGCGCCGTGGCTGCGGTGGCGCCCACTGGTCCCGTGTGCATGCTGGCCCTGGAGGGAGCCATCACCTTCGAACCCGGTTCGAACGTCCAGGCAAACGGTTGCACCTTTGCGTCCAACTGGGTCAACGCTGGCGCAATGTTTCTGGACGCTTCTTCCCTGATGCGTGTGAGCCAGGCGCCTGTCAGCTCGGGCGGCTGCAGCGTCCAATGCGAAGCGCTGACTCCAGAGCCCCTCACCTATCAGTTACCAACGCCTGACCCGTTCGCCTCAACGATCGGCGTCGTGGCGCTGCCTAACAGGACTAGCGCGCCGTGCAGTAGCATACCCGTACCCTACGAATCGACTGGGAAAATCGACTGTAACGACTTTACAGTGGCGAGTGGTAGTGCTCCGGATTTACCGCCTGGAACATATTTCTTTGACGATTCGAACATCGTCGTCCTGACAGGGGGAACTCTGAGTGGCGTTGGCGTTACGATAATCATGACCGGTTCTTCTCCGGGCGCCATTGACGTACAGGCCGGCGCAACTGTAAACTTGGCAGCTCCAGACACAAGCGGCTTTGACCCTGCATTTAATGGCGTACTGTTCTATACAGACAAGACTGCGGCTGTTAACCTTCGCGGCAGTGGCAGCACATTCAGCGGCGTTATGTATTTCCCCAGCTCAGCCGTAACGTTTACTGGGGGATCGTCAGGCTGCAGCGAAATCATCGCCGGCTCATTGAGCCTTACAGGCATCTCGGAATTCAGTGCCAGTGGTTGTCCTGCAGTTGCTCAGGCGCAAGCTGTTCGGATTGTCCAGTGAGGTATCCGTGATAGACAAGATCAAAACACACCTCGGACGTTTTTGCCGCGACCGGCACGGCACGTCGGCAATCGAGTTCGCGATAATCGCTCCAGTGATGTTGCTACTGATGCTCGGGGCTTACGATCTGGGCAACAGGGCGCAGCAGGAGATCCAGTTGCAGCAGGCCGTGCGATCAGGCGGCCTTTATGCGGCCTACCGGCCCACGGATGTTAGCGGCATCCAGACATCTGTTTCCGACGCGCTGCCGACCGGCTGGAGTTTGAACAGTCCGGCGACCGTCGTGTGCGGTTGCGTGGCGGGTGCCGCCTTCCCCTCCCCCTCGTGCACCGCGGCCAATTTGGACACATGCACTGGGGCAGGTGCCGCAAAGCTGGTCACCATCACGGCGACGATGTCCTATGCGGCCTTGATGCCGCAATTCGCGTCAACCAACACGGCCATCTATGTTACCCTTCTTCAGTAGTAGCCATCGTCGGTCGCTGGGGCAGTCGGGCACAACGAGCCTCGAGTTCGCCTTGATCGCCGCGCCGTTCTTCTTCGTCCTGATCGCCGGGACGGATTTAGGCCGCTACTTCCTCACGCAACATTCCATGCGCACTCTGACCAGCGAAGCTGCGCGGTCGGCAGTCGTCAATTGTTTCGGCGTCGCTACGTGGTGTGTTCCTTCAATGGCCGTTCCATCCCCCTCGACGGTTTGGGCGAAGGTCCCATTCCTTGATTCGGCTGCGCCAGGCGCTTCGCTGACGGCAGAACAAACGACAAACCTAGCCGGCGTCAGGACAATTAGCGTGACTGCACACTATCCGTTCGAAGCCATTTGTCCGGGCTTGAGCGGCCTGAGCGGTACGATCGCCGAAACAACCAAGCTCGAGTATTAAGATAAGCGGTCATTGGTTGCGATCGTCGACTGCAATCGCTAACCCGCCGGACTGATCGGCATCCATGCCAGCGAGCGGGATCTGCGCGATGTCATGGACGGCAGTGTGTTATGGCAGTTCGACGGTCCCGGTATTCGGTGAGAAAGAATAAAACGGCAGCCTCACCGGATGCGGTACTCGACCACGAGCGGCTGGAGTCCAAGGCAAGGTCCGCGTCGCAAATGACAACGGTTTCAATCCCACCGCCCAGAATGGCCGTCACAACGCCCTGCCAGAAATCCGCCCGTTCATGGGCACACCAAAAGCGCGAGGTCCTGGCACTCGTAGACCAGTGTATCCGCGGCCCACAACGCGGCCTTCGCGACGGCGACAAGGCCCGCCGGGGTCGGAGTAAGCGAGGTCAGCTCGGTCTCGACGCGAATGCTGCCGTGGAAGGGCTGCACCTGTCCGCGGAAGCGGAGACGGACCGGATTGGTCGCGGCGGCCGGATACACACGCTGGGAAGGTGACGCATGCCCCCCTGCCAACAGCAGAAGCCATGTGGACTGCAGCATCGCTTCGACTCCCAGCGATCCCGGCTGCACCGGATCGCGGAAGAAATGCGCCTTGAAATACCAATCGTCATACCCGATCCGCCGAACCGCGCTGAGCTGGCCGAGCCCCGCCGAGCCGCCTGCCGCCGCGAAGCCCGTGATGCAATCGATCATGCGCATGGGCGGCTGTGGCAGGCAGTCGAGCAAGCCCGCAAGGTTCGCAGTTGCCTCCACCGTGAAATGATCATGCTCCACTGCCACAGTGGCATCGCTTGGTCCGGTCAGCGCCTGTCTGGGGAAGAGACCGCAGGCCATCTCCAACGACATCAGGCGACTGCCGTCAGCCTCGCTTTCAGCCGTCAGCCTCATCAGCAGCGTGCCCTGCCACCGGTGAGCGCTCTTCAACACGACCCGGTTCGTGAGGCTGCCCGCACGCGGCGGATAGCCGAACCAACGAATCTTGGCTTCGGTGACCCGGAACGAGAGATCATCGTCGCTTGATAGCGGTCCTCCGGCATAGGTGCCGAGCCAGGCGCATGCCTGCAGCGCCGTCTCGATCACGAGGCTCGCTGGCATGCGGCCATCGGGGGTCACCGACGCGTGGAATGGCTCACTCCCCACGTCGTAATGCACGGTCGCTGCCGATCCGGACTGCATCCCGCCAAGCGGGCCGTCGACCTGGCTGACGCGGGAGACGAACAGGAACGGCGGGGCGGCCATGCGTGGGAACGGGCGACCATCATCGAAGCGCGCGAACCGGGGACCGAAGGCCGCGCTCGGGCGGCCAAGCGCCCAGGCAAGCAGGCTGTTGCGGTCGAAGCGGACCCCGTCGCATTCCGCGACGGGACCAGCGTCGCCGACTTCGGTCCGATCATCCGTGTCGCGCGCGGGCAAGCCATCGGACAACGGCCAGTCCGGTACCAGGCGCAGGCCCAGATGACGGCAATGCAACGCCTTGACGCCGTCAACGCTGATCAGAACGTCGGCAACAACTGTCGGGGTTGGACCGTCGGCGACCTCCTCGATGAAGACCTCGGTCACCAATTCGCGCGCCTGCGGTGAGACCTGGCCGCTGCTGCTCAACTCGATAGATTGTCCCGGGACCGGCTCGAACCGGTACCCGTCGCGACGCAGCGTGAAGCCGCACGCCGTCATGTGGAAGGCGACGGCCTGCAGCGCGGCCTCCGCCAGGAGCGTTACCGGCATTGAGGGGTCGCTGAGAACGTGTGATGCGAAGAAGTCATCTCCGCTGATCGGCTGCACGGCGCGCGTATAGCCGCGCTGCCACGGGCCGCCCATCGGCTCGAAGGCGGCAATCGAATGGATGAATTGCATCGGCCCGCTCTGGATGGTCGGCGTGGCCGTGTGACAGAGCGTCTCAGCAAACCCCGCGCCGAAGCAATCAACCATCCTGCCCTCGGCGAAGGCCCGGACCTGCGCGGCGTCAAAGCAACCCGACTCAGCCGGCGCGGGAAGCGGATCGAGCCGAGCACCGGCACGCGGGGTTACGGAGGTGACGTCCCATCTCACACCTTGCGAACCGGCCAACTCCGCCTCGCTGAAAAACCCTGCCTGCGCATCGACAATCAGGCGGTCGTTGGATGTGGCCAGAAAGCCGTTCTCGATCGCGCCCAAATACTGCTGAAACCCCAGCTCGGATCGCGCCAGGTGACCGCCGTGCAGACGGTGCAACGTCGCGAAATGCTCCTGAAGCAAAAGGGCGAGCGGCGAAGTCCGCGAACCCGCGACGATGGCGCTGTCCTGCGATACCATGCGTAAGATGGATTTCGTTTGCTGAACGCCGTCGGCGTCGCTGCGCAGAACCGGCTGCCCCCCAGCCAAGCTGGCTTCACGCGCGCGGGCCGGTCTCGCAACCACCGCCCCACTCCGTCGTGGACGCGGCATCGGTTGGGGATTGGTCATAGGACCTCCTTATGTCGTGTTGGACGGGGACGCCGCCTGGTGGGCGGCGTCCCCGCCGTTCGACTCACGCGACGCCGACCGCCCCATGCGGTGCGGGCGAGAAGCCGGCAGTCCCGCGGTCCGCCGGATCGCGCTGCTCCTCATGTTGCCCTGCATCCATGGTCCCGACAGGCATCAGCTCGGCGGCAGGCTTGGGGAAGATGGCAGGAGGCTGTGCGGGCAGTTCGCTGCCGAGCACGACCTCGGTCTCGCCATCAAATCCGTGATCCAATTCCGCCAGGAACAGCGAGACTCCGGCATCGCGGCTGAGCAACAGGACGCCCTGCCGATTGAACCGGGCGGCAAGCTCCGGCGTGACCATGCCGCCGTCCCACGGTCCCCAATTAAGCGCCTTCACCATGCACGCAGGCCCGCGACGCAATGCTTCGGCCTGGGCGACCTTGTTCAACGTCTCGTTCGCCATGGCGTAGATCGACTGCCCGGCATTGCCAAATCGCGCTGCCACCGAGGAGAACAGGACGATTGCCTTAAGCTCGTCTCCGACCATGCATTCGAGCAGAGAGCGGAGTCCCTTCACTTTAGTGCCGAACACCTGATCGAAACGCGCATCGGTTTGGGCTGCCAGCAAGGCATCCGCCAAAACGCCGGCCCCATGCAGCAGCACATCGACAGGTCCCCAATCCCGTCTGACTGCCGCCAGGGCGGAGCCGAGTGCGGCACCATCACGCACATCGGCGGAAACATAGCGGGCCGTGCCGCCGGAAGCGGCGATGGCCGCCAGTGTGCCTCGGATCTCCCGGGCCGCCAGGATCTCGGCGCTGCGTCGCGAAAGACCCATTGGAGAGAGGGTCTCCCCCTGCTGTGCCGCGAGTCTCAGCAGCGCCCGTTTGAGCGCGGCATCGTCGGCGGCGTCCCGCAGCTCCGCGGGCTCGTCAATGAGCATCGACCGGCCGAGCAGCACGAACCGGCAGCGATAGCGGGCCGCCATCCCGATCACCACCGCAGCGGTCACGCCGCGCCCGCCACCGCTGGCCACGACGACAGCCGACGGATCAAGCGACAGTCCTGCGCCCGCGGATTCGGCGCCGATCGTCCGCAGAGTGACTCGCGTTCCGTCCGTGGGCAGCCCCACTTCGAGTTCGTCCCGGCCACCGTGCAGCAACTCTTCCTCAAGGACGGTCGCAAGAGAGTCCGCGTCCCGCCCGGCCTGATCGAGATCGATCGCCCGCGCAGCCACCTGCGGCCATTCGCGGGCGGCCGATTTGGTCACGCCCGCGATGCCGCCGAGCCAGCACCGGTTCGGCAACAACGACGTGGTGCCAAATCGTCCCCCCGTGTCCTGCACCGTGATGAAAGCGCCGCCGGGGTGCACTGCCGTCCAGCACGCCAGCCGGAACGCTTGCCGTTGAATGCCCAGCGCCTCGCCGGCGTCGGCGACTTCGGCCAGGCCACCAAGGAAGACGGCAGCCGCGCAGGGCTCGGAGGGCAGGTCCGCGAAGACGCGCACCGCGTAACCATGGTTGCGAAGCCGGCCAGCAAGCGCCTCGGCGACGGCCGCGGGGCCACCGACCAGCGCGACCGTCCCGGCGGCAGGAGGCGGCAGCGTGGGCTGACCACTGCCCGCGGCAGGAACCGCTCTGAGCACCTGCCGGCTTGCGAACGCTCTCCGGACGTCGGAGTCCTGCAAGCTCTGCGACGGCGCACCGCTGTCGACTGGCACCGGCATCGGAACCACAATCGTGGGCGACGGGCGTAGCGATGGCAAGCCTTCGCTGACCTGCAGTTCGCCAGGTCCGGCGATGCCGCTGGCCACGCTTTGTGCGGCCGCTGCTGATTGCGCATCCTCATCCTGCGCCGCCTGGGAAGCAAAGTAATCGGCGATCTGCCGAAGCGTGCGGCTTTGCACGAGCAGTCCGGTGTCGGATTCAAAAGTGCCGCCCATCTGCTCCTGCAGCGTGGCCAGGATCTCGACCTGGGTGATGCTATCGACCCCCAGATCAGCCTCCAGTTTCATCTCCGGATTCAGCATCTCAGCGGGGAAGCCGGTCTTCTCGCTGACCACGGCCAGCAACATCGCCAATACATCACGCTTGGGACCCGCCGCTGCACCAACGGTAGCAGGCGGCTTTGCCGGCGCGCCCGACACCTGCGTCTCGGCCACGCTTTGTGCGGCCGCTGCTGACGGCGCATCCTCATCCTGCGCCGCCTGGGAAGCAAAGTAATCGGCGATCTGCCGAAGCGTGCGGCTTTGCACGAGCAGTCCGGTGTCGGATTCAAAAGTGCCGCCCATCTGCTCCTGCAGCGTGGCCAGGATCTCGACCTGGGTGATGCTATCGACCCCCAGATCAGCCTCCAGTTTCATCTCCGGATTCAGCATCTCAGCGGGGAAGCCGGTCTTCTCGCTGACCACGGCCAGCAACATCGCCAACACATCTTGCGTGGGGCGCGCCGCTGCAACGCCGGTGGCAGGCGGCGTGGCAGACCGTGCCGGCGGGTCGGCGGCAGGCAACGCGGCATCGAAGCGCTTTGGCGGGGCGCTCGGCGGCGCGATTGACGTCTCTTGTTTACGGGATAGCGCTACGACGGGTGCGGCGTAGGCGCTGACCGGCGTAGGCACCGGAGCCGCCCCAGCGATCCCCGTCGACGGCAACGCAAGCTGGGGCGACGGGTCCGCCGGAACCGTGCTCGCCCCGAAAGCAGCACGAAAACCGCTTTCCATTGCGCTGATGATCGCTGCGTGGCTGCTTGCCATCGAGCTCTGGAACGACGAATGCGCTTCGCTCAGCGCTTGCTGATAGATGCGGAAGGCGTCCGCCGGAGCACCGTCGCCTGCGTGGAGCGGGCCGACATGCGGTCGTGTGACAGGAGCGTGTTCCACTGGGATCGATGCCTCTGCTTCATGGGTTGCGCGAGGCGCCCGCACCATCGTTTGCGGTGTGACGCTCGTTACTGCCATCGCCATCGCGACGTCTGGGACGCCCGAAACGAGAGGCTCCGGGGTTGCAACCTGCGCGGCGATCTCGTGCGACGCCGACGTGACGGTGGGAACTTTGTGCGGAGGTGGCAGCTTCGGACCGCCCGGCCGCTCTGGGTAGGCCCGTCCATAGTTCATGCCGTTGATGGCAACCGCAAACTCCGGTTTCGTCCGCTGCCGCGGATCGGCGGGCCGGGCGTAGCCGTCCCACAATGCCGCCAGATCGAGTGCGCAGCCAGATGCCGCAAGAGTCGCGAGGCCGCTCCAGAACGCATCCAGCCCGGACACGCCACGCCGGTCCAACGAGACGGCAAGATGAGGCCGCCCGGCAAGACAGGCGGTCGCCAGTCCGCCAAGGACCGAGCCCGCACCAACTTCGACAAAGTAACGTGCGCCGGCTGCATACATCGCTTCGATGGTTGAAACGAACTCGACCGGCCGCGCTAGCTGCTCCGCCACTATGGCGCGCACCGCGTCGCTCGGTCCGGCGGGATAGATGGAGGCGGTGGCACCGGCAAAAACCGGGAGCCTCGGTGCCTGGAGATCCAGAGTCGCGAGGAACGCCCCGAACGGTGCGGCGGCTGGCGCGACGAGCGCCGTGTGAAATGCCGTCGCCACCGGCAGCCGGCGGGCTCCGATTGCATGGCCCGAAATCCGCGACGCATCGAGATGGTGCTCGAACGCGGCAATGGCTTCGACCGGTCCAGCGACAACCACCTGGCGGGGCGCGTTGTGGTTGGCGATCACGACGCTCACGCCAGCCGCCGCGATCTCCGCCTCGACCTCCGCCCGCGTTGCCGCGACCGCGATCATCGCGCCCGGCACGGACGATGCTTCCGCCATCAGCTCGCCACGCCGGCGCGCGATATGCAGGAGGTCGTCGGCGCTGATGACGCCGGCCGCGTGCAGCGCGCAGACCTCGCCGAAACTGTGGCCGGCGACCATCTCCGGCACGACTCCTACGCGGCGGAGCACGGCGAGCATCGCGAGCGACATGGCGCCGAGCGCGGGCTGTGCCCATTCGGTGCGCGTGAGCGTCGCCGCTGCCGCGTCGCGTTCCTGGTCGGAAAAGACCGGGCGAGGAAAGACGACCTCGTGCAGCGACAGCGCCGGATCGAGCGCAAGATCGGCCGAGCGATCCCACACTGCCTGCGCCGCCTCGTCGAACATCGCGAGAGGGCCGCCCATACCCAGGTATTGGCTACCCTGTCCGGGGAACAGGAAGGCGACCGCCCCCTCGCGCGCGCCATATCCGGCTACGATGCCCGCTTCGGAGATGTTGGTATTCGGCGCCGCATCCAGGCGCTCCGCGGCTCGCATCAGCCGTGCGGCCAGTTCTTCGCCGTCAGAGGCGACCACTGCCACGCGGCAACGAGCCGCCACATCGAAAGCCTGCTGGGTGGAGTAGGCGAGCCATTCAAGCATCCCTGGCTCAGCCGCATCGTGGGCCATCGCCCGGCAGGCCTCGGCGGCGCCACGCGAATCAGCGGCGCACACCATAACGAGCGCCGAGCCTTCCGGCCGGACCTTAGCCGCCCTGCGCCCGCCCCCCACATACTCCTCGACAGTCAGGTGGAAATTTGTGCCGCCAAACCCGGACGCGCTCAAACCGCCACGGCGTGGGTGGCCCGACCCGCGTGTCCATGGGCGCGTCTGTGTGTTTAGATAGAATGGCGTCTCCGGCAGGTGCAAGTCAGGACTGGGGTGGTCCACCTTGATCGTCGGCGGCAGCACCTTGTGATTCAGGGCATAAACAAGTTTCATCAAACCCACCGCGCCAGCGGCGCCCTTGGTATGCCCGATCTGCGACTTCACCGATCCGAGTCCGCACCACTGCCGGTCTGGTCGTCCGGTCTCGTCGAACACGCTGCGCAGCCCATCGAACTCGACGGCGTCGCCGACCCGCGTGCCGGTTCCGTGCGCCTCCACCAGTTCGACACTCTCCGGACCGTAACCCGCAACGGCGTAGGCGCGGCGCATGGCCTTCGCCTGTCCTTCAGCCAAGGGCGCGAACAGGGTCTTGGCCCGGCCATCCGACGCTGACCCGATGCCCCTGATCACGGCGTAGATCGCATCGCCGTCCCGCTCGGCCTCGTCCAGCCGCTTCAGCGCCAGCAGGCAAATACCCTCCCCAAGCACTGTGCCGTCAGCGTGATCGGAGAAGGGCCGGCAATCGAACGTCGGTGACAGAGCCGGCGTCTTCGAGAAGCATATGAACATCGCCGGGTCGTTCATCGTATCGACACCGCCGGCGACAGCGACGCTCGCCTGGCCACTCTCCAACTCGTGGATTGCCATCGCCACCGCCGCCAGGGAGCTTGCGCAGGCGGCGTCGACAGCGAAGTTCGTGCCTCCGAGGTCGAACCGATTGGCGATCCGGCCTGGAATCACGTTGCCCAGAAGACCCGGAAACGTCATCTTTTGCCATGGCACGTAATGCTCGATGATTCGGTCGCAAGCCGCGTCGGCTTGATCCTTGGTCAGACCGATTTCGCGCATTGCCTTGGACCATATCGGTCGTTCCAGACGGTGCGACATATGACGAAGCAGCTCCGGGCTGCCGCACGCCCCGATAAAGACACTGATCCGGTCCTTGTCCGCCTCCGCAAAATGGCCGCCGAACGCATCGTCCAGAGCCTCCCGCGCGGCCAACAACCCGAGCAATTGCGACGTATCGGTCGCTTCCAGCTCGTTGGGCGGTATGCCGTAAGCCAGCGGCTCGAACAGCACTTCGTCCATGAACGCGCCAGTTTTGCAGTAGGTCCTGTCCTGACGTTTGGGGTCTGGGTCGAAATAGTCGGCGATGAGCCAGTGTGTCTCGGGCACCTCCCGAACCTGGTCGCGCCCGGCTACGACGTTTCGCCAGAAACCCGGCGCATTCGCCGAGCCGGGCAGCAGCGCTCCCGCACCGATGACCGCGATCGGGGTCATGACATGAGCTGCTTCCATTGGCTTTACTCCCAGAGTGAAGTGATTCATGGCACTATGCCTGCAGTGGCCGTGGCCGGAAGTCGAACGCCGCCACAGGGAGTTGCACGCCGAGCGCGCGCAGTTGTTGTGCCCGGGACAGCACGGCCGCGCCCTCCAGGAGATTGAGCGCGATTTGCACCACATCTCGGTTCGCCAGGGGCTCCAGGAAGGAGCCGCGGGCCCAGGCGTTGAACGCTCCCATGGCCGGTCCGCACCAGATCTGATAATCCATGACCCGGTCAGCGACTCCATCGATTGCCCAGCGGCTGGACCTGCCAAGGTACCAGCGGAAGACCAGCGCCATGCGGTGCTTTGGGTCACGCGCAGCGAGATCAAGCTGCTCCGGCGCCCTGGCTGCAAAGAAGCGCTGCGTGTCCTGCCACACTTCTTCGATCGGACGCCGGAAGTAGGTCTTTTCCAGTACCTCCCGCTCGGAGCGTGGCAGCGATTCCAGGTCGGGGTAGTTGCGATAGAGCTCGTAGAGGCGTGTGGCTCGCGCCGCGAACATGGTGCCGCGCTTCAGCACCTGCACTTTCGCGCCCAGTTCGAACATGTCGGCGGAGGGCGCCATAGCCATATCGGCGAACCCCGCGCCAGCCAACAGCGCCTTTGCGGCCGGTGACAGGGCCGCGTCAGTCGAGCACTGGTTGACCGACCCGGTCACCACATACGCCGCGCCCAACGCGAACGCCGCGGCAACAGAGGCTGGCGTCGCAAGCCCGCCGGCCGCCCCGACACGAAGTGGCTGCTTGTAGTCAAACCGCGTTTCCAGTTCGCGCTTGAGCGCGAGGATCGTCGGAAACTGCGAGACCAATGGACGATTGTCCGTGTGGCCGCCCGAGTCCGCCTCCACCGTAATATCAGCGGCCACAGGCAGCCCGGCAGCAAGGTCCGCCTCTGCCGCGGTGATCCGGCCAGCCGAAACCAGCCCGCGCAACACCTCCAACGGCGGCGGGGACATGAACACCGCCGCGACCTCGGAGCGCGAGAGTTTGGCGAACAAATGGTTACGCCGGATGATCTGACCGTCCGCCCGGCGCGTCAGACCTGTCGCGCTGTACTGCACGACTGCAGGCGTCAGAGACATGAACGCTGATGCCGAGACGCGGTCGACGCCATGGCGAAGGAATACGTCCACATTCGCGTGCTCGGTCGCCGGCTGTCCAGGCAAGTGGATCAGGTTGGCTCCCCAACTGGCGCCAAGCGGGTCAAGCGCCGCCTTTATTGCGAGGACGTTTTCCTCGATCACAGGAGGCGTCAGGCCGGCGGACCCCAAAAAGCCCAGCATCTGCGCACGGCCCATCGCAATGACCAAAGCGCGCGAGGAGATCCCGTTGGCCATCTCGCCGGCGACGTACGGGAACCGGACATTGTGTGCCTCCGTGAACGCGCGATCACCGAGCCATTCGGGGAAGAGCGGCGGCAACATGCCGATCACGTCGCCGGCGGCTTCCCCGTCAAGCGCCACACCAATGCGGCCCGTCGCGTCGACCACGACATACAGAGTCGTTCGGATCATCTGGATCCGGCTTTGAATGACCTCCGGATCGAAGGCGATGGCTGACACCGATGGCGAAACCGCACAAGGGGCTGGACGATTCAAAGTTGCAGACTCGGTCATGACTCAAAAACTCCGCTTCGGGGATCGGACTGGCGTCCACGTCATCGGAACTACAGTACGTTTATTGGAAGACGCTCTCGTATGCTTATCACGTTGATGGGTCTCATCTCGGACGGAAAACGCGTCGATATTCAATCGGACTCCCACCGCTTCAGGTATACGCACCTAACGTGCGGCGATACGCGTACGTCAGACCCCACCTGAGGCCGGCGCGCCGGTCCGGAGCGGCGAGGCGGCCGTTTCGAATGAAATATTCCATGTATCGGCCCAGCAACTTGCGCTGGGACGGGCAGCTTCTTACCAGCTCCGGCACTGCTGCACGAACGTTGTCCATCAGAAGGTGTGGAATCCGAAAGTCATGCGCCGTCCGCAGAAAGTCCGCATAGTCCGACAAATCGCTCCCGATCAGCCTATCAGGCTGAACGGCGGTGCTGCGCCAGGCCTCCCATGGCAGGACCCGGAATTTGAATCCGCGAAGCAGCGCAAGGCGTGCCAGTTCCCGGCCGGTGAATGGATGGGGGTGCACCACGTGATAGATCTGGCCGAGCGTGTTGCGTCCGCCGATAAGGCCCGCAACCATTCGTGCTGCAACGTCGACCGCAAGCATGGGAATCGGCCAGTCGAAATCGGGGAAGGCACCCATCTGGAGCGAACCAATGAGCATCGACGAAAGGAAATCGCGCGGCGCATAGGTGCCGGTACGAGACTCGCCGGAAACCAGGCCGAGACGGTAGAGGCTTCCTGGCAACCCCTGTCGGATGGCCTCTGCGACGATGCGATCTGCCACCCACTTGCTCTGGTCGTAGCCGTTCGCAAGCATCCGCGGATCACCTGGATCATCCGTCTCGGCCACAGGGGCCACATCTCCGGGCGGCCGCCATATCACGCCGACGGTCGAAATATGATGGAACGGCTTCAGCCGCCCGGACGTGGCGAGCCGCAGCATTTCGACCGTGGCGTCGACGTTTGCCGCCTTTAACGCAGCGTACGGTGCGACAAAGTTGACTTGTGCGCCGTTGTGAATGATCAGGCCGATTTGGCTCGCCAGGCGTACCCAGGCGAGCTCAGACAAGCCAAGACGCGGAGCCGCCAGGTTGCCGCACAAGCCGGTGATTCGATCAGACCACGAATCCCGCCAGACACCGTGCGCCTGCAGATTGCGTCGTACGCGAACCGCGGCCTCGCCATCGTCCTGAGCGCGCGCCAGACAGACCACCCTATGATCCGTGCCACGCAGAACCTCGGCGAGAATGTAGGCGCCGACAAAGCCTGTCGCGCCAGTCATCAGCACCGGATGACCCTTCGGTGCCGGCGGGATAGCGCTCATCTTGATATCGGCAGGTAGCCGTGCATCCTCGGCGAACATGTTCATTGGACCGTCCTCACACCAGAGAATCCCCACTCAGCCCAACCCATTCGGGAAATCCGCCGCAACCAGAGCGGCCAAAGCACGAAAGCCCGCGTCGGTGTACGGGACCTTCCCGACGAGATCGCGCGCCCTATCGAGCATTGCCGGCGCAACGAAGCTGCCGTCTATCATGGTGATGTCGGCGGCTCCCGAGAGCGCTCCTTTGAACTCAACACGTGCGGCTTCTGTCTCCGAACCCGGGCAGAGGACCACGATCGAGGGTGTGAAGGCACTCGCCCACTCCTGCATCATCAGGCCGCGCAGACGCGCATTCGGCCGACGTCCCCAGTCGGATAGACGGATAGCCGCGACCAGCATGCAGCGCCCGTCTGTCCACATCGGCACGGGTGCGACCGGCGTATCAGCAAACTGCGAACAGCGAACGACCGCAGTGCGCTTGGCCACATCGAGAGCATTGCGAATCGCATCGGCCAACGGTTCGGGGCTGAAGCTTGCCCAGACCTGGACCTTTGCCACCGGCGCAAGCGTGCGCTCAGCCGCAGCGTCCGCAATTCGGCATGCCAGATCGTCGATCGACGTTGCGACGGCGAGCGTCGCAGGGTCCGCCTCTATATCCAACGCCTGCCTGAGATGCGCGAACGTTCGGATGACGAAGAGCGAATCAAGTCCAAAGTCCATCAACGGCATCTCGCCATCGATCATGTCCACGGATGTTCCGAGATAAGACGCTATTACTTGCTTGAGCCACGACGCAATTGCAGCCTTGTCACGTCCTGATGGCGGCGGTAATTCTGTTACCAACATAGCCCATTCGTCCTTTGAATCTGCGAGTCCGTCCGGAAGCAAGTCTCTAATAGCAATGGCATTCCCCGGACGCTGGTGCCAAAGGCTTGGCAACTTCGCTGTGGCATCTGTTACCGGGGATCTCCGGCGGGCCAGTCATTGAAGTGACTCCATCTCTTTCCGGATAAACACGGAGTGCACAGCACGCGCCAAAACGCCATCAAGAACAACGTTGTGTCGCGATAGCCGGATCACCAGCGCCCTTCTCGGTCGTGGAAAACCGGGTCAATCGCAGACGGATGAAGTCTGGGATAACGGTCGATAGGACCGCCAAGGTTTTCGGTATGTAACCGGGGACGAGGGTGCTGCTCCCGTGCTCGACTCGCTTCCAGGCCAGATTGGCAACCCGGGCAGGGGTTTCGAGGCCCAACAGACCGGAATATAGCCAGGTGGATGCAAGACCGGAGCTTCGAGCGAAGGGCGTGTTGACCGGACCCGGGCAAAGCGTCAGCACCTTCACCCCGGTTCCTCTGACCTCGTGCGCGACCGCTTCGGAAAGCGATTTCACGTAGGCTTTTGACGCAAAGTATTCTGCCGCGCCTGGACCAGGCTGGTAGGCTGCCAGCGACGCCACATTCAGCACCTTGCCCTTCCGCCGCGCGACCATGCCTGGCAGTACGGCTCTCAGAAGAAGCGACATCGCGCCGATGTTTACGTCGACAAGCGCCGCCACCCGCCTTGGGTCCGCATCGGAGAATGCGCCCATCAACGCGAAACCGGCATTGTTCACGAACGCATCGACCACGACATTGCCGGCGCGGAGTTCTTCGCAGAACGCCTCGAGCGCGCCCCGATCGCAAAGATCGAGGGGGCGACAGGTCACCTTCACGCCGTAGGCTTCTCTAAGCGGAGCGGCGACTGCTTCGAGCCGTTCCTGCTGGCGCGCCACCAGGATCAGATCATGCCCGTCCGCCGCCGCGCAGCGTGCGAACTCTGCACCTAGTCCAGAAGATCCTCCAGTTATCACGGCGACTGATCGTGAACTTCGCATTGCACGGTTCCCTTCAAGGCCATCGGCGCACCTGGCGCCTGCCGCGTCTCCGGATCAGGATCTGCCCTGTCCCTTCGGTCGCTCCTGACGCGATGGGCAAGCCCAAAGGCCGTCGGCACCCGCTTGGCGAACGAAGCGCCCCGCCAGGGCGCACGGACAGGGGCCGCCTTCGTTTCGTGATACCTCTGGGTTCCAGCGAAACTCCATGCCGCGCAAGGTAACTGATGTGCTGACCAATGTCAACGAAACGGTTTCGATAAAACCGTCGCGGTCACTCGAAACGGAGAGCGCGACAGGCCGACCCTCATCGTGGCCGCCCGCCGGTAGAGCGGAACCGGTAAGCTGGGCTTCGCCGCTCGCGGCGGTTACAAGTTGCGCTTCCCGCCATGCCGGGGGCGGCTGCGGTCACCATTGGTGGGCGCATCGGATATGAGGCTGCAACAATCTGCCAGGGGAGCATTTTCGGCTGAGGCAATAAGGCAACCGTGTTGATTGTCGCCGGACAAAGCGACTTGAGTGAGCCTCAAATCAGTCTTCGCCGATCAACGCGTCGAGGTCTAACGGAACGCGATGGGCGATCAGTCGCGCGGCGCCGCGAAGCAGCGTCAGTGCTGGGTCGGTATCTTTGACATCGAGCGAGACCGCGAGATGCCGCCTATCCCCGAGCGTCTCGGAGATCCATGAAGCGCACATCTGCCTTGCGCCAAGCTCGATAAAGATCCGCGCACCTGCTGCGTAGGCGGCTTCAATGATCGCAGGGTAGTCCACGTGCTTGGTATAGGTGTCGGCGATCGCCTCGGCGATCGTGTCGACTTGCTGCGGTATTGACGACCGATGTTGGCTGAATAAGGTGACGCCACGCTTGGGCGTGACCGGCAACCGGTGAAAGTCGACCAGGGCGGGCCATTCCGATGCCATCGCCTCGCAATGGATCGGAACGTTGAACGGCAACGGCATGCTCCGGCACCCCATCCGTGCGATCACGCGCTCACACGCGGCGCCGTCGCCGGCGATCACCACCTGGCTCGGAGAATTAACAATGGTCAAATAGACTCGAGGCTCTCCGCGGATCGCCGCGGCCACGTCTTCGCGCCCCGCCAGAACCAGGAATGTCCGCCAGAGATCGGCGATCGGTCCACTCAATTCGCCGTCGAGTCCCCATGCCTCGCGAACCGCAGCCATGTCGTTGCAGAGCCGTGCCCGGAATAGATCGCTTTTGATCCAGTTGGCATGAAGCTTGTCGACCTCAGGCCAGACACCGATCGAGGCCATCATCATCGATTCGCCGATGCAGTAGCCCATGGCGGAGCCGGGCGCGATACCCATAAGGTCGCGAACCAGATGCGTCAAAATCAGTGAAAAGAAACAGCTCCCGCTGATCTGCGACCAGGTATCGGCCGCCACCCGCCGTTCGAGCTCCTGGTGGCCGGCCTCATCGAGGTCGCCGAGATTGGACGGGTAAAGTGCCGCGGCCGCGCGATACCATTCGGCCCCATCAGGAAACCCGGCCTCGAAGCGCCGCATCAAGCCTGGAAACAACGCGAACAGATCGCTTCCCATGCCAGGATAGGCACTGCCTGCGCCCGGGTACACGAACGTCACGGGGACGTCCGGGCCAAGCGGGTTGAGGCTTACGATGCTGCCGAGCGGCGTCTTGCCGTCATTGCCCGTCCGCTGGGCGATCTGCAAGGCGCGGCGGAGGAACTTCGCTTCGCGCTGCGCCTCCGCCTGGCTGCGCGCCACGAGACCGGCCGCCAGCGGCAGTGGCCGGCCGGTCGTGAACAGCCGGCGGCATCGGCGAGCCGCTGCGTGATACGACTCGCCGTTTTCGAGTGCACCCGCCAACTCAAGGATCTGACGATCGAGATCGTCGGCATCCGTGCCGGCGATCGGGATCAACGCAGCGTCATGGCCGCCGAGACGGCTTTGGACGATGGCCGTCCGACGGCCGCGGTATTCGGTGAGAACGAAAACCGCGGCACCGTCGACGGATGCGGTCACCACCAGGCCGACCCGACCGCAAAGCGGCTGTATCCAAGGCAAAGGCCGCGTCGCAAATGATATCGCTTCCAGTCCCTCTGCCCAGCCCGGATGACGAGAGGCGAAGACGTGAGCACACCGCAGCGCTTCAATCGCGCGCGCCACGGCCACCAAGGGTGCGATATCGCCCGCTTGGTCGAACAAATGCGCCCAAACGCTCGCCCCGCACTGGAACAGCACCGCGGCGGCTTCCCGAGCCACCGAGTCGGCCCCGAGATCATCGCCTTCCGGCAACTCGGCGTAGCCGATCGCCGTGAGGGGGAGCTTGGCCAGGTCTGCCGCCTGAGACAAGGCAGACGCGACCGATTGGCCTGCTCCCGCTTGCACTGCTGCGACGAGCCATGCCAATGGCGTTTCAGCAAGTACGCCGGCGCGCTCTGCCGAGCGCAGCGTAATCGCCGCCGCGACGCACGAGCCAGGCGCCGTGCCGCCGGCGAGAAGCAACAGCACGGTGTCCATCTCGCCGGACTGAATTATCCGGCACGCTTCGATCAGCGCGGCCGTGGGGTTCGAGAACGAGGTGCTAAACCAACCGGCCGGAAGCGCGCACCCGGACCCGATTGGCCCCACGACCAACACAGCGCTCCGACGCGGATCCTCGGCGGCTAAATAAGCCACTATAGGGGCCATTACGCCATCGCTGTCAGGAGGCACGTATGTACCCTTGATCGACGGCGTCGGTTTGAAACCGGTTACGGCGACGCGCCTGTCCAGACCCGTCATGGCCGTAACACCGCCGTGCTCTTGACCCTCGCCGACGCCATATCCTGTACTTTGCCGGCCCGCCTCACGACCATGCCTGGCAGCACAGCCCGCAGAAGCAGCGACGACGCGGGGATGTTCACATTGACGGCCATCGATGCCCCTGGCGCCTCCCGCGCCTTCCGTTCAGGATTTGCCACCGCGCCTGCGGTCGCTCCTGGCGCCGCGGGAGAGCCGAAGGACAAGCGCCGACGCACCTTCATTTCGCAACCCTTTGGGTTCCATCGTTTCACATCAGTCCGACCTCATGTCGCGCATGGTAACGCGCGGATTGACCGGCAGTCAACGTAATGGTCATCCGCTGACACGCGGAGCGCGCCGTGCCCGGCGCCTCACCGTCGCGATCGCTGATGCTAAGGCACCGCGACGGAGGGACAGGGCGAGCTTTATCGAGGCCTTCTGCAATCGCGGCGGCATGATCCGATCTGAATCGCCGCCATAAAACGAAACCGCCAGCCGCGCCTCAGGCGTCGCAAACCGGGTGGGCGGCCGGCGCCCCTCCCGGTTGGGCGACCAGCTCACGCCAGGCGACGATACCGTCACCCCGACGACAGCACCATGGCCGCGGCTCAACGCCAGCGGTAACAGCGAGAGAGCGCCTTTCTCACTGTTTCGCGCCAACCGGAATCGGAACGTTGACCTTGGTCATCGTTTTAGTTACCTTGTCCGATGTGCGGTCAGGCCATCGCCGCTTCGAAACGTACGCCTCATATCAGCGAGCTTCGCCGATACGGCGAATATCGCCTCGTATTCCTCCGGAAAGAAGGAGCAAAAGATGACCCCGGCCGCAGTCGCACAGGCAATTCGTGCCATCGCAGAGGCATTCGTCGTGGAATCGGCCGATACACCCGCCACGATCGAGAGTTGCTATCGCCTCCGATACGAGGCATTGCGGACCGATCGGCATTCGGCCGTCGAGCCCAATGGCCTGGAGCGCGACGAGTTCGACGAGCGTTCCAAGCATTTTGCCCTGATCTGCCGCCAAAGCGGTGGGATCGTGGGGACGATTCGCCTGGTGTTGGCCTCGGCGGACCAGCCAGGGCACAGTTTCCCGATGCAACAATACTGCGCAGTGCCGTTGCCCGCGGACATGCCGATCCTGCGTACCGCCGAGATTTCCCGCTGCGTGATCTCCGGACCGAGGCGGGACTACAATGCGACCACTCTCATGCGATTGGGATTGCTGCGGGGGGTCGTTCGCGTCAGCAGGGAACTCGGCCTCACGCACTGGTGCGCCATGATGGAGCCCACTTTGCTCAGGCTACTGGAAATGACCTCGCTCCACTTCAACCCGCTGGGACCAGTCGTCGAATACTATGGCGTTCGTCAGCCATGCTGTAACAGCATCGCTGCGGTTATGGAACGTCTCTACCATGATCGCCCGGAAATATGGGATTATTTGACAGAATACGGCCAGTATTGGCCAAGAAAATCTGCGCCTCGGTCGATGGCAGCCGGCGACGAGACAATGGGGCGCCTGTTGGCTCGCATCCCAACCATGGCATGACTTGACAGTTACAAGCGGCCCGAGGCGGAACTATCTGCCCCTTGGATAGAAAGCCCAGCGAGACTTGATTAAATTGGCTTGCGGATTAAAATCAGAACTTCCGCGTCCGAAGCCCCGCCGGCCGATGCGTACGAGCTAAACCAACTGCTCCGCGATATAGGGGGGCAGGCTAAACGCGCCGACGTGGATCTCCGGCGTCCAGTAGCGTGTGGTGCCGAGAATTCCGCTGGTTTCGGCTCGGCGGCGGATCTCGTCGGCCGCCACCCGTGTCAGAGCCGGGTCTTTCGCGGCCAGGCCAAGCGTCATGAAGCCCCCGACATAGGTCGGCACCGCGGAGACATAGGCGGTGACGTGCGGGAAGAACCTGCCCCGCCGCTTGCTGGTCTCGCGCAATTCGTCGGCCTGCATGAACGGCACGCCACACTGGTTCACCACCAGGCCGCGCGCGGTGAGAATGCGCGCGCAATTGAGGTAGAATTCGTCGCTAAACAGCACTTCGCCGACGCCGATCGGGTCGGTGGAATCGACGATGATCACATCGAATTCGCCATCCGCCGCGCGTTTCACGTAGTCGATGCCGTCGCCGACGATCACCTCGGCGCGCGGATCGGACCACGCCTCGCCGGCAATGCCGGGCAGGAATTCCTTGGCGAGCCGGATCACCTCGCCGTCGATTTCCACCATGACCGCGCGGCGCACGGTCCTGTGTTGCAGCACGCGCCGCAGCACACCGCCGTCGCCAGCGCCGACGATCAGCACATTCGCCGCCTCGCCATGCGCGAGCAGTGGCACGTGCGCCAGCATCTCCTGGTAGACGAATTCGTCCGCCTCGGTGATCTGGATCACCCCGTCCAGCACCATCACGCGGCCGTGCGAGAAGCTCTCGAAGATGACGATATCCTGGAAGTCGCTCTGCACGCGCGCGAGTTCGCGCTTGATCCGAAAGCGCTGTCCCCAATCCGGGTAGAGCGTTTCGTCGATCCAGCTATCGGTGGCCATCCTGTTCCCTCACGCGCCCGAACGGCCCGGACCTTCGCCCGGGCCGTTCGCAATGGCAAAACCCACGCGGGCTATACGATCAGGCCGCGGCGCTGTTCGCCGAGATTGATCGAGGTCGGCGCGAACGCTGTCTTCAGAACGGGCAGCGACAGATACGGGTCGCAACAGCCGCACATGAAGATGTCGATCGCCGCAAATGCCCGCTCCGGCCACGTGTGGATCGAGATGTGGCTCTCCGCCAGCACCACAACTCCCGACACGCCGCCATTCGGCGCGAAGTGATGGAAATGGCTGTGCAATATGGTCGCACCCGCAGCTTCGGCCGCCTCGCGCAAGGCGCGGTCGATCGACGCGGGATCGCACAAATTGCTGGCGCCCCAGAGATCCACCAGCAGATGCGTGCCGGCGAATTTCAGGCCATCCTTCTCGACAAAATAGTCTTTCTCATCCTCGACGCCCGAGGTTGACTGGATCTCGCTCGGGAATTCCGAGACCATCCCCAGTGGGCTGAGTGCGTCCATCGCGTACCCCCTACCAGCAGACGGCCTGTTGGGCATGCGAAGCCGGGACTGCAGGCGGCACCCGCCCCATCCGTTCTCGCCGCCCCCTGGGGCCAAGGCGGCGGAACATGGGCAAAGGGGGGGTGGGACGCAAGCTTATTTCGTCCTCTCGATCGACGATGCATGCATGCCGGCATCGCCGCCGATGCAGTGGCTACAGGCGAGGCCCCCCCTGAAGTGCATTGATCTGCTGCGGCAGCCCACGTGCCAGCCCAGCCTCGCGGCCGGCGCGCGTGAGGTCGCCGACGCCGCGCACCGGGTCGGCGGTCAGCAGCCGGAACATTTCGGCGATCGGGCCGCTTGCCATGCGAGGCTCGTCGCGGATGCGCAGCGACGACAGGGACGTTGCGTCGCCGGCACGCGCCGCGGCGGTCGCCAGCCGCAACAGCGTCGCCCGCTGCGCGTCGTCCAGCTTCCCCTCGGCCGGCACTGTGCGGGCGGCATAGGCGGTCAGGGCGCGCTCCGCGCCGGGCCAGTCACCGATGCGCTCCAGCATCGTGGCGCGCGCCTCGTCGGCTGCCGGGGTGGCGATAGCGGCAAGCGTGGCGAGCGCATGTTCCGTCTCGCCGCGCCGCGCCTCCGCAGCGGCCTGCGCCAGGCCACGACGTTCCGTCAGGTCGGCTGGCAGATCCGGTTCGGCCGACGCGGACAAGGCAGCGGCGGCACCGTCGGCGTCGCCTTCGCCAAGACGCAGCGCGGCCAGCCCGGCGCCGAGTTCCGCGCGCCCGGCGCCGGATGCCTGCTGCATGAGTTTCTCCAGCACGGGTGCGGCGCGCCGCGGCAGATCGAGGGCCAACAGCCGGTCGGCGAGCCGCCCGCTCAGCGCCTGGGC
>Ga0302195_10000698_pt1 | contig 26454 bp, 26 predicted proteins | sample II_Bog_N1_2_FD_198778 | JGI IMG/M metagenome (GOLD analysis project Ga0302195, IMG submission 198778) | Peat permafrost microbial communities from Stordalen Mire near Abisko, Sweden - II_Bog_N1_2 | ecosystem: Environmental > Terrestrial > Soil > Wetlands > Peat | place: Sweden: Abisko...
CGAGGATTTCAACGAAGCATGAACCGATTTTCACCGCAACCCGAAGGGACGGGACCAATTTTCCCGATTTCGTTGTCGCTCGTCGCTTCAGTAACCGGCTACAGTGCGCTCCTCGCTCCTAGAACTCGGGAAAATTGCCTCCCGTCGCCACCGCCCTGGTAGTGTTAACAGGCCCTAGACAGAGCACATGCATTGGAGAACGGTTCTAATTTGCTGCGCTCGCCGCATAAAAACTCAGCGCCGCATCGCCCTGCTCCAGCAGCCGGGTCCGCGCCAGCGCGCCGTACGTGTCTTCAAGCCGCTCCTTGCGCCGATGCTCGGCGATCACCGCGGCACCTTCCGCCAGCAGCCCCGCCGCCGCGCCGCCCAGCAGCCCCAGCGTCGCCGCATACTCTTGCGCCGCATCGTAAGGCGGATCGAGAAACACCACATCGAACGCCGCGCCCGGCTTCATCTTCCGCAGCACCGCGCCCACCCCCGCGCCGTGAATGCGAAACCCCGCCGCCACCCCCAGCCGCGCCAGGTTCGCGCGCAGCGCGCGCAAGGCAGGCTCCGCACGCTCCACAAAATCCACATGCCCCGCGCCCCGGCTCAGCGCCTCCAGCCCCACCGCGCCCGACCCGGCATAGAGATCGAGAAAATGCGCGCCCGCCATCCGCGGGCTGAGCACGTTGAACAGCGTCTCCCGCAGCCGGTCGCTGGTCGGCCGCGTCGCCAGCCCCGCAGGAGCCTCCAGTGTTCGAGATCGGAACGTTCCCGCAATGATGCGCATCTCGAGTTCAGCATATATTGAGCCGGCACAGCATTTTCGATTCAGCTCTTTCTGGAAAGCTGGATGCCGAGTGCCTTTTTCATGAAGAAAAAGCCGCCTTACACGCCATCCCCGATGTCAACATGTGAATCGAAAATGCTCCAAGGGGCCCCCGCCCGATACAATCGAGTGATGCGAGGATGGACCATTCCGCTGGGCCGTTGGATGGGCGTTGAACTTCGCGTCCACGCCTTCTTTCCCCTTCTTGCGCTGGTCTGCCTTGCGCTCGGCGCAGCAGATAACTGCACCCTCGGCCGCGGCTTCGCACTGTTCCTGGTATTGGCCGCCGCGGTGCTGGTGCGCGAAACCGCGCGCCTCATCGTGGCTGCGTGGCTCGGCCTGCGCCTGCGCGCCGTGTTGCTGTTGCCCATCGGCGGCCTGTTTGCCTATGCCGACCCGGAGAGCCAGGAGGGCGCCGGCAAGGGCAGCACCCAGTTTTATCTCGCCTTCACCGGCCCCATCGCCAACCTGGCCACGGCGCTGGTGCTGGCCGCCACCTTCACCGGCGCGGGCGGCGACATGCACCTCTTCACCCCGCCCTTCATCACCGCCGCCTATCTGCTGCGCAGCATGGTCTGGCTCCAGGTGGGCCTGGCGCTGGTGCACCTGGTGCCCGCCTATCCGCTGGACATGGGCCGCCTGCTCCGCGGAAGCTTTGCCCGCCGCCACGGCTTCGCCCCCACCGGCCGCGCCGCCACCGGCGTCGGCCAGGTGCTGGCCCTCACCGCCATGATCGGCGGCATGGTCCTGCACAACTACTGGCTCATCATCGCCGGCTTCTTCATCATGATCGGCGCGCAAATCGAGGACCAGGGCGTCTTCTTTCAAACCGTCGTCGACACCGTCCGCATGCGCGAAGTCATGCTCACCGACTTCGCCACCCTCTCGCCCTCTGACACCCTCGCCGACGCCCTCAGCCGCTGCGTGCATTCCCTGCAGGAAGACTTCCCCGTCGTCCGCGGCCCGCAGCTGGTCGGCATCGTCAGCCGCCAGCGCATCGTCGACGCCCTGCGCAGCGAGGGCAACGGCTACGTGCAGTCGGTCATGTCCCGCGCCTTCCAGGTTGCCCGCCCTGAGGACACGCTCGGCACCACCATCCGCCGCCTCACCGCCGGCCACGGCCTCGCCCTCATCCCCGTCGCCGAGAGCGGCCGCGTCGTCGGCATCGTCAGCGTGCAGAATCTCATGAGCTCCATGTCCCTGCTCGCCGAGCAGCGCCGCATCGAGCGCGAAGAAGCCGAGTAAGGCAGGGACTGAGGACCAGGGACTCAGGGACCAGAAGCTCCTTAACGGGTGTGGGTGCCCCCGGTCCCTCGTCCGCCGCAGCGGAGGGACCGGGGATGGCCGACAACGAACCTTCAGGACCGACCCCAGACCTGCCGATCATTTCTCCGGCAAGGCGCATAATCGATCTATGTTCACCCTCCCCAACGCGCCAAATCCCAAAGCAACAGTAAAAGGCCCCATCCCCCTGTTTCGCCATACCCAAATGATTCAAAACATGTTAGAGCAAAAAATGACTCAAGACTGACTCCTGAACAAAGGGCTTACGCGACCCGAACCACTAGAAAATCCGGCTGTCCTCTCGCCAAAACCCACAAACCTCTGACCCGAAATCCATGAACACCCCCGACAAACCGCTCGCTCCCGGCCTCTACCTGGTCGCCACGCCCATCGGCAACCTGGGCGACATCACCCTGCGCGCCCTCGACGTTCTCCGCCGCGCCGACCGCATCGCCTGCGAAGACACCCGCCAGACCCAGAAGCTGCTCAATCACTTTGAGATTGCAACCCCCACCGTAAGCTGCCACCAGCACAACGAGCACTCCCGCACCGCCGAGCTGATTGAAGCGCTCAAGGCCGGCGGCCGTATCGCCCTGGTCTCCGACGCCGGCATGCCCGGCATCAGCGATCCTGGCGCCTGGCTGGCCGCCGCAGCCATCGTTGCCGGCGTCCCGGTCATTCCCATCCCCGGCGCCAACGCTGGCTTGAGCGCGCTCGTCGCCTCCGGCCTGCCCACCGCCGAGTTTCACTTCATTGGATTTCTGCCCGAGAAAGCCGGCGCCCGCCGAACCCGCCTGGAGTCGCTCGCCGAAGAGACTCAGAAATCTGAAGCCCCGCGCACGCTGGTCTTCTACGAAGCCCCGCACCGCATCCTCGACACCCTGGCCGATCTTGAGTCTGTCTGGGGTCCCGCTCTGCGCGTGGTCGTGTCCCGCGAGCTGACCAAGATGCACGAGGAGTTTCTGCGCTCAACCGTTGCCGAGGCCCGCCGCGAGCTTGCCGCCCGCGACCGCGTTCGCGGCGAGATCACGCTCCTGGTTGAAGCCCTGCCCAAAGCCCGCGCTGAAGCTGCGAGAGACGCCGCAGGCGCGGAGAAAATCTCCGCACGCATCGCCCGCCTGCAGGCCGGGCTGGGCATCGATGAAAAGGAAGCCCTGAAGCGCGCGGCGCGCGAACTGGGCCAATCAAAGAGTGACGTTTATCGCGAGTTGCAGCGGGAGCGCGCGCGCACCAAATCCGGCTCGCGCTGAATCCACGCCGTGCGCAGCAAAAACAGCATCAGGCAAGCCACCACCCCGGCGACGGTCACCGCGCGCCTGCTTCGCCATCCCGCGGAGCAAGCAGCATTGCACGCATTCCCGGTATCGCGCCGGAACGCAATCCGCCGCGCCGCTGCGGCCCTGCCAGCTCGTGGCAGACTTCGGGCACAGCCTCTTCGCGCTGAATCCGATACGGACTCACCAGCACCCTGGCCAGAAAGAACCAGGGATACTTGGTCAGGTCGATCCGCTCAACTTCCACTGCATGCGAATGCGTGCCCAGCCGGCGCAGCTCCAGTTGCAGCGCGCTGGCAATGGCCTCCGGCTCGGTGTCGCCCACGCCGCTGCGCAGCGTTCCGTCGCCGATGCGGATAAAGTGCCAGCCCTTGGCGCGCACCGTCTTCTCCAGCCGCCGCTTGCCTCCGGTGCGAATGCGGACCCAGCCCTCCTGGAACTCTTCGGTCGCCATCTTGACGCCCGCCGGCAGTTCGGCCTCTGGATGCAACAGCATGCTCGATTCGGCAATCGTGCCCATGGGAGACTCCTTCCGCTTCTCCCCGCGCCCCGAACCTTCCGTTGGCCACAAGGAAAAAGCTGAAGTGAGTATCCCAACCTGGGCATACGCATTGCTGTTCAATTTGGCACAGGAGCGCATACAAGCAGACTTATCACCCCAGCCGAGCGGTCTGCCGTGCTCCCCATCGGCTCAGTGGCCGCCGGCCGGCAGCCAAGGCTGCACGGGCGCAGCCTCCGCGGCCTCTCGACCTTTGAGCCGGTCGTACTCGTACACGTCGCTGGTGGTGCCCAGCCCTTCGTTGTACAGGCTGATGGCTCCGGTCAGCTGGCTCAGCTCCTCGCTGAACACGTGGATCGCCTGCAACTGCGCCGCGCTCGCCGGCAGCTCGTATTTCGATGTCTTCAAAAATTTCTGGTAGCCGCGATCGAGCAGCCGCGCCACCTCGCCGCCAAACACTGCGCCCGGCCGCTCCCAGAACGCCACCGGCGTTCCCTGCCCCGGCACCAGCACCGCCCCGGCGCCGTACTTGGTCACCAGCACCCCGCCTGCGACCCCGGCAAAGGGAACTACGTCAAAAGAATGCGCGCGCAGATTCTCCAGCGTCTGATCAAAGTTAGGATTGCGGGATTTTCGAGCCATCATCGTCTTCCAGTCTGCGAGGATAGAAAAGAGTGCCGGCAAATTCACTCACCGGCCCCGGCCCCGCTCTCCCAAATCTCGCACAACCGGAGCGCCCGCCGCAATCCTGCCCGTCACAGATGACCACCGCCAACCCCCAATTCGGATCGTCCCTCCCCGAGCGCAACAGCCCGGCGGCCGTTCTCGCCGTCACGCAAGCGGCCTACGACCAGATCCGCGCCCACGCCGAGCAGACCTACCCGAACGAGTGCTGCGGCGCGCTGCTCGGTGTCGCTACAGCGGACGGCTGGCAGGTTACGGTCGCCGTCGCAGCCGCCAACGCCCGCACCGACTCCGCCCACAACCGCTACCAGATCGCGCCGCTCGAGCTGGTCCGGATCGAGCGCGATGCCCGCCGCCACGGCCTCGGCATCGCCGGCTTCTATCACTCCCACCCCGACCACCCCGCGCAATGGTCCACCACCGACTTTGCCGAGGCCCATTGGCTGGGCTGCGCCTACGTCATCACCCAGGTCATCCAGGGCAAAGCCGCCGACACCAACTCGTTTCTGCTCGCCGGATCGAGCGAAGAAGACAAACGCTTCGAGCCGCAGGCGATTCGCATCGAACAAGGCTCGGCGTCGCCGCACCCAGCGGCCAATCCCGGCGAAAAGTAAGCTCACGCTTTTCAAGTTTCAGCGCGTAGACGCGGCATCAATTCCCGGCAGTCATCCGGATTGTCCTTTACTTTCATCCCATCAGACGTAATAATCGCCTCGTCCAAGAACGCCCGCGGGCCCCTTCCCTCGGAGTCCTCCCCCCCCAATGCGAGTGGTCTCAGACCAAATCACTGAGGATACCTGTCTATGACGAAGTTCACTCCGATGTTGCTTGGACTGTCTCTTGCGGCTGCCGGCCTTTTGCCCGCCGTTGCTCAAGCTCAATCACCCGCTGCCGACTCAACCCGCAAGTATTTGCAGGTCATTGTGGAATACACCAAGCCCGACAAAGGCGGCCTGGCCCACGACAAGACCGAGGGCGCCTTCGTCCAGGCCATGGGCAAGGCCAAGTTTCCCATTTACTACACGGCGTACAACTCCTTGACCGGCCAGCCGCGGGCCATTTATCTGTCCAGCTTCGACTCTTTTGACCAACTCGACAAGGCCAATAAAACTTTGGCGGCTCCGGCCACCGCGGCCGAAGTCGAGCGGCTGAACCTGGCCGATGGCGAGCTGCTGGAAAGCTCAAAGTCGCTCATCTTCGAGTCCGTGCCCGAGTTGAGCTTCCATTCCCGGAAGGCTGGCCCGGAGAGCCGCTTTCTCGAAGCTCAGATCATCCAGCTTCGTCCAGGCCACGTGAAGGATTTCGAGGACCTGGCAAAGATGGTCATGGCCGCGGATGAAAAGATCGGCGCAAGCAGCCACTGGGGCGCTTACCGCATCCGGTTTGGCGAGCAGGCAGGCACTTACGTGCTGCTGACCGCCGCCAATTCCATGGCCGACTTCGACCAGATCTTTGGCGAGCAGCCAAAGTACATGGAGTCCCTGAGCGATGGAGACAAGAAGAAGATGAATGAGCTGCGCGCCGCGGCCATCGAGTCTTCCCATTCCGAGCTCTATTCCGTGAATCCCGCTCAAAGCTACGTCCGCGATGAGTGGATCAAGGCCGACCCCGACTTCTGGAGGCCGAAACACGCCGCCGCACCCGCCGCCAAGGCCCCGGCCGAGAAGAAACCCACTCCCTAGCCCGTCGCTCGCTGTTCCATCCGTTCGTGCAATTCAAGCGGCTCCGTCATCCTCGGAGCCGCTCGTGCATTTACCTCATCCAATCCTACCCCGGAATCATCGAATAAACTGATTACGCATGCGCCTCCGGCTATGCAGCCGTGAAGCATACGGGCGTCAGCCCGCGCTTGCCGTCAGCAAAAGAGCCGGAGCCGCCGCGGGAGTGCCCAGGCTGCACCTGCGGCGCTCCATCGTTTCGCGCAACACCGCACCACCATATCGCCCTGAAAGAATTGGAACCCATGCCGACCACGACCGAAGCCACCCTGCCCGAGCTCACCACCGACGATCTCTCCCGCTACTCCCGCCACCTCATCCTGCCTGAGGTCGGCATGGAGGGCCAGCGCCGCATCAAGGCAGCCCGCGTACTCTGCGTGGGCACCGGCGGCCTAGGCTCGCCGCTGGTCCTCTATCTCGCCGCCGCCGGCGTTGGCACCCTCGGCCTGGTCGACTTCGACGTCGTCGACGCGAGCAACCTGCAGCGCCAGATCATCCACTCCACCAAGGACATCGGCCACAAGAAAATCGACTCGGCCGCCGAGAAGCTCACCGCGCTCAATCCGGCCATCCGTATCGTCAAGCACGAAACCATGCTCACCAGCGCCAACGCGCTGGAGATCATGAAGGACTACGACATCGTCGCCGACGGCACCGACAACTTCCCCACCCGCTACCTGGTCAACGATGCCTGCGTGCTGCTGGGTAAGCCCAACGTCTACGGATCGATCTTCCGCTTTGAAGGCCAGGCCAGCGTCTTTGCCACCGAGGCCGGCCCCTGCTACCGCTGCCTCTATCCCGAGCCGCCGCCGCCCGGCCTGGTGCCCAGTTGCGCCGAGGGCGGCGTGCTCGGCATTCTGCCCGGCCTGGTCGGCGTCATCCAGGCCACTGAGGTCATCAAGCTCATCCTCGGCAAAGGCGACTCGCTCGTCGGCCGCCTGCTGCTGGTCGACGCGCTCAACATGCGTTTCCGCGAGCTCAAGCTGCGCAAGAATCCCGACTGCCCGGTCTGCGGCACGAACCCGACCGTCACTGCGCTCATTGACTACGAGCATTTCTGCGGCATCATCCCCGAGACACCCCAGGAGAAAAATGTGAAGAACGGCATTCCCCAGATCACCGTGAAGGAGTTCAAGGCCCGCCGCGATGCCGGCGACGACATCTTCCTGCTCGACGTGCGCGAGCCCTACGAGTATCAGATCGCCCAGATCGGCGGCACGCTGATCCCGCAGAACGACGTGCCCAACCGCCTGGTCGAGATTCCCCGCGACCGCGAGATCGTAGTGCAGTGCCGCTCCGGCGCTCGCTCGCAGCGCATCGCCGAGCTGCTCAAGCAATCCGGCTACACCCAGGTCGTCAACCTCGCCGGCGGCATCCTCGCCTGGTCCGACGAGATCGACCCCACCGTGCAGAAGTACTGAGAGCCTACAGCGCCGCCGGCGCGCCAATCACAATCGCGTCGGCGCCCTCGCTCAGCTCATAGCTCGGATCCTGGTCGGCGCCGTTATCCTGCTTCACATGCGCGGCCACGCTGCTCCGCACCGCGTTAAACACGCGCTCCAGGCTCTCAGTGCCGTGGCCGGCGCGCAGCGTCTCCAGCAGGTAATGCGTGAAGTATCCATTCTGTAGCTTCGCACTCTCCCATGACACCTGGTTGGCGCGGCTGGCTGTAATCACCGCGCGCCCATACCCGATCTTCAAATTCTGAAAAGCCTCGCTGAAGGCCGCTGAAGCCGGCGCGTCCTGGGGCGTCGTGCTCGAAGCAACCGCGCCAAACCCGCGCGAGCCCGTGCTGCCCGCGCCCGCGTCCAGGCTGGTCAGCGCATCGCCGCTGAAGCAGGTGTCGAGAATCAGCACCACGTGCTGCGCCCGCATCTCGCGATTGATCTGCTGCACCAGGTCGATCATCTGCAGTGACGTTGCATAGAGCGAAGCCGCGTCGTCCAGGTTGGTATCGTTGGTGGCAATGTAGCTCACCCCGTTGGGGTCGCGGTCGCGCGGCGATCCGTGACTGGCCAGGTACACCACCACCAGGTCCTCCGCCTGCGCCTTCACCCGCAGCTCGCCCAGCCCGCGGCGAATTCCTTCAAGCGTCGCCCCATCGTTCGCAAGATGAATCACGTGTGCCGGATCGAACCGTCCCCCGTTCGGGTCCTTCAAATAATCCGCAAAGTCGCTGGAGTCCTTCACCGCGAAGCGCAGCCCCGGCAGCCGCTTGTCCTGAAACTTGTCAATGCCCACCACCAGCGCCCACTTTTGCTTGATCTTCGCATTGTGCGCCTGCGCCACCTGCTCCGGCGGCAGCGCAGCCGGGGGCAGTTTGAATGGATCGAACGGGACCTGGTATTGCAGCTCATCGAGCTTGCGCTTGGCGTAGCCGGCGTCCGCTTGCAACCCCAGCTGCTGCGCCACCGACAGGCGATACGACCACAGCTCCGCGAAGTCCGGGCATGCGTGCGTGGCCCGTTCCAGCGTGGACTGCATCACGGTCAGCCGTTGCTTGCCTGCCTCCGTGGCTGCCGTCAGCCGCGGCGTAATCTCTTCCTTCACCCGATTCAGCGCGTCCAGCGCTCCACGGCAGCCGTCACCCTGCGCGCGAGCCTGCGGCGCACCCAAAGCAGCCGCCAGTACCAACGCCGCAACCACGGAGCGCGACGCCCAGCTCATGGCTGCGCCGCCTTGGCCGGCCGCGCGGTGCCTGAGCCCAGCCGTTCGCGAATCATCCGCTGAAACACCGCCGCGTTCGCCTTGCAGGTCTCGTTCAGCCGGATCGGGTCGCGACCGAAGCTGAAGTGATAGCCGGTCCTCTTCGCATCGGCCAAAAAATCGGAAGAACGGATGTAGTCCTTGATGCTGTCCGGATCGATGCCCCGAGTGCAAAAGTCCAGCACCTGGTCCAGGGGTGTGATCACCGCACCCGGCACTCCCGCCGTAGTCGCGGAGGTGGCCACAGCCGTGGCTCTCGGCACGGCGCGGCTTCCAGCGCTGGTCGTCGCCGCTGCGGCCCGGGCCGCCAGCTCCGCCTGCGCCTTGGCGTTCTCTTCCTTGTAGCGCGCAATCTTGGCGTAGATGGCAATCGCCTGCTCCGTGCGCGTGTCCCCCGGGCGGAACTCCTTCTCTTTGGCGTTGGCGGTGATGATGTCCTTGTAAATCGCCCCGGCTTCATCCAGATCCTTCTGCGCCCGCTCGAACTCCTCCTGAGCCTCTTTGGGCGAGATGTCGGTCCGCTTGCCCAGGTCGCGCTCATTCGCCTCGCGGGTCAGGTCGTAGGCCTCGGCCTCCTTGGCCAGCGCCACCAGGTAGCTGCGGTACGAATCGTCGTCCGCCTTGGGCAGTTTCTCCATCTTGTCGGCCTGCTCCTCCAGCGCGCCCCAGCGCCGGCTCAGCGCCAGGCTCGACAGCGGCTCCAGCTTCTTGCCCGGCAGCGGCGCGTCAAACGGTTCATCGGTCGGCGCAATGCGCTTCGCCATGCTGGCCACAATGCCGTCCACCAGCTGGTCGCGCGTCTCGTTCTCACTGCCTTCAGCAGCTGCCTTCTTTGCGTTGCTCTTGAATATCTCCGATAGCCCGTTATTCGCCACCGGATCGTAGCCCGCCGTCTGCACCAGGTTCTCCGAGTCCAGAGCCGTGTTCGTAGCTACATCGATCGCCTGGTACGCCACCTCGATCTTGCCCCGATACGCCTGCCGCGCATTGTTCGTCTTGGCGTTGATCGTCCACTGTTCCACGTAGTAGTTGGTCACGGAAAACTTCAGAACCGTCTGCGGATTGATCTCATTGAGAACAAAGCGTGGGTCTTTCTGCACCAGCGTCACCAGCTTGGTCTTGAGCAGATCGCGCAAGGTATCGCCGCCTTTGCCCAGGCTGTCGGCAGTGGCGTCAATCTTGATCTTCTTGCCGTTGAGGTTCACCGTCGGCGGCAGCAGCCGGTTGATGGTGACCGACTTCTTCCCCATGCCCATCAACCCAAAGCCCTGCGCATGCAGAACCGGCGCCACCAGCGCCGCAGCCGCCGCAACCACCCAGACATGCTTGTTCATCGCAATCCCAAATGGACAGAATTTTCCTGCTGCATCGCGCGGCAGCAGCAGGCGATCGTGCAGATTAAAAAACAGCGCAACCCCCGCAGGGAGCGAAGAGTTCAAAATGGCCATGGCCTTCATCCGCGCCCCCGGAGCAAGCCCACGTGGTTCAAGCCCGCATGATTCCATGGTTTTTGGGGATTCAACCCGGAGGAGCAGTTTGACCACAACCGTAACACGGGGTCCGGCCCGGCGCAACTTAATCTTCCCTGTGTTGCAGCGCCGCCGAAGCCGAAGCTGACCCGACCCAAACCCTCAGTGCGCCATCTCCATGGTCCCTGGGCGCTGAGCGTCCGGGCCGCGGCCGTTCTCGTCCAGCTTGCCGAAAATCATCTTCCCGCTCGCCGTCTGCAGCACGCTGGTCACGGAGATCTCGACCGCCTTGCCGATCAGCTTGCGCGCATGATCCACAACAACCATGGTGCCGTCGTCCAGGTAGCCCACGCCCTGGTTGAACTCCTTGCCCTCTTTGAGAATCAGCACATGCATCTTCTCGCCGGGCAGCACCACCGGCTTCAGCGCGTTGGCCAGGTCGTTGATGTTCAGCACTTCCACGTGATGCAGATGGGCCACCTTGTTCAGGTTGAAGTCGTTGGTCACCACCTTGGCCTCCCACTTCTTGGCCAGTTCCAGCAGCTTCAGATCGACTTCACGGATGGAGGGAAAATCATCGGGCACAATCTGCACCTGCACGTTGGTGCTGGACTGCATCTTCTGCAGCATGTCCAGACCGCGGCGTCCGCGCTGCCGCTTCGACCCATCCGTCGAGTCGGCCACCACCTGCAGCTCGCGCAGCACAAACTCCGGCACTACCATCATGCCGTCGATAAATCCCGCCTCGGCAATGTCGGCAATGCGGCCGTCGATAATCACGCTGGTGTCGAGCACCTTGGCGCTGCGCCGCGTGGGCTTTTCGCCGCTGAAGATCGTGCCCAGCGCCGCCGGGTTCAGCAGGTCGCCCTTGCTCGCGCCCACCAGCAGCCCCACATAGGTCATCAGCAGCAACACAAAAATCTGCAGCGTGGCCGAGTTGCCCCCGCTCAGCGGCGCGGACTTCAGCACCAGGCAGAACAGAAACGCGCCAAAGATGCCCAGTACGCTGCCCGCCACCGCGCCGATCAGCCGGCGCAACGTAAGCGCGCGCACCCGCAGCTCAAACACGATCACAGCAGCGGCTGCAGCCGCGCCAACGCCCGCGCTCACCCATCCATCCAGGCCAAAAGGGTGAAGGAAATAACAAACCCCGGCCAGCAGGGCCACAAAGAGAACACGCAACAGGATGAGATCCATAAAAAGCCAACCCCCGCTTACGCTGGACAAATCCCACCAGCCTGGGCATAAGTCGCGAGTATGCCCACTTCCTCATATCTTCGTCAAGCAAAGAGTGAAAGCGCGGCCGGCGAATTGCCTTCGAGTCTCAAATTAGAGTCCCATCGCCGGATGCGGCCCGGCACGCAATTGCACCTACGGCGCTCGGAGGGAGCAGGGGCCTTCAGGCCCCTGGCCGCAGGCGTCGTTGATGTGCCTTTAGGCGCGGGCTCTCCGATTGATGTGCGCAAAGGACCTGGTCCCGCCGCCTCGTCTCAATCCAGCCGTCTTCAACCGCCGCTGCCCTGCCTCGTCACTGCTTGTTCACGTCCACATAATAAAGATCAGTCGCCACCTCAAGCTGATCCTTGCCCAGCGCCGTCTCCATCACCTGCCACTTCGTCGTCGGATGAATCATTTGCCAGCGCCCCTGGGTCCCCACCCGCACCGGCATCGCAAAGTCATCCTCGTCCGCGTCCCACTTGTACATCACGGCGCCGGGCGAATGGGGGCCCGGCGCCTCGCCAAACAGCAACTCCAGCCGCGGAATCGCCGTGTGCCGCAGGTACTGGTTGAAGATTGGCGTCAAATTCATGCCGCTGTGCAGGTTCCACCACGTCACCACATCTTCAGTCATGATGTTCTGATACTTGAAGTGCTGATAGAACGCGTGCAGCAGCGCGAACCACTTTGCGTCGTCGTCGACCACGCTGCGCAGTGTATTGATCATCAGCGCGCCTTTGAAGTACTGATCCTGCGTCGGGTCGGCGTTCACTCCGCGCTCGGCCACAATGGGCCGCATCCCCACCACCTTGGGCTTCAGGCCTCCGAGATATTTGAGCGCGTCGTCATGCCCCCAGCGGTACTCGACGTAGAGCGCTTCCAGATACGTCGTCCAGCCCTCGTGAATCCACATGTCCGACGAGTCGGCCGCCGACACGCTGTTGCCAAACCACTCATGCCCGCTCTCGTGGATGATGATGAAGTCGAACCGGGTGCTGATGCCCACGCCCGTCCAGTCGCGGCCCATGTAGCCGTTCTTGAACCCGTTGCCATAGGCCACGGCCGACTGGTGCTCCATGCCCAGGTACGGCGCCTCCACCAGCTTGTACCCGTCGCGCGCAAACGGATACGCGCCCAAGTAGTGCTGGTAGGCCTCGATCATTCCTTTCGCTTGCGTAAACTGCGCCTTCGCTTTCTCCAGGTCTTCCGGCAGCACATAAAAATCCAGCGGCAGTGTACCCAGTTTGTCGGAAAACTCCACGTAGTTGCCAATATTCAGCGCCACATCGTAGTTGTTGATCGGATAGCTCACGTGCCAGTCCCAGCGCGTGTACCCGTCGCCCAGGTCGGTCTTCCCCACAAACTTTCCATTCGACACATCCACCAGCCCGTTGGGAATCGCCACGCTAATGTCCATTTGCTCCACTTCGTCGCGCCACTGGTCTTTGTCCGGCCACCACATGCTTGCGCCCGTGCCCTCGCAAGCCGTGTTGATCCACACATGGCCGCTGGGGTCTTTCTTGAATGTCATGCCGCCAAACCGTCCCGTCTCCTCCGGATGGCCTGAGTAATAAAAGTCGATCGAATAAGTCTGCCCGGCGCGCAGCGTCTCGGGAAAATCAACGAACACCGCGCCGGTGTCGCGCTCGTACTTGAGCGTCGTCGAGCCAAGCAGAATTTTGTCGATCGCAAGCGTATCGCGCAGGTCGAGCTGAATGCGCGTCCCGTCCTTCAGCATTCTGAAGCGGATCGTGTTCTTCCCGCTCACCCATTGCTTGTCCGAATCAATGCGAATGTCCAGGTGGTAGTAGAGCAGGTCGTTGTTGGCGCGGTACGGCCCATACGCTCCGCGCAGCATGTCGTAGCGCGTGGGGATCGGAGCGCCTGCGTCGTTGGGCGCAATGCGCCGCTTCGGCTTCTCGGCCGCCGCAGCCGAGGGCGCGTCAGGCTTTGCCGCGCTCTGCTGCGCCGCCGCAGCCGCGGATGAAGATTGAGCGTAAAGAGCCGCCGCCGCGAGCAGCGGCACACAAGCGAACGCAGCAAGGCCATGGAATCGCATGGCGCTATCCTAATTGCCGCGCCATGCCGGGCAGACGGAAAAAGCACATGCGTCTGATCCCTGACCCCTGACCCCTGATCCCTGCCTTTACGACGCCGCCGCCAGCTCCGCCACATGCTGCACCCGCACCGAGCCCTTGCGCGGCCCGCGCTTGCGCGCGCTCATCACCTTGATCCGCTCCAGCAGCTCCTGCGCCGAGCTGTTCTTCTTGGCCAGCAGCGCGTCGGCGCCGTGCAGGTCGGCAATCATCTTTTGCGGGTCTCCCAGCAAAATCATCGGAACGTGCGACGCAATCTGCTTCAGACGGTCCACCAGCTGGCTGCCGTTCATCTGCGGCATCGCAAAATCCGCCAGCACCAGGTCCACAGGGTGCGCGGCAAACAAGCCGATCGCCTCCTGCCCAGTGGTGGCCGACACCACCCGATAGCCATTGGTTTCCAGCATGAACTTGAGCACGCTCAGCTCCTGTTCGTTGTCGTCTACGCAGAGAATTACCTTCTTCGGTCGCATGTTCTGGGAAAATCTCCTTACCTTCAATTTCATCTTTGGTTCCGCCCGGCAACACGCCGCCTGCACCCGCGCGTCCTGGCAGGCTGAAGACACCGCTGACCCGATCCGGAGATTGCCTGCTAACGCTCTCGCTCGCCGGTTAGTGCAGCTGCCGGTGCACTCTCGACGGCGTGCTGCACGCCCGGGGACGGGCGCAGCTTCCCGGCAAAGAATGGACCGACTTTCGACACACGGTAAGCGAGGTTTAGCCAGCAATCAGCTTGTGCGTGATACCTGGGACAAACCGGCTGTGGAACCGATTAACTTGCTTCAATGAATGCCAAGAGTACGAGGCTTTCCCATGCCTGCATAGAGAGAATGACAGGCGAAAGTGGACGTGAAAACGCTCCTGTAACAAGTGAAAATTAGCTAGGACTAACGACTGCCGTAATTTGCCTTGAGGAACGCTTGTTGAAAGCGTGTGTATCAAGACAGGAAAAGCCGCCCTTTTGCTACAAGAACGGTGCTGCCTCCAACGCGCACTTCGCCCACCCTCGCCGATCCGTCCTTGACTGCTCCGCTCACAATCTCAGCAGAGAGAAATAATTCGCTCGGCCGGCCCATCTCCACACCCTGGCGCAGGTGGATGCGCATCCCCGAAGGCGCCGCCCCGCGCGCAACTAGGTAGCTGATCGCGCAGCCGGCCGCCGAGCCGGTGGCCGGGTCTTCGCCTCCGTTGAACTGCATGCGCGCGCGCCACGCCGGGTCCGCGGTTCCGCTCGGCGCCAGCACATAAAACCACCGCGCGCCCCGCGCGCGCAGCCACGCTGTAGCTTCGGGTTGGTTCACGTTGAGCTTGGCCAGTGCCTCAACCGAGCGCAGCGCCACAATCGCAAATGCCGTGCCGGTTGAAACAATCTGCGGCGTCAGCGCCGCATCCAGATCGCTCTCTGCAAGTCCGCACAGGCGAGCCACGTCGCTGGCGTCGAGCTCCGCGCCAAACTCCGGCGCGCGCTGGGTCATCTCGCCAAAGGTTCCGGCGTCGGCAAACCGCACCGGCACCGCACCCACCTTCAGCGCCAGGGTCACCGTGTTGGCGCGCACCGTCTCCGGAGCCTCCACGCGCAGCACGCTCGCCGTGCCCAGCGTGGGATGACCGGCAAAGGGCAGCTCCTCCTCGGTGGTGAAGATGCGCACCCGAACCCCCTCGCGGGCCTCCGTCTCCGCGTCGCGCCGCTCTACAAACGTGGTCTCGCTCAAATTGAACTCGCGCGCAACGGCCTGCATCTGCTCGCTGGCCAGCGCGGCCGCATTCATCACCACCGCCAGGGGATTGCCCTTCAGCGCCGTCTCCGTAAAAACATCCACGACAAAATAATCCAGTTCCATCCATCCCGCTCCACACGCCGCTTGACACGAACCCATCAAGCATCTAGTCTACGGTTAATCGCCGCGCCGGTCTTGTTGATCGTCGCTCGCGAAGAGGATTCAATGGCCCATCGCAATAATCTCGCCTCGTGTCTTCGCCGCTGCTGTCAGGGCTGCCGCGCGCGGGCGTGTTCTCTGGGCTAGATTCGACTCAACCGAATCGACACCACGACAACCCACCCGCGAATGAGCGTGGTGGGTTTTTTAATTGCGGGGAACAGGGAACAGGGAACAGGGAATAGAATTAAGTTCATCAACTGAGGAGAACGGTGAGGCAGCAGATTCGCCCGGAAAGAGTCAGCGCTTTTTGAGGTTGCACATCGCACTCTATTCCCTGTTCCCTACTCCCTGCCTTGATAAGCACCGGTGGCGAAGTGGCTAACGCGCAGGTCTGCAAAACCTGTATGCGCGGGTTCGAAACCCGCCCGGTGCTCCACAATTTTTCTCCCCGCACAGCAAAAAGGGCCGCACTTTCCAGATGGAGGAGCGGCCCTTCAGTCCTCTGCAACTGCTCCGCGCGTACTTTGCAGCCTCACATCATGAGGCCTGGCAAATCAGCGCGGTCACAGCGCAATCAGCGGGCGGGGAAGCCGCGTCCGGGCGCGATCGAGGAACAGCCGCATGCGCAGCGCCTCAGCCCGCTGAATAGCCACCAGCCGCATGTGCCGGCGAATATGGTCGCCATCCACCAGCGCCGCAACCTGCGTCTCATCGGTCTCCGCATCCCGTTCCAGGCGGAGGATCCGGTCTTCCAGCGTGCGGCGAAATCGGGGACTGATCTCAAAACCTTCATTGGCAGCGCAATTGGTGATCACGGCAGTCTCCTCATCACTTGGATGCCTGAGCCCCAGACTAATTACGAAAGAGTCTCAAGTTTTTTCTACCTGTGCCGATCTTAGAGAAGACTGATTTTATGCGCTAGATTACGGTCGTCTCATGTACACGTACTCTACTGTCCAGAAACGGGACAGTTACCCCGGTTACTGCGACAACCTACGTCCTTAATCTTTTGATCGCTTCCTAATTCCAGACCAGCGCCCACTCGCCTGCCGGGACAATTTTCAGCCCTTACTCCTGCGGCGGCGTCGCGTAGTAGCCCCTGGTGACCTGCACCTTCATCCCGTCGCCCTTGCACTGCACAGCCAGCCGCCGAAACGTCCCGTCGAGCTTGGTGTTGGTCGGTGTGTAGCTCGCTTCATACTGTGTGCGCAGTTCATCCTCAATCTGCTGGAAGGCGTCCTGCAGCTTCTTGCCGTTGTTGCCCACGTCGATCAGCCGTCCGCCGGTCTCTTCCGTCAGCTGCTTCATGGCCGAGTAGCCGCTATAGCCAAAGCCGCCGTAGAAGCCGTGATCGGCAATCAGGATCGTATACACGATCACGTTCGCCCTCTGCGCCGCGGCAATCGCTTCCTTGATCTTGTGTTCGCTGCCCTCGTCCTCGCCGTCGGTCAGCAGGATCAGCGCCTTGCGGCCCGTCTCCTGGCTCATCTTGTCGTTCGAGGCCAGCACCACCGCATCGTAGAGCAGCGTTCCCTTGGGCGCGCCGATCGAGGGAATGGTTCCTCCGCCCGCGCCCGGAATGCCGCCCGCGCCGTTGCCCCCGGCAGTGTTGATCTCCGCCTTGCTCAGCGCCCGCGTCAGCAATCGTGCGCTGTTGGTGTAGTCCTGCAGCAGGTCCACGTTCACGTCGAACGAGAGCACAAACGCCTCATCCTTCTTGGTGATCACCTGCTCCAGAAACTGCCCGCCCGCGTCCTGCTCCAGCGGCAGCACCCGGTACTGGCTGCCCGAGGTATCCAGCAGAATGCCCAGCGTCAGCGGCAAATGTGTCTCCGCTACAAAGTTCTTCAGCGTCTGCGGCTGCTTGTCTTCTGAGATCGCGCAGTCGTCCCTGTTGAGGTGCGGCACCAGGCCGCCCTGCTTGTCCTTCACCGTAAAGAACACATCCACCAGGTTGACACTCAGCTTGAACGTGGCCACCGACTGGTCATCCTCAGGCTGGGCCGGAGCGGTGCTCACCGGCGGCGCGTCGGGCGAGGGCGCAAGCTGGCCCCACGCCACGCCGGACATAACCGGCAGGCCGAGCAATACGGCCGCAACTCCCCAACAATGACGCATCCTGGTCCTTTAGACGAAAATGGGACGACGAGGAAAGCATACCTGAGTGGTTTGCCACTCGTCCGGGCAACCTCCGCGCGGCTGGCGCGTCTGATAATCTGACGAATGCGGTGCTGCTTGGCGCTGAGGGTCGAATTCACGCATTCACGCACCCTCGCGGCAATCCGAGTTCGCATCCCGGCTGCAAACTGCATCTGAACCATTTGGAGAAACCTCTGTGAAGCTTCGTTTGACGGCATTGGCGGTGGCAGCACTCCTGATTCTCAACCTGCATGGGAGCCCCGCGGCTCAGGCCCAGCAGGCTCCCGTGCCCGACGCGCCAGCGCCCCAGGCGGCCAAGCCGCTCACTGGCGTCAACGGCCCCATCACCCCCGGCCTCGGCGCAGGCACCGAATCCACCACTACCGATACTTCGTCAGATACCCCACCGGACCAGGGGGCGCCCAGCACCGCGCCCCCCTCCACCGCCGGGCGGGACACATTTGAGACCGGCAACCCCGACGCCCTGAGTTCAACCACCGTCATCCACCTCAATACGACCGAAATCATGGTCCCCGTTACCGTCAAAGACCCCAAGGGCAAGATGGTCTCCGGACTCACCTGGCGCGACTTCAAAATCTACGAGAACAACACCCGCGAACACATCCGTTACTTCTCGGTCGACCCATTCCCGCTCTCGATCGCCTTCGTCGTGGACCAGAGCCTGACTTCGGACGTGATGGAAAAGGTGAACAAATCTCTGGACGCGATCCAGGGCGCCCTCACCCCCTACGATGAGCTGGCGGTCTTCACCTACAACAACGGCGCGCAAAATCTCTCCGGCGGCTTCACCGGCGCACAGAGTTCGCGCGTGCCTTTCGTGATGGCCATGACCAAGTCCTCGGGCACTGAGATCGAGTCGCCGGTCAACAGCGGTCCGCTCGCCGGCTGCCCCATCCACGTCAACGGCAACTGCGCCGACCCCAACATTCAGCCCGGCTTCTCCAGCGGCAGCGGCAGCGGCGTCATCACCATTCCCAAGGAGATTCACACGCTCAACGACGCCATCCTGGCTGCCGCCAAGTCCCTTACCGATCGCGGCAGAGACCGCCGCCGCATCATCTATGTCATCTCCGACGGCAAGGAGAACGGCAGCAAAGCCAACTTCAAAGAAGTGGCGCGCTACCTGCAAACCAACCAGATCGCCGTCTACGGAACCCTGGTGGGCACCTCAGCCGGCTGGGGCGAGGGCTGGGTCAGCCGCATCCACCTGCCCTTCACCATGTACGACAACATCCTCTACAAGTACATCGCCGCCACCGGCGGCCAGGCCGACTCCGAGCGCAACCTCAACGGCATTGAGAAGAGCTACTTCGAGATCGCCAGCGAGGCGCGCAACCAGTACACGCTGGTCTACGCCAGCTCCGAGCCTCTGATCGACGGCAAATACCGCAAGATCGACGTGCGCGTCGATCAACCCGGCCTGGAAGTGGTGGCCAAGCCCGGCTACTATCCTTCCGCGCAGATGTCTCGCTAAGAGCGTGAACGGCCCCGCAACCACTGCCGGGGTCGGCCTGCTGTCGGCCGGCTCCTGGGGCGGATCGGACTTCCTCGGCGGCATGGGCGCACGCCGCGCCCCAGCGTTGCTGGTCGTCGCCTCCGGTCACTTCGTCTCCCTGATCATCTTGCTCATCGTCTGCCTGGCAGGCCGCTTCGCACTCCCCGGCCGCCACGATGTGTTTTTCTCAGCGCTGGGCGGATTTGAAGGCGCTCTGGCCCTGGCCCTGTTCTATCGCGCCCTGGCCATGGGCGCCATGGGCCTTACAGCCGCTCTCACCGGCCTGCTCACAGCGCTGGTGCCAGTCTTGTTCTCCATCGCACACGACGGCCTGCCCACGCCCCTGGCAGCTGCCGGTCTCGCCGTCGGCCTTGCCGCCATCTGGCTCATAACCCATGCTCCCGCAGCTGGAAAAGAGCCCCCTGCAACGCCGCCCGCGGCACTGCTCCTGGGCGCGCTCGCCGGCCTTGGTTTCGGCACGCAATTGATTCTCTTCAAGGTCGCCGCCGGCGGCAGCCTGCTATGGATCATGACCGCAGCCCGCGCGGCCGGCGTCAGCGCCATGCTGCTCCTGCTTGTCGTCATGCCGCCCAAAGCGCCCTGGCGCGGCTTCTGGCTTTACGGCGTGCTGGCCGGCGCGCTCGACACGCTCGGCAACCTGCTCTACATCCAGACCACCCGCATGGGCCGGCTCGACGTAGCCGCCATCGTCTGCTCGCTCTACCCCGCAGGCACCATCCTGCTCGCCGCGTTGGTGCTGCGCGAGTGGCCCAGCCGCCGCCAGTTCGCCGGCATCGCCCTGGCCCTGGCCGCTGTCGTTCTTCTCAGCATTTAGTTCGCGACAATCAAGCACGCACAAAGGCCTGCGCACCCGCGCAGGCCTTTTGTCGTTCATGATTCATGGAGCAAACCAGCGAGTCCGCCAGTTGCCGGAGCGAGTTCATTGAGGGACCGAGCCCCTCAATCCGCATTCCAGCAACCGCGTGCCGCTAGCTCTGCTTGGTCTCGGTCGAGGCCGGAGGCGCAGGTGGCGGAGTCACAACGTGCTGCTGCACTGGCGGAGTAGGCGTGGGATCGCTGATCCCCTTGATGCCTTCTTTGAAGCCCTTCAAGCCTTCGCCCAGGCCCTTGCCCAATTCGGGCAGCCTCTTGGCGCCAAACAGCAGGAATGCAACCACGGCCAACACAATCAGGTGCCATGGCTGAAGTAGATCGCCCATTTCATCCTCCGCGCACCGCACTAGACCGGCGCGCATTCTCACCAGCTATTGTCGCACAAAGCCGCATCCCCGCGCAGAACCGGCGACACAAGCCTTCCATTGCAGTACGGCTGCTCTGGCCATTCGGATGTTTCGCTCCATCCTTGCGCCTTTTTCCCGGCGCAAGACCATGAAGCCACGAACCCCATGCGAGCGGATAGCGAGTCCGCCGCGGCGGACCCCACCGCAGGTGGCGGCAGGTGGTTAGTTGACTTGGGCGGCCTTGCCCAGCCGCTCGGTGACCATGGCAAAGAAGGCGCGCAGATCCTCCTCCTCGCCCACCGTCAGCCGGCGAAACACCTTCATCAGCGGAAATAGCCGCGACCCACGCACCTCGACTGCCGGAACCGCCACCACGCCGCCGGGATACTGCGTCATCTCCCAGCTGCCCGCGTAGCGCCGCCGCAGCACCTCGCCCAGGTAGCTGCCCCACAGCCGCACCTCAAACTCCACATCCAGCTCCGGGCTCTCGCTCACCCGCACCAGGATCTCATCCAGGCCATCGATCGACTCGGCCGTAAAGTCCAGTTTCTGCTTGAACTCGCGCTCCGCGCACGATTTTGCTGCCTGCGCATACCCTTCCATCATGCTTCCCAGGTCAGGGTAATTGGCAGACTCCAATCTGTTCCGCAGCTCGCCATAGTTCGACATATATTCTCCCGAGTATAGCGGCTCCATTGGGTTTCTGCCGTGCCGCAGCCCGGCCGCGCACAGTTATCAAAGTGCAAATGCCTTCCATGTCGCGCGAAAAAAAACCGCAATCCGGCCGCCTCTCCCTTCGATGCACAACCTCTGCAACAAAGTGGCGCCTGCCGCCATCTATAGGACAGGCCTCTTCCGCTGTTCGCAGAAAGGGCCACTTCCGCTCCGGAGGATTCGCGTTGAAGTCGATCAAGCTTTTCGCTCTCGTGGCGGCGCTTCTGCTCAGCGCCGCCACGGTCCATTCATCCGGCCGCGACATCTATCCCGAGCCCGCGCAGGCCAAAGCCGACCTGGCGTCTGCCCTGCGCACCGCCGCGCAGACCCACAAGCGCGTCATCCTCGACTTCGGCGGCAACTGGTGCGCCGACTGCCAGATCCTCGACATCTACTTCCACAACCCCCGCAACCTGCCCATCCTCGACGCCAACTTTGTGCTCGTCCACATCAACATCGGCCACATGGACGAGAACCAGGACATCGCGAGCCGCTACCAGGTCCCGCTCGACCGCGGCGTGCCCGCCCTCGCCGTGCTCAGCGACAAGGGCAAGCTGCTCTACAGCCAGCGCGCCGGCGAGTTTGAAGCCATGCGCCGCATGGACCCCGCATCGGTGACCAGCTTTCTGGCGCAGTGGAAACCCGCGCGCGAAGGCTGCTCCGCCGTCATGATCAATTGTTAAATTGGATTGCCGACCTGCCGGGTGCCTACCCGATCGGCGCCAGATGCTTGGTCTTCGAATAGGTATATTGGATGCGGTGGACCACCGTGATGGTTGACATCGCCGCCAGCACCCACAGCACCGGCGCCATCACGCCCGCCCAGTTGAACAGCGAGCCCAGCAGGATCAGCACAATTCGCTCCGGCCGCTCCATAAAGCCCACCTTGCACTGGCCGATCAGCGCCTCGGCACGCGCCCGCGTATAGCTCACCATCAGCGACGTGACCATCACAAACGCCACCAGCACCACGTAGCGGAACCGATTGATGCGGCCGTAATAGACCAGCAGGCCAAAGAACAGCACCACATCCGAGTAGCGATCGATTACCGAATCAAAGAACGAGCCGAAGACCGTGACCTGGTTGTTGCGCCGCGCCACCCGACCATCCACCATGTCAAAGATGCCGGCGCCAAAGATCACCATCCCGGCGTAGAAGAACATCCGCCCCGAGTTCGACGCATTGGCATGCCCAAACAAGAACGCGGCCACAATGTTGATCACCAGGCCGATGAAGGTAAGCACGTTGGGAGAGATGCGTGTCAGCGCCAGGCCGTGCACAATGCGATCGAGAAGCCAGCCGCAACCGCGGCCAAACGCGCTGGTCCAGGTCATTTGAAAATATCCTTGCTAATTCTTCTGGGCATCGTCCTGCGGAGTCGCCTTATCGCCCGCTTCGTCATGAATCGTCGTCAACTTCAAAATCTCCAGCTCGCGCTTGCCGTTGGGAGTCACAATGGTGGCCACATCGCCCACCTTTTTGCCCACCAGCCCGTGCCCGATCGGCGAGGTCGTCGAGATCAACCCCTTGGTCACATCCGACTCTTCGCTGGTCACCAGCCGGTACACAATCTCTTCGTCCTTGGTCGAGTCGAACACCACCACCGTCGAGCCAAACCCCGCCTTGTCGCGCGGAATATTGGTCAGGTTCACCAGCGACAGCTCGGCCATGCGCTTCTTCAGCTGGCCCAGCCGCGCGTTCACAAACACCTGCCGCTGCTTGGCCATGTGGTACTCGGCGTTCTCGCTCAAGTCGCCCAGCGCCACGGCTTTCTTGATCTCCGCAGGCAGCTCGTGGGAGAGCTCGTGCTCAAGAATGGCAATCTCGGCGAGAAGCTGCTTCTTTATGTGCTCGGGCATCCACGTTCCATTGCGGCCGGCCAGGGGTGCTCAGTCCGCGTGAGATAGAAAAGCTTGTCATCCCATTATACGCGGGGGGACTGAGGGCAAGGGACCAGGGACAGAAGGAGTCGGGACCGAGAGACCAGGGACCAAGGCCCTTGAGACTACGCAGGAACGTCATGGCAATTCGATTGACCAACGATCCGGCGGCCCCACCTCAAAATCCACAAATCCAGGCTCCCCCATAGCCCTCCTAGTCCCTTGGTCCCTCGGTCCCTGGTCCCTTCGTTCTCTCCTCCAGAAACGATTGCAAAATCAGCGTCGCCGCCACCTGGTCCACCACGCGCCGATGCTCCTGGCGCGCATGGCCGGCCTCATACAGAATCTGGTGCGCCTCGCGCGTCGTCAGCCGCTCGTCCCACAATTGGATGGGGAGACTCGTCAGATCGCCCAGCTGCCGCGCAAACTCCTGCGTCCGCGCCGCCTGCGGGCTGTGCTCGCCAGACATGTGCACCGGGTTGCCCACCACAATGCCCACCACCCCAAACCGCCGCGCCAGCCGCGCCAGCGAGCGCAGGTCGTCGCGCGAGATGCCCGGCGCCACGCGCCGCCGCTCCAGCGTCATCACCGGCTGCGCCGTCAGGCCCAGCTCGTCCGACACCGCCACGCCAATGCGCCGGTTGCCCACATCCAGGCCGAGATAGCGCGCTTGAGTCCCCACTTTGCCGCTCCCTGCTGCCATCCTAAAGGGTGTGGCCCCTGTGCGCCGCGCGCCGGGAAATCCCCGCCTCATTACCCTCCCGCCCGGTACAATCAAACTAGCGAATCCTCACGGGCCGCTCACGCGTCTCAAGTAGAGGAATAAAGGGTCAAGAAGCACTACATGGCAGGTCGCAAACGCAACAGCAGAAAGAACAAAACGTCGGGAGCCGCGCTGCTGCTGCTGACGGTTTTTCTGCTCGCCCTCATCGCCGCCGGGGCTGCGGCCTGGCTGGTTCTCGCACCCTTCGGCCCGGCGGCGGAAACCTTCGTCGATGTGGCTCCCGGTTCGTCCTCGGCCCGCATCGGCCAGCAGCTTGAGGCCGCGGGCATTCTGCGCAGCCGCTATGAATTCGACCTCATCCGCCTGTGGAAGCACGGCACGCTCCGCGCCGGCGAGTACCGCTTTGACCACCCTGCCCCGGCCACAGATGTCTATGCCCGCATCGCCCGCGGCGACGTCTTCACCATATCCGTCACCATTCCCGAGGGAGCCAACCTCTTCGATATCGCCGCCCGGCTGGAACAGGCCGGCTTCGGTCCGCGTAAAGAGTTTCTGGACGCAGCCGCGGCCCAGACCGGCCTCATCGCCGATCTCGACCCCGGTGCCCGCAGCCTGGAGGGCTACCTGTTCCCCGATACCTATCACCTGGCCCGCAAGGTGACGCCCGTCCAGATCTGCGCCACCATGGTGCGCCGCTTTCGCGCCGTGGCCGCCCAGCTCGGCCTCAAGCAGGACATCCACCGCGTCGTCACCGTCGCCTCGCTGGTGGAGCGCGAAACCGCCGTCGATGCCGAGCGCCCGCTGGTGGCCAGTGTCTTTCAAAATCGTCTCGCCCAGGGCATGCCGCTCATGACCGACCCCGCCGTCATCTACGGCCTGCAGCTCGAAGACCGCTGGCGGGGCGCCATCTACCAGAGCGACCTGGTCCGCGACACGCCCTACAACACCTATATGCACAAGGGACTGCCGCCCGGCCCCATCGCCAACCCCGGCCTTAAGGCGCTGCGCGCCGCCATGACCCCGGCGCAGACTGACTATCTGTACTTTGTCGCCGCCGGCGCCAACCCCCAGGGGCACTCCGTGTTCTCGCGCACCCTCGAAGAACAAAATCGCAACGTCGCCGGCTACCGCAGCGCCATCAAACAGTCAGGTGGACGATGAAGCCCAACCGCCGCATCGCTCGACTGATTGCACTGCTGCCTGCCCTGCTGCTGGCCGGCTGCTCCCTGCTGCCCACCACCCGCAAGCTGCCCATGCCCAAAGCCCCGGCCACGATCCAGACCGTGACGCCGGAGCAGCTTGTCAGCCGCATGAACGACCGCTGGGCGGCCTTCTCCACCCTCACCGCCAAGGTTGAGTTCCACGCCACCAAGAGCAAGGAAGGCATTGCCACCGACTATCCCTCCGTTGAGGGCCACATCCTCATCCGCAAGCCGGCCGACCTGCGCGTCCTGGGCCAGTACTTCGGCGTCTCGGTCTTTGACATGGCCAGCGACGGCAGCAACTTTACTCTCTCGATTCCCCACAACAACACGGTCATCAAGGGCTCCAACTCGGTCACCAAAAGGTCTCCCAATACCTGGGAGAACCTGCGCCCGGCCTTCTTCCTCGACGCCATGCTCGTCCGCGGACTGGACCCCGACGACCTCTACTCCGTGGTCACCGATTCGGAAACGCTGGAAGACGCGGCGCGCAAGCACTTGTACACCGTGCCCGAATATGTGCTCAGCATCTACCGTCGTAAACCCGGCACCCAGGAGCTCACTCCGGTCCGCGTCATCACCTTCAAGCGCGATAATCTTGAGCCCTATCAGCAGGACATATTCGACGGACAGGGCAACCTCGAAACCCAGGTCACCTACCTGGACTATCAGGACTTCGAGGGCTCCGAATATCCCTCCACCGTAACCATCAAGCGACCCATCGACCAAATCCAGATCGTCCTCACCGTCGAAGACGTGCATGAGAACCAGACCCTCAAGGACGATCAGTTCGTCGTGCAGATCCCCGAAGGTTCCAAAGTGCAGAACCTGCAATAGATTTCTTCCGCGGTCAGGGCAGTCCACTTGCCCCCGGTCCCCATTCGCAGGGAGTTGGGGGCTTCACGGGCTGCGGAAGAATTCGCTCATGCCCCGAATTCGAGAGGCTTTGTATCAGGGCATGACTTCAGTCATGCCGAAAAAGGCCCATCAGATCAACGTTGGGCTTTAGCCCCTGCGACCGCAAGATCGTACCCCACTGCATCGCTCCCGCTCCATATGCTAAAAAGAGTGGTTACATCCCCCGCCTTCCGCGCGGAAAGGAAACCTCATGGACCGCAGAACATTTCTCGGCGCCGCTTCAACCGCCGTGCTCGCCAATGTGCTCTCTCCAACCCCATCCTTCGCCGCGCCCGTCCCGCTCAAGCCCATGGCTGTAGGCCTGCTGGTGAGCCCCTTCGGCGCACCCGAAGCCACCTTCAAGCGCGTCCACAATCTCGGCTTCTCCAACTGCTTTCTCTCCCTCGACGGCTACATCAACGGCTTCACGCCGCAGATCGCCGGCCAGTTCGGCGACCTGCTCGCGAAGTACTCGCTCATCGCCACCACGGTTGAAGTCGT
>Ga0302195_10000710_pt1 | contig 26240 bp, 21 predicted proteins | sample II_Bog_N1_2_FD_198778 | JGI IMG/M metagenome (GOLD analysis project Ga0302195, IMG submission 198778) | Peat permafrost microbial communities from Stordalen Mire near Abisko, Sweden - II_Bog_N1_2 | ecosystem: Environmental > Terrestrial > Soil > Wetlands > Peat | place: Sweden: Abisko...
AGGGTCAGCAACAGCAGTTCATGGAGAAGGCGAAGGCGCTTGCTCCCAAGTACCGGACCGAGCTTTTGAAGGAAGCGTAACAAATTGAATCTACTGGCAGCATTGGACACCGCCTGTCGAGCGATTGCGGATTGTGCTGCCGCGAAGTCTAGACTGATGGGACAGGTTAACGCACTCATGGAACCATTCCAGTCGATCAGCGTTCTCGGCAACTGGCCGTAAAACCGGCCGCTCGGACAAGTGATTGCTGCCCATGAACTCGTTTTGGACGCTCCAGAAAGGTGAAATGGTGGCTGTGGTTTCGGGTACAAGTTCGGGTACAGACATCAGTTTGGCTTGATTACGGATAATTACGCTAAGTTGCTGATGGGCGGTCACTTGTGGGCATCCGACATTACGCTCGATTTCGCTTATTTATCATGGACTTACGGTGTTCTTGAGAGACTCAAAATCCGCCGATCGCAAGGTCGTGGGGGTTCGACCCCCCCTCCCGGCACCATAAAATCAACAACTTAAGACCTTAAGGAAACCAGGGTAGGTACCAAGAAGCGCTCTCGACAGAGCTTGCTCCTGGTCTTCCTGGGCCATTGGGCCGTCCTTAAAGAGGTGCGTCCGTGCTCGGTCGATGACTTGTACTCGATCAAGAACCGCTATCCCGGCCTCATGAAGCCAGTTCAGGATCGTCTTGCAGCACTCCACTGCGTCGCGTTCAAGGCCGAATGCAACCGCCTCCCTATGAACAAGAAATCCGGTCGAACAAATTCAGCAAGTTCGCCGCGGCTCCGCCACGATAGCAAGTCCGCGAGTCAGCGCGGGACGATCTCCGACAACTGTTCATTTCAGCCGTAACTCGGCGCGGCGAGCAACGCTGCTCCTGATGAACAAGCTTCTCATGCGGGGACCATGCTCAGGAACGGGCTCGAAAGCTCCAATGCGACGCCGGCCTGCTTCCACATGCCACAGCCGAATCCAGCATAACGCCGAACAGAAACCCGTTCATCTACCGCCGCCACTTGCAACGCAAGTAAGGATGCTCAGGATGACACCAATGTCTTTTGGGTGAATTTCTGTGACAGGACATTCGTGCATTCGTGTTCATCCGAGGCTGAATGAAACGCCGTTCTGTCTGGCCGGCGATGTCTAATTGTGTGGTGCGGTTGCGGAGGGCCTGGGCGTGTTGACCGGGTGAGCTGCTTTGGGCGCGGGCTTCCGCAGGCATGGCTGCTTCTCGCAGAGAACGCCGGTGATGCCCATTCCTTCGGTGATGGTGAAGATGCGGTCGACCGCAGGCAGCTTGACTGACTCAACGGCGCCCGAAGGCCAGTGGACCTGAGCTGTTCCTGCATCTGTGGAGTCGCCTAGCCCGAAGTGCGGACGCTGATCGTTTGACGAGATGTAGCTTCCACCGCTCATGACATCTTCCCGCTGGCGAATTCCATTGGCGGAGAGATAGATGGTTGCGCCGATCGCATCGCGGGGACTCTGCTTGCCGGTGGCAGCGTCGCGGCCGCCGATCAGCTTCAACTCAACCCAGTGATGATGGTCCGGATTGACGTTTTTCAAGAGTACCGGCGGGCCATCGATGGGACTGATGACGACGTCGATCTTGCCGTTGTTGAACAGATCGCCGAAGGCTGCTCCACGGCCGGAGGTAAGGGATGCAAGCCCTGACCCTTTGACCGGAGGCACATACTCAAATTTGCCGTCATGCGTATTCCGGTAGAGCAGCGGCCGTTCAGCAAAGGTGGTGCCCCAGTCGTGCTGGTCGACCTGGGGATAGACGTGTCCGTTGATCATCATCAGGTCTTTCCAGCCGTCATTATCGAAATCGAGGAAACCGGCGCCCCAGCCGACGAAGGGAACCGCCATCTCCGTGATGCCGGCCTGATCGCCCACCTCGGTAAAGCTGGCATCGCCGTCATTAGCCACCCCACCGGCCACAGACCGGCCGTCGGGGACCCCGTCGTTTCGATAGAGCGCCTTGTAGTCGTCGGAGAAATCTGTAACCAGCAGGTCGACGAGGCCGTTGTTCAGGTAGTCGGCCGCCGCAAGGCCCATGGATGCAATTTCCCGGCCTTCGCGGTTGAGCGCAAAGCCGGAGATATAACTCTGGTTATCAAAGGTGCCGTCGCCCTTGTTGATGTAGAGGTAGTTGGGCTCCGAGTCATTGGCTACAAGCAGGTCGACTTTGCCGTCGTTGTTGACGTCCACAAAGATGGAAGTGAAACCATAGTAGGCGCCGGGGTCGGATACGCCCGCCTTCTCGCTCACATCGGTGAACGTGCCGTCGCCATTGTTGTGGAACAAGTGGTCGGGCTCGCCCGGAAGGCCGTGCGGTCCGCACATGACGGGTGTGCCGTGAATCTGGCAGAAGACGAGCGGGACGCCATTGGCGGCTGTTGGCTGGTGATGCCAATCGTAATGAACGTAGCCGGAAACGAAGAGATCGAGACGCCCGTCTCCATCGTAATCGCCGAAGGTTGCGCCGTCAGACCAGTTACCCAGACTAACTCCCGCTTTTTCGCCTACGTCAGTGAATGTGCCGTTGTGATTGTTGTGGTACAGACGGTTATTGCCGTAATTGGCAACAAAGATATCCGGCCAGCCATCGTTGTCAAAGTCGCCGATGGCCACGCCGAAGCCCCATCTGTCGTTCGTGACACCCGCTTTGGCTGCCACATCGGTAAAGGTCCCGTCGTGGTTGTTGTGGAAGAGCGCGGCATGCGGCGGAGTCTTCTTTCCGCTCAGTGCATCGTAGGTTGAACCGTTGACGAGATAGATGTCGAGCCAGCCGTCGTTGTCGTAATCGATGAGGCCGACGCCGGAGCCATCGGTCTCAAGGATGTACTTTTTGTCGGCCGTTCCCATGACATGCTTCCATGAGCTGAGGCCAGCGGATTTTGTTGCATCCTCAAAGACCACGATGCCCGAGTCCACGGTGCCCCCGGCAGTAATGGGACGCTTCTGCGCATCGTAGACCGGAGCAAACATGCCGGCCGACGAGATGCCTCCCATTCCCTGTTGGGGAGGGGCGGCACTCTGGGATTGCGGGGACTGCGCACCGCTGCAACAGGCGGGTATGACAACGACGGCGATCAGCAACGCAGCAGTCAATCCACGTACAAGAGACAACGAGAAGCCTCCACGGCTTGCAGTGTATCGCGATGGGCCGCGTCGGCGCTGCATGCGCATGGGTGGTCGGATTGAAACAGACTTGCATCTGATTGAAGGGTAGTCTCAAGTAGGGCAGCGGCAATGGAGGCTGCGGGATGAACAAAGTAGAGAACCAGGCGCAACCGCCTACGGTGCACCACCACTTTGGCCGATTCGCCGCATGGGCTTCCGGACGACTGGGGTCAACATGGGCCTTTGTGGGCGCGGGCACTGTGATCGCTGTGTGGGCAGCGACCGGACCCTTGTTCCACTTCTCAGACAAGTGGATGCAGGTGATGAGTACGGGGACGTCGCTGTTGACGTTTCTCCTCGTCTTCCTCATCCAGAACACGCAGAACCGCGATACGCGCGCGATCAACCTGAAACTGAATGAGCTGATACGGGCTGCGGACAAGGCACGCAATCAAATGATCGATATTGAAAGACTGACCGATGTTGAGCTGGATGAGATGCAGGCGACCTATGAACGGGTGAAGGCAATTACGACGGCAAGAAAGCCGAACAAGTCTGGCGAGCCAACGGTGGAATAAGGCCTAAACTGAGCCGGTACGCGGCAGGAAGCATTCTTCGTTGGCGCCTTGCGAGCGCCGCCTGTCTGAAGCAGACAGGCCGGTGCTCGCAAGGCGCCAAGCGAGGTTGTTTTCATTCAAGAGACCAGACTTGGCTTAGACCACTTTGAGTATTAAGAGAATCAGCACGATGGTGAGGATCAGGCTTAGGCCGCCGCCACCATAGTAGCCCAAGCCCGGGCCCATGCGATAGCCGCCGAATCCGAATCCAAAGATCAGTACCAGCAGAACAATAATGAGTAACATTGTCTCCTCCTCATAAACTTAGATGCAGTTTCCATAAGTCGCGTCAAAAGTATCTGCCTGGTTCAATGATCCAGATGGCTCACTAACAATCATCGGCATGCAAACGGGCCGTTGACCACGTTGTCGTGTAACTCAGGCCAGGCTTGAGTTATTCGAATACCGGCGCATAGACGCAGTAGCCGCGGGGCGGTGCGGGAAACTCCGCGTTGCCATCTCCGTCTGTTGTGCGCTCATCGGGATGGGCCGTATCATGACCGTCCCACGCCACCGGCTTGAACTTCTGGTTTAGCCACTTGGTTTTGACGCTGGTGCCGCTCCACTGGTTTCCAAGGTTGTTGAGCACGTAGACCAACCCGGTTTGCGACTCGGTTCCACCGCGCTGCATGATGTAGAGATCCGGGTCGGCATGCAGTACGGACGATTCTCCGCCAGCATGCTTGTGATGCGCGGCAATCAGCGCATCGATTCCATTGGGCGTTCCGGGCCGCGCCAGTTCGCAATTGAAATAGTCCCACCAGAAGACGCATGGATATCCGTCGCCCGTGAGAATGAAGGAATAGCCCAGCATCTTGTCATTTATGACTTCATTGCCTCCCATGTCGTGGTTCTCGACGAAAGTGACAGCATTGAATGGACGTCCCGCACTGACCGATTCGCCATCAGTCAGGTTGCGCAGATCATAGTTTGGCTTATCGCAAACATCTTTCAGTTTGTAGCGCAGGGGAAAGTCGAAGGCGGCGACCTGCTGATCGGTGAACGTGCGCACCTCGTCGAGCCAACCATCAATATCCTCGGGACCCGACCAATACTCTCCGACAATAAAGGGAGTGAACTCGCGCAGGTCGCGCTTCTGGTACTGGTATTTGGCCAGCAGGCCGATCATCCATGCTCCAAATCCCTTGACGAAGTCGAATCGCATGCCGTCAAAATCGAGCTCTTCAATGGCCAGGCGAGCATACTCAAACATGGCCTCGTAGACTCTCGGGTTGCGATGACAGAGGTGAGGAAAGCCGGCGAACTTTTCTCCTTCAATCATGATCCGCTCGTAACGGCAGGGGTGAAAGCAGTTCCAGTCCCGCTGAAATTTGCCACTCGCGGGCTTGAACTTCGTCCATCGCTTTTTCCCGTCGAGCGGGTTGACTTCTTCTTCGTCGGCGCCGGAGTTGTGATTGATGACCATATCCGCGAGGGCCTTCATTTTGTGTTGATGGATTACGCGAATCAAGTTCTCAAGTTCGGTGCGGTTACCGTAGAGAGTCTTGACCGAGCCCTTCTGATCAAAATCGCCGAGATCGAAATAGTCGTAAGGATCGTAGCCGTTTGAATCCGGCCCGGCTGCCTTGCTGAATGGCGGCAACCAAAGGGTGCTGAAACCAGAGGAAGCAAGTTGCGGGGCTTTTTCAGCGAGATAATTCCACCACTCTCCGCGCTTGTTTTCTTTCACCGGGGCGTCCCAGTAGAACGCCTGCATCATGACCGCCATTTGCGCTCCTTTTTCATTCGGATAGTTCTTTGCTACGCGATGGCTTGAGACACGGGGAGTGTGCTCAGAGCTGTTCTCCAGTTCATATAGCGTCGCCAAGTTCCTTCAGGGCGGCTTTTTCTTGAGGAAAAAGCCACTTAGCTGCCACGTTCGCCTTTACAGCAACTGGAGAACAGCTTTTAGCGGTTTTCGATTGATGCACCTGTCAGCAAGAGAATGATTGTGAGTGTCGAAGTTTGAACCCACCAGCTATTGGTTGCAGGAATGCGCCGTGGGTTTGCCTGCATCTAACCCAAAGGCCGTGGAATCAATACCCGGCAAATTATTTTTTCGCGCAAACAACCATCGCCTTGGGGTTCCGCTTCCAATGCTCTGTTGTTGAGGCAAGACAAGACAGCAGGACCTCAGGAGGTGGTAGGCATGCTTTGGACAATCTTTGTAATTCTTCTGGTACTGTGGCTGCTCGGACTGGTGAGTTCCTATACGCTGGGCGGATTCATCCACATACTGCTTGTGTTGGCGGTGGTCGTTCTGATTCTGCAGCTTGTTTCAGGCCGCAGAGCGGCACTCTGAAGATAGTTGCAACGACATCACTTTGAACGGCGGGTATATTGAGCCGCGCAACGGGCACAGTTTTGTGCCACAACAAACAGCAAGTGAAAATCCACGGAGGTGGAAATATGAACAAGGACACTGTGAAGGGCACGATCGACGATGCAGCCGGACGCGCGAAGCGTCAGGTTGGGGAGTGGACGGGCGACACGAGCACGCAAGTGGAAGGCGCCGGCCAGCAGATCAAGGGTAAGGCCGAGAAGGCCTGGGGCAATGTGAAGGATGCAGCAAAGGACGCGAACAGCGACGCTACCCGTGAGCAGGCAACGGCAGCACGCGAGGCCGAACGTCGCGAGGCGGAACGCCGGCATCACGAGACGGTCGGCAGCTAGGACCGTTTCCGGTTCATCGCTGTACAGCAAGCCACTCCTGAGTGAGGTAAAGAGGCGGCTGATTATGAATCCTGCGTGGAACTGCGGGGTTCAATTCAGCCGCCTTTTCTCTTGCTCAAATGAGTGAGGGAATGCGCGCGATCCTTGGAGAGGGGAGTTGGGCCGTTGCCGTTGTGGTTCGTTCGATACAGCCGGGATGCAAGTTGCTGTGAATAACTGAATCCTGGAGCGTGGAAACCATGAATCAAGACAGGGTAAACGGCACGATCGACGAAGTGGTTGGCAATACCAAACGACAATTCGGAAAGCTGACCGGAAACACCGGGACGCAGGTTAAGGGCGCGGCTCAAGAGTTGAAGGGGAAAGCTGAGAACACATTGGGCAAGACGAAAGATGCTATACACAATGCGCAGACAGGTCCCGTACTTGTCGAACGGCGCGATGATGGCACAGGCACCCTCTGACCTGGGCGAATCCAGCCACGCATAGAGTAGAGAGAACGAGTGCGCTGGCTGGCATTCACCCGTCGGACGCACCCGATAGTCGCGGATGCATGGCAGGGGAATGAATGATTGATGAATACCGACGGTTACTCCGGATGTCCCGGTGATGCGGATGGAATATCGCGGGAGTTCCGGGTATACTGTCCGCAAGGCAGCGCGCATTCAGCCAGGGTAGAGGCCGCGCAGGCCTGAAGTGAGGTGCGTCTTCCGCAGGGACTCCGGTTCACTGACGTTCGACGTTACCCCATCGGGAGCTTCCCGTTGGCGTGCAGTGGCCCGCGTCCTGCGAAGTCCCATGGATGCTGTGAGTTGCGTCATCCTTCCTACCAATTGCACTCTCTGCGGCTCCCCACTGCCGCAAATTTCCCCTGCGCCAATCTGTAATGCCTGCTGGTCGGAATTTCACGTGCAAGGCGGACCTGCCTGTGCGCGCTGCGGCGACACGCTCGATGTCCCTGCGCTTGCTTCCGGCCGCGGAAGTGCGGATCTTTGCCGGCGATGCCGAATGGCGCCTCCTGCCTTTGTCCGAGCTGTGGCTTACGGGCTTTACGAAGGGCGGATGAAGGCGGCCATCCACGCACTGAAATACGATCACCTGCACCCGGCGGCCCGGATGCTGGGGCAAATGCTGGCACAGGCCATTGCGCAACTTTCCCCCGAAGCCCCCTTGGAAATGCTGGTGGTTCCAGTGCCGCTGCACCGGCAGAAACACGCCGAACGGGGCTTTAATCAAGCCCGTGCGCTAGCTGAGCATGCGCTTGCCTCTCTGCGCAAGACACATCCGGAGTGGCGCCTGAAGCTGGCGGCCAGCACGCTGCTGCGGCTTCGGGCTACTGCAAGCCAGGCGGGGCTTACGATGCGCCAGCGCCGGTTGAATGTTCGCGGAGCCTTTTCGGTTTCCGATCCAGCGCTTGTCGACTCAAAGCACATTCTGGTCATCGACGATATTTTCACCACCGGGGCGACCGCCCGCGCCACGGCGCAAGCCCTGGTTCGCGCCGGCGCAGCCTCAGTGTGGGTAGCAACGCTGGCCAGGGCGCGGCGCGTATCGGACGACGGCTACGGGCATCAATCGAACATCGAAGACAGCAAAAACAATCGGGGATTTTCAAACTACGCAACGAAGGAAGAACTGCAGCAGGAAAGCAACTATTCATCGCACGACCAACCATCTTTTTGACGAGGGGATAAGAGATGTCGCTGGGAAAAGCCATGATTCATGCCCGCAAGCAGAAATCCATTGCAAAGGCCGCGGCGTATGCCGGGGACTATGCCGCCGTGCAGCCGATACACATGCTGCAGATGCCGGTGCTGGTGCTGAACGCGTCGTACGAACCCATTAATATTTGCGGCGCGCGGCGCGCGTTGGTGCTGGTGCTGAAGGGCATTGCGCGCACGGAAGAGGAACACGGCATGACCCTCCATGCCCAACGCAGCCGCATCGCCATGCCTTCGGTGATCCGGTTGCTGGAATACCGGCGTATTCCGCACCAGACGCGCGCGCTCTCGCGGAAGAATATCCTGCTGCGCGACCGCAACACCTGCCAGTATTGCGAAGTGGTGCTGCCGGCAAGCGAATTGACCCTGGACCACGTGATTCCCCGCTCGCGCGGCGGCAATTCCACATGGGAAAACCTGGTGGCGTGCTGCCACGCCTGCAACCGGCGCAAGGGAAACCGCATGCTGAACGAGCTGGACGACATGATGCTTATGCGCGATCCGCGGCCCTTCTCGCTGCACACCAGCCGGCAGATCATGCGTATGCTGGGGCGGGGCGACGACCGGTGGCGGAAGTATCTCTTCTATTGAGGGAACAGGAAGCCGATCTTCGCCTATTCGACACATCGAAGCGCCAGGACTGTGAAATCATTCCCATAGAGGTCCTGCTGCTTGTTTAAGAACGCCATTGTTCGTATTCCCGGAAGAAACTTCGACGCGGGGCTTACCTCGGTTTCGCTGGGGAAGCCTGATTTCGAGCGTGTACTGAAGCAGCACGCACGGTATTGCGAGGCTCTGGTTTCATGCGGCCTTGAATTGACCACGCTGGACGCGGATCTTCGATTTCCCGATTCGACATTTGTGGAAGATACGGCGGTGCTGACCGCATACGGAGCGGTTCTGGCGCGGCCTGGAGCGGCAAGTCGCGAAGGCGAAGTTGAGGTGATTCGGTCCGCGATTCTGAAGTACTTTGCTTCTCCGCTTACGATCGAAGCGCCGGGAGCGCTGGACGGAGGCGATATCTGCGAGGTGGAGGACCATTTTTTTCTTGGGCTCTCGCACCGCACCAATGAAGAAGGCGCGCGGCAACTCGCCGCTCATCTGGCAGCGATGGGCTATACCTCTTCGACGATTGATGTGCGAGAGATGACGAGCATTCTTCATTTGAAAAGCGGCATCTCGTATATTGGCGACAACACGCTGGTGGTGATGGAAGAGATGGCGGAGAATGCGCAGTTTCGCGGGTTCGATGTGATCCGGGTTGGGGTGGATGAAAGCTACGGGGCCAACTGCGTGCGTGTGAATGACCGCGTGCTGGTGGCCGCGGGGTTTCACAGGCTGACGGCGGATCTGAAGGCGCGCGGATTCAATCCGCTCGTGCTGGATATGAGCGAGTTCCGGAAGATGGACGGTGGATTGAGCTGTCTGTCGCTGCGGTTCTGAGGAGTCTCTGACCAGGTCCGCAGGGCGCATAAGAACCCATCCCTCAGGGGCTAAAGCCCGCGATTTTGTTGGCCTTCTTCGGCACGAGTAAACTCGTGCCCTTTCAAAACTCGCCTTGTGCGGAGCTTCTCTTAAGGTCTACTTCTTCGGCTGCGGAGCTGGAGCTTTTTCAGGTGCGGTAACGTCCTGCCCATCGTAGATAATCCTGGTGGTCGATCCGAACTGCTTATAGTCGGTGTACTTGATGATGTCGCGTATATGCACGTCCTGGGCCAGGTAGCCGTGGCCACCGCTGAAGTGCAGAACGCCCTCGCCCTTGGTATACACCGGGAACCAATAGTGGCCGTCGATTTGCTGCCGCCACGTCATGAACGGAGGGTGTAAATCCTCACTACCCTTGTGCGTGTCGTCGGGAACTATTCTGCCGTTGGTGACGACGATTTGGAGGTCGGTCGCATCGACCCAGATGCGGCCAAGCAGGTAGCGCTTCTTCTTCTCGATCAACTTGGGGCTGACGTCGAAAACGTAGCAATCGATCTCGTCGACTTTTTGCCGGCCCACATATTTTACGTCGTATTGGCCGATGTCTTCCGCGGTGAGCACGAAGGGGTAGCCGTGCTGGATGTCCTGCAGGTCGGAGGGCGTCATCATGATGCGATTGAGCGAGTTTTCCGGAGCGTAGACCACTTTCTCGGTGCGCGCCCCGGAAGGATCAAAGATCACGTCGTCGACTTCGTAGTATTCGCCATCCACCTTGTTATCGTCGTCAAGCGTTTGGACGCGGGCGACGCGGCGATACGTGTAGTGGTTGAGCGCCTTTTGGAACTCGGTTTCCTTAGCCGCAAACTGGCGGACGATCTCATCGGGCGCGAGGGCGGGGGCCGAGATATCCATGCGGCCAAATCCGGCGTCCAGGGACATGGACGTAAAGCTGTCCTTGTCCTGCGCCGCGGAGGCCATTGCAGCCCCGAGCACGATCACCATTAAGAATCCGCTTCGCACCGCGCTTATCCCCTCCACAGTTCTCTCACCTCTGTTCTCTCACGTCCAGGCGCACTTGCGCCATGGCCGCCGTACAGCAACTGAATTCCGGCCCCGGCCTACAACGTTAGACGCATAGACTCCCGCGGCGGGTGGTTTGACAATCAAAGCGACAGGCTTAGGCCCGTTTTGTGTTAGGTAGCTTTTTCGCGCTTAGGTTCCACCGTGCTGGACCTGGAGTGCGCTCTCGTGTTCTGCTTTCCTTGATTGAAAGCCGACAAGCGGCTTGGCGTCAGCGCCCGACGGTAAGGCGGAATGGGCTTTGCCTCGACACGCGCAGCAAGGAGAACTCCGGCTTCAATGGTTGACTATTATCAGCTTCCGGCGCTGGCGCTCACCACGCTCCTGCTTCCGGCCTTCGGCTTTCTCTATCTGCGCTTCCGCAGCACGCGCACTCTGCTCTGGTTTCTCGGGTTTCTCTGCGCGGTAACCCAGATGGTGCTTCTGTACCCGACCGGGGGATGGAACGTCCTGGATGGAGCGCATCCCTGGCAGCTGGCCGCCGGGCAGACGTGTATCCAGATTGGCTCAGCGCTGTTTCTTGCATCGCTTTCGCCGCTGCGCTTTCGGGTTGGCCGTCTAGAAGTCCTTTACGTGATTCCCTACACCATCCCATTGATGGTGTATTCGGTGCTTTTTTTTGGTGTATTCCATGGAGTCACGCCCAAAGGGCCATGGTTCCCGATCTTTCCCGCTCTCGGGCTCATCGCCCTGGTTGTCGGCCTGTTTTGGGGAATCGCAAAAGGCAGTATGCCGATCTGGCTGGCGTTATGCCTGTGCCTTATGGTGGGCTGCATCGGCATGTTCATCTGCTTTACAATCGGGGCCGGCTGGCCGCTGACCCTGGTTGAGTGCGCGAACCATTTCATGACCGCCCTGCTGCTGATCTTCGTCTTTCGGCGCATCACGCCAGGGCTGGTTCTCAGCTTTCTTGGATTCTTTGCCTGGTCGCTTTCAATCCTGAATATTTTTACCGCGATTACCGCACACCCGCACCTTCACCTGGAGCTTGTCCGCCTTGTCGTGATGGGAAAAGTGGTGGCGGCGCTGGGCATGATCCTTCTGGCGCTTGAAGACCAACTGGCAATCAACAAGCTTGGCAGGGAGCGCGAACGCCGCGCGCGCCGTGAACTGGAAGCCTACGCCAACCCGATGCTGGTGCGCCGACGGCTGGAAGATTTCGACCGGCAGGGGCACGAGATTTGCCAGCTTATTGTGGATAACAGCCGGTTTGCACAGGCCGCCCTGATTCTGGAGAGCTCCGGTCATTTTCGCCTGGCGGGGGCCGCGGGGATGGACGCCGCGGTTGTGACTGCGCTCGATTCGATGGCTGCGCGCATTCCCATGGCGGGCTTCCTTGCGGCGGGTTCCGTTTCCCCCGCGGTTGAACGCAGCCAGACTGTAAATTTGAGCCTTGAACCATGGTTGAATCCTGGCGATGACTTGAAGAGGCTCCGTTTCTCGAAGGCCCTTGCTGTTCCCATTGTGGGCCGCTCAGACAATGAAGGAGCCCTGCTTCTGTCAGCGATGCGGAATCCGGAGCTTCCGCTGCGCGCCGATGAGCTTCTTCCCCTGGAGATGCTCGCCGGCCGCCTGCAAGCCGTCCGCAGCCAGACAAGGATGCTGGAAAAGCTGATTGACTCAGAGAAATTTGCCGGTCTTGGACAGTTGGCTGGCAACGTAACCCAGCAATTGAACAATCCTCTTACCGTGATTCTTGGCTACGCTTCGCTGCTTGAGGAGACATCGATGCTGCCGCCCCAGGAACGGAAGGCTGTGGAGGCGATTCTGGTGGAAGCGCGCCGCATGAGGGCAACGCTGGAGAGCCTGACGCGCGTCGCGCGCCGCCAGAACGACCAGATGGACACCATCTCCGTATCAGAATTGCTGGCCGACATGGAACAGCTTCACCGGTCCGAGTTCCTCTCTCGTTCCATCGATTTCCGCATGAATATCGCATCAGGACTGCCCAGCGTGCGATGCAACGCGCAGTTGTTGCGCCAGGCCGTGCTCCACTGCCTGCAATTTGCCATTGAGGCTGCAGACAGCAGGAGCTCAGTACTGGCCGCGAACGAATCGGACGCGAAGACGGTGCGCCTGGAAGCAACTTCAGAGGGGAACGTTGTGCAGATCCTGGTGACCCACTCGGGCCCCGGCTTCCTTTATCCGGATCGTGCGTTCGATCCGTTTGTTCCGGCGCAGTCGGGCGGTGAGATGGCGGGGATGGGACTGGGCCTTTGCGCTACCATTCTTCGCGACCACAATGGGCGCGTCTCCGCCGTGAACCTGGAACCAACCGGCGCCGCCATTATCCTCGAGTTGCAAGCGGCTTAAGATCCCGTCGTCTTGCGGCAATGATGCGGCGGAACTTCCGCGCCCGCGCTGCGTACGGTATAGAAGTGCAGCATGGACCCGGAGGACGAGTGAAACTTGAGATCGAGGAAGTCTCCAAGCAATACCGCAGGGGCGTGCTCGCGTTGCGCGAATTCAGCCTCGAGCTGAAGCCTGGAGTGCTTGGACTGCTGGGGCCGAATGGTGCGGGCAAGACCACACTGATGAGCATTCTGGCCACCATTACCAAGGCAAGCAGAGGGCGGGTGCTCTGGGATGGCGTGGACATCGCCAAAAAACCCGATGAGCTCCGTTCCGTGTTGGGCTATCTGCCGCAGGACTTCGGGGTGTATCCGAATCTGAATGCTGTGGAGTTCCTTGAATATCTTGCCGCGGTGAAAGGTCTGGATGCCGCAACGTCGAAGCAGCGCATCCAGGAGTTGCTGGAACTGGTGAACCTGACTGAAGCGCGGAAGCGGCCGCTGGGCGGATTCTCCGGCGGCATGAAGCAGCGAGTGGGCATTGCGCAGGCGCTGCTAAACGACCCTCAATTGCTGATTGTGGATGAACCCACAGCGGGTCTGGACCCCGAAGAGCGAGTGCGTTTTCGCAACCTGCTTTCTGAGCTTTCCGGTGAACGGATTGTTATTCTGTCAACGCATATCGTCTCTGACGTTGAGGCGACTGCGACCGATATTGCGCTGATTGAGAAGGGCTCGCTGGTAGCGCACGCTACTCCCGAAGCGCTGTTGCTGCTGGTGGAGGGCAAGGTCTGGGAGTGGGTGGTCCCCAGCACGGAATTGAATGCCGCGAAACAGAGATTCCTGGTGAGCAGCACGACGCGCCGCAGCGACGGCGTTCACGTCCGCGTGCTGGGGGATGAGCCTGCCCCAGGCGCGCAGCCTGTAGCTCCAAATCTTGAGGATGCTTATCTCTATTGCCTCAACCAGCATCGCGGAGGCGGCCAATGAGCCGCATCCGGAAAGGCGCCGACGCGCTTTATCACATGGTGCGAGCCGACTTTCTTGAGCGCGTGCGCAGGTACAGCTTTCTGCTCACGCTGGCCTTTTCTGTTTATCTTTCCTACGCAGTCTATGCCGGTCAAATCACGCTTCAGCTTGATAAATACCGCGGCGTGGATAACTCCGCATGGGTCGGCTCCGTGATTGGATTGGTTGCCTCGATGTGGCTCAGCCTGGTGGGCTTCTACATCGTCAAGAACACGATTCAGCGGGACCGGCAAACGCGCGTGGGGCAGATTCTGGCGACCACGCCCATCAGCAAAAGTTTTTATACATGCAGCAAGGCGTTGAGCAACTTTGCAGTTCTCGCGGTAATGGTTCTGGTGCTGGCCCTCTCGGCGCTGGTCATCCATCTATTTCACCGCGCCGACCCGCATATCGACTTAGTTGCTCTCTTCTCGCCGATTCTCGTCTTCGGTCTCAGTGCTGTTGCGGTTACCGCGGCACTGGCGATACTTTTTGAAAGTCTGCCGGTACTGCGCGGCGGTGTGGGCAATATTCTCTATTTCTTCCTTTGGATTTTCCTGCTGGCCTTCGCTGCGGCCGGCCAGGAAAAGGCCGCTGCCCATCATGAGATGAGTCCGTTCACCGATTACACGGGCATTGTCTCAGTGCTGAGCCAGATGCAGAACCAGGTGCATGCTCTCGATCCGCAATACTCCGATGGAGCGCAATTCGACGTAGGCAACATGAACCCGCCAACGAAAACGTTTCTCTGGACAGGTATTCAATGGACTCCGGCGCTGGTGTTGAGCCGTGCAATGTTCTTTGCAATTGCGCTGGCGCTGGCATTGCTGGCCGCTGTCTTTTTCGACCGGTTCGATCCTTCGCGCGCGGGGTGGTTCCATGCGAAAAAGCCGAAGAGGGCCCTCGGCAATGACACCAATGAAACATTGCCGGAGCGAATTCCGGCGGCGGCCTACGAACAAAGTCTTGTCACCTTGCCGCAGCCACACCTCTCTTCCGCGCATCTCTTGCGTTTGTCGCGAACTGGATCGCACACGCGCTTCTTCACGCTGGTCCGAGCCGAACTTCGGTTGATGCTTCGCGGACACGCATGGTGGTGGTACACGGTGGCCGCGGGACTTTTCATTGCCTGCCTGGCATCGCCTATGGAAGCGGCACGCTCCGGCGTGATTGTTGCGGCATGGATCTGGCCCGCTCTCATCTGGTCGCAGATGGGCACGCGCGAGACGCAATACTTCACTGGGTCGCTTGTCTTTTCCGCTCCTCGACCGGTTCCGCAGCAGCTTTTGGCAACGTATACGGCAGGCGTGCTGGTGGCTGTGCTGGCGGGTGGAGGACTCGGACTTCACCTGTTGTTTGCGCGAGACGTTGCAGGACTGGCAGCCTGGGGCGCCGGCGCGCTGTTCATTCCCGCGTTGGCGCTGGCGCTGGGAGTGACAACGGGTACGCGCAAGTTTTTTGAGGCTCTTTACACAGCATGGTGGTACGTGGGCCCGCTGCACCACACGCCCCAAGTCGACTTCATGGGAACCACCGCGCAATCCAGCACACCGGGAAGCTACCTGGCCGCGGCCGTAGCGCTGGTGTTCATCGCATGCACATGGCGAGCGGTCAAGCTGGCCAATGCATGAAGAGGGGCTGCTAAGCGCGTCCGCACAAGTCCCATGGCCGCACAAAAACTCATCCCTCAGTGGCTAAAGCCCGCGATTTTGTTGGCTTCTTGTGGCACGAGTAAACTCGTGCCCTTTCAAAACCCGCCTTGCGCAAAGCTTCACTAGGGATTCCTGGCTCGAAGCGGGGTGGTTGAGAGGTCGTCCTTCCAACTGACGACCCGGTTATTGCGAAAATAAACCTTGGAACCGCCGTATTCGAACTTGTCGTTTGAGAACGCTGTCGGGGTTCCCTGCACCACCAGGACATCGTCTTTTGTTGAGTCAACGGTAAAAAAGCTCTGACTCGTGTCAACCGGATGTTCCGGCCAAAGTTTGACTCGGATGGGGTTCGATACGGGATCGATTCTCCAGCCGACGACAGCGCCGTCTTTGAGATCGAGTTCGGATCGGCCATAGACAATCTTGTCCTCAGACGATGAAGTGGGAGGACCCTGCTGTGCAAGCACCTCGTCCCTTGTGGATCCGATGGTGATGAAGGAATGAATCACGCGCGACGGAGATGCAGGCGCTGTTGTCTGCGCCTTTCCCGATTGCTTCTTCGCTGATTTGCCGTTCAGAGCCGCTTCGGCTTGCGGGGATTGGTCAGCCTTCGCCGCGTCTCCTTCCGGTTGCATCGCGGTTTTGAGCGACGCGGCAGGGCCGGTCAAACCCAGTTTCATCAAGTCATGATCGAAGGCCAGAAGGAAACGTTGGAAAGGCCCCTGCAACTCCGGCGCAACATTGTCCACACCGGCGTCGTACACCCGATGCACGTCTCCGCTGGACAGTCCCGGAAGGTCAAAAGCGATCCAAACGTACCGGCCGATCACAATTGCAAACAGGAGGACGCAACCCTTCAACAACAGGCTCAGCGTCCTGCGAATCCGCATGGATCGTGCCAGGTAGCGCTCGAATTCAGGAGTCAAACCAGCTGGAGATTCTGTCTTCGCGGCACCTTGCTCGCCCTGCGGTTGCTGGGCGGCGTTGACGTGTTTCGATTTCCGTGGGAGAGTGTCGGTTCTTGATGTGAGGAGAGTATAGGCAGCGTTTATATTCTGCAGCTTTTGCTGGGCCGACATCTTGAGGGTCTCGTCACCCTTGAATCGGTCTGGATGCCAGACCTTGACCAGGATGCGATAGGCCTTTTTGACATCCGCCATCGTGGCATGGGAATCGAGCTCAAGAACCCTGAGAGCCTCGCAGCGCCTACACAAGAATTCGTGAGCGCCGATTGGATTTCCGCAAAAGCAGGTATTTGTCATGCCGATCATATGCTTTCCGCAGTTGGCCCGGTTTGGGTCTGCCGATTATGTGTTCGAGGGTCGACCCAATTATAAGAGAGTCCCTGAGGTGACCACGGCGTGTATTCTGCGCGGAATGTCGGGAATCCGTAGAATAGAGTTGCAGGCTGACTTCCCTATTCCGATGGCATTTACCGAACAATACGATGTCGCCGTAGTGGGCGCAGGTCACGCGGGGTGCGAAGCCGCGATGGCAGCGGCGCGCATGGGCCTGAAGACGGCGCTGATCACGATGAATCTGGACCTGATTGCCCAGATGAGTTGCAACCCGGCGGTTGGCGGCGTGGCCAAGGGGCACCTGGTGCGCGAGGTGGATGCGCTGGGTGGCATCATGGGCGAAGTTGCCGATGCTGTGGGCATTCAGTTTAGGCTTTTGAACACGTCGCGCGGTCCCGCCGTGTGGAGTCCGCGCGCGCAGTGCGACAAGCAGCTCTACCGCGTGAAGATGCGCGAAGTGCTTGAGGCCCAGGCCGGCTTGCATATCCGGCAGGCCGAGGTCGTCAATCTGGTCTTCGACAGTGAACAGTGCACAGTGGGCAGTGGACAGAGGCGGCGCGTGGTGGGGTTGAAGCTGCGGGATGGGCGGAATCTGCTGGCCGGCGCGACCATCATTACAACCGGCACGTTCCTGAATGGGTTGATTCATTGCGGGGAGGAGCGTTATCCGGCGGGGCGGAGCGGCGAGCCTGCAAGTGTTTTGCTGGGCGAGGCGCTGCGGGCTCTGGGTCTTCGCACGTGCAGGCTCAAGACCGGCACTCCACCGCGGCTGGATGGACGGACGATTCGCTGGGAGGCTTTCGAAGAACAGCCGGGCGACGCTGACCCCACTCCTTTCAGCTTCAGGACGAAGAAGATTGTGCAGCCGCAGATTAGCTGCCACATTGCATTCACGACACCGGAGACGCTCCGCATCATCCGCGAGAACGTGGGCCGCTCCGCGATGTATTCCGGGCAGATTGAGGGGATCGGGCCGCGCTATTGCCCGTCGATCGAGGACAAGATCGTCAAGTTCCCAGACAAGACGCAGCACCAGTTTTTCCTTGAGCCGGAAGGGCTGAACACGCACGAGGTGTACGTGAACGGGATGTCCACCTCGTTGCCCATGGAAGTGCAATGGGAGATTGTCCGTTCCATTCCCGGTCTTGACCAGGCAGAGATGCTGAGGCCCGGCTACGCAATCGAGTACGACTCGGTGGATGCGACGGAACTGGAAAGGACCTTGCGCGTGAAGGCCTTCCAGGGGCTTTATCTTGCCGGGCAGATCAACGGGACCAGCGGTTACGAGGAAGCGGCTTGCCAGGGGATTATGGCAGGGATCAACGCGGCATTGTGGCTGAAGGGCGAACCGCCGTTCACCATGGACCGGTCAGAGGGCTACACCGGAATCCTTATCGACGATCTCATCTCCAAGGGCACCAATGAGCCCTATCGCATGTTCACTTCGCGAGCGGAGTTCCGCCTGCACCTGCGCATTGACAACGCGGACCGGCGCCTGACGCCGCACGGGCGACGGCTGGGGCTGGTGGGCGACGATGCCTGGGCGGAATACGAGCAGAAGCAGGCGCGTATGGCTGCACTGGAATTGCTGTTGGCGACTCGCAGGGCCGACGCGGATGGATTGGCGGCAGCAGGCTTTGCGGGTCTCACTGCGACGGCAGGGTTAACCTGGGCGCAGTTGCTCAAGCGGCCCGAAGTGACCATTGAACCGATCCTTGGCGCACTGCGCGAGACACTTGCCCAGCAGCCTTTGCTCGCCGACCTGTCGAACGCGCTGGCAGGCAACCACGACCGCGAACCTGGCTCCCCGCACCTGCCGCTGCCGGCTGTTGTGCGCAACGAAGCCCGCGCCGTGGAAACGGGCTTCAAATTCGCCGGCTACCTGGAGCAGCAGAGGAAGTCGATCGAGAAGCTCAAGGCCGCCGAATCGGTCGCGATTCCAGATTGGATTGAGTACGGCGCCATCAGCGGGCTTTCGCGGGAGATGCGGGAGACGCTGGAGCGTGTCCGCCCGGTCACCATCGGCCAGGCCAGCCGGCTGCCCGGCGTCACGCCGGCCGCACTGAGCCTGGTCCACATCTCAATAAAGCTGCAAGGCCAGAAACGATCGAGCGCCTCCGCTGAGACGCTGGCAAGCTGAGATTCCAGCCGGGCCAGTGTGTGCCAGGCGTTTGCGCCCATCTCCGAAGCGGCCCCGTCTTACTGATTGTTCGAGGGGCTCTTGGTGAAGAGCGGAATGTGGAATGGAAGTTCCGCATTGGATTGCTTTTTGGTCTTGGCCGAAGCCTCCTCGCGCAACACCGTGCGCTGCGAGTTGATGCACAGCCAACCCCCATGGGTGCGCTCAAAGACGTGCGTGAAGACGCCCTTTTCGTCCACAGGGCCGGTGCTGATCTTCCGATGCAGCGTATAAGTCCCGTTGGCGACGGCCACGTCCCCCAGCATGCGCACCGTGATGACCCGCTGATCCAGATGAATGGATTTGTCCTCGCCGGTGATGACCGCAGCCACCTGCTGGTTGCGCGTGGTGATGTCTCCCGAGGCAGAAACGTCTACAAATAAAGGGGATAGCACCAATTCCAAGCCATACTGGTCGTGCTGATTCATCGAGTCCGCCCAGGAATCTTCAATTTTCTGGAACTCGCGGATTGCCGGGCTTTCGCTGGTGGTGACATTCGCCGGCGCCGGCGAAGAGGCGGGCGCCGCAGCCTGACCAGAGGCCGCCGCTGTACAGCAGGTTAGAAACACAGCAGAAAGAAGTACAACAACACGATTCATATGCAACAGGAACTCCCGCCCGAGAATGATAGCGCTTCTAAAATCATATCTTCTTTGACTCGGGTTACGCGCCGGAGGCGAGCGACTTTAGGTATTCCGGTCGACTCTGGGCGCGGCGGAGCTCTACGTCAGGATCTGCAACCGTTCCGGATGGTGGAGGGTGATGAGCGAGTCTTCGATGGAAATCCAGCCATCTTTGCGGAACTGGCCCAAAGTACGGGTGACAGTTTCGCGGGTGGTGCAGGCCATCGAGGCCATCTCCTCGTGGGTCAATAGCAGGGGAAAGCGGAACTCCCCGTCCTCCATGTGCTCCCCGATTTGGTTGGCCAATTCCAGCAGCAGTCGTCCCAGGCGGGCAGCCACGGTCTCCGCGAGTGCGATGCGGCAGGCATCCTGCAGCGCGAACCTGTACTCCTGGCAGATGCACTGGACGGCTCGCATCTGGGCTTCCTTGTGGATGCGCAGGAAGCCGAGAAACCTGTCGCGCTCGACGGGCCGGAGCTGAGCAGTGGTCAAGGACTCGGCTGACACCTCATAGACGCCGTGGGACAACACTGCATACAAGCCGAGCATGGAGCCGGGTCCGGCGACGCGCACGATCATCTGGCGGTCATCCTGCTGGCCGGCAGTCAATTTCAGATAACCACCGCAGATCAGGTAGAGCAGGCGCGCATCCTCGCCCTGGCGGAAGAGCGAAGCCTGGGTAGGAAGCGTGATAGTGCTGGTGGCCAGTTCGAGATCCGCCAGCACGGCGCTACCGAGAGAACAAAACCAGCCGGGACGACGGTTAGCGCAGGCGGCACAACCTGCGGCGGCCTGACGAGGGATATGCTTTTGCCTTGCGTGAGCGAGTACCGGGATCGCTGCATCTGCCATTTTCTTGCCACTTCCGACGCGATGAAGGCGTCTTCGGCTCGGGTGGTTCGTCGCTTGCACGAACCTTCCAAAGTGAAAATGCTCTGGCCCACTTTTTTCGAAGCGGGGCTCTTGGTCTTCCAAAGTTTGCCGGAACGTTTGTCGCCTTGGATGTGATGGGGCTCACGGATATAGAGGTGTGCTCCCCATCCTGGACGCACCATCTGAAATGCACCTCATTGTCTCCTTTTGCTCAGCGGACGGGCTGCAATTGGTGCTTTCTTTACTAGAGCTTTCAGAATTCCCGCCGATGTGTCCGGACAGCGACAGCGCCTTCGGAACCCAGGAAAACCGCGGCGGCGCATGGTGATCGCAGGTTCGTATGGACTCCGCGGGAATTGATCACAGTGGCTTCAGAGTAGCGATGGTTTTTGCTTACCACTGTGTGATGAAAATCACCGCTTGCACGGGGAATTGGACGTAGGATTCAGCGCAGAAGTGATGCTCCGCACAGGAAGTGGTTTCCGTGAAGCGTGACCATCGAAGCAGCTTTCTTTTGCCGGCATCTCGATTTGGGATTGCCGGATTCAACACTCAGAGGCAGGGAGCGCGAGTAATGGAAAAGGCAATGGGAGCATCCAAGGTGGAATTCTCCATGCATAGAGTTGGGCATTTGACGCAATCGCCGAATGGTGCGGACTCGCGGAAGCGGGCGGGACTGCGAGCATGTTTGATGGTGATCGTGGGCGCGGTCATTCTGGGCGCAGCCTCACTTGGAGCGCAAGCGCAACAGGCCGCGACTCAGGTGAAAACAACTAAAGCGCCGGCCAAGGACGCCGCACCAAGTGCATACGTCGGCGGCGAAGTCTGCGCCACCTGCCATGACGAGGTAGCCAAGAAGTTTGAAGGCAATCCGCACACCAAGCTTGCGGCACAGCATGGCACAGCCGGCGTGAACTGCGAAGGCTGCCATGGTCCGGGCGGAGCGCACGTGGAGGGCGGCGGCGATGTCACCAAGATCTTCAATCCCGCCAAGGCTACGGCCAAGGAAGTGGATGAGAAGTGCCTTGGGTGCCACGCGGGAGCGCATCCCAACTTCGACCGGTCGCCGCACGCCAAGGCCAACGTAAGCTGCATCGGCTGCCACGACATTCACGCCAGCAAGGAAGAGCCGCTGCTGAAGGCTGCGCAGCCGAACCTCTGCTTCCAATGCCACACGGACGTGAAGCCTTCGTTCGATATGCCCTTCCACCACAAGGTGAATGAAAAGCTGGTGAAGTGCAGCGATTGCCATGACGTTCACGGAACATTCGGGAATAACAACCTGAAGTCTACCGCAGACCAGAATGCGATCTGCACCAAGTGCCACACGGAGACGCGCGGGCCGTTTGTCTACGAGCACGCCGCGGTGAAGGCCGAAGGTTGCATGGGCTGCCACACTCCCCATGGATCGCAGAACGCGCGGTTGCTGAACATGCCGAGTATCAATACGTTGTGCAACCAGTGCCACAGCCGGGTCGCAAACGCCACGGTTCACGGGATGGGTGCAGGATCGGACGAGTTGGCACCATGCACCAGCTGCCACACCTACATCCATGGGTCAAACATCAATGCGGCGTTCCTCAGGTAATGGAGTTCGCCGGCACATTTGAAAACCGATCGGACGGCGTGTCCGCGGGTCAACAAGGATTCGGGACACGCGTTCGAGGTTTCGATGTCAGCAACAAAGGTTTTTCTCAAGTGAGGCTTCAGATGAAGAAGAATGGCTGGTTAGCCCGGTTATCCAATCAGCAGCGCTCCGCCGCAACGATCAAACGCATCGCTGGCGGTATCGGAGTCACTGTATTGACGATGACGGTGAGCGTCGCTTTCGCACAAAACCCAACGCCCGCCGCTCCACTTCCGACGCCGGAAGCGAAGATGACGACCCCGAACGGCTATACGATCCATCAAAGCGTGGACCTGGGTGGCCGCATGACCAACGCCACAGGGAGTGGCGCCATGTACGACACGCTGGTGAATTTGCAGTCCGGCCCGCGCGTGCTTGGCGAAACCTTTGAGATGCGCGCGCTGCCTGGCCAGAAGGGCACGCTTGTGGATTCGATCAGCGCTTTCGGCAGCGGGTTCGGCGGCGATCCCTACAACCTGGCCAAGGTGAGTGCATCGAAGGGCAAGGTCTACGAGTTCTCGGGACTGTTCCGCCGCGATCGCCAGTATTTCGACTACGACCTGCTGGGCAATCCGAATATTCCCAGTGGTCAGTCGATTCCCATTGGACCGACTGCCGCGCCAACCGGTTCGTACGCGTGGCCACAGGTGAACCAATCGCCGTTCTTGTTCAACACGGTGCGCCGCATGACGGACACCAACCTCACGATTCTTCCGCTGGCGAAGGTGACGTTTCGTGCGGGGTACTCGCAGAATATCTTCCAGGGACCGAGTCTGACCCCGAGCGGTTATCAGATAGGCGGATCCGACGATATCTTGCTCAGGGAATTTCAGCGCAACAGCACCGACGATTTCACGGGCGGAGTTGACTGGAAGCCGGTGCAGGGCACCAAGTTGACCTTTGAAGAGCAGATCGACCACTACAAGGCCGACTCTTACTTCACATTGGATCCCAGCTACCTCAACGTTCAGGAGCCGGACGGAACCAACGTTGCTCTCTTTGCAAATTACGACGCTCTGACGCCGTACGCCAGCAGTTCCTGCAATGCCAACAGTACGGGCACTACCCCTGTCCTGTCGGCCTCCCAGACGGCCGGCGGCCTGCCGGTCATCAATCCGGCATGCGCTGTGATTACCAGCTATCAGCGCACGCAACCGACCCGTATTCTCTATCCCACGGAAATCTTCCGGCTGCAGAGTTCCACCATCAAGTCCGTCTCGATGAATGGTGACGTCCGCTATACAGCCGCCAACATGAGCCTGCACAACTACTACGATAGCTTCCAGGGCCTGACCAAGACGACCCGTTCAATTGTGTACGAGGGCAACGCGGGCGCAAAACGCGAAGTGATGGCCGCCGACTATGGCGTTGTGTGGCAGGCGATGAAGACCTTCAGCCTCGAAGATCAGATCAACTTCTCGAATGTCCACCAGCCCGGTACCGCTATCATGACGAGCGGAACCACCCTGGCAACGCCGGCGACCGCGGGCAATGAAACCATCAATTACGGAGGCCCGCTGATCACGACCATCGCCGCCACCGGCGCCTCCTCGTTTGAAGGCAGTTCAGCAATCGGCGTCGCGGAGCCGGCGTATTTCGGCCAGCGGTTCCTGACAAACAACCTGACTGGTTCGTGGGATGCGTCCTCGCGCGTCACGCTCTCGCTTACCTATCGCTACCAAACGCACATGATCGCGGAAAATGCCTTCGTTGCCGCTAGCGCGACTGTTCCTGTGGATCCCGGCGGCAATCCCGGCAACGTTCCGCTCGCCGTGAACGCGACCAACGACGGAACCGTAACGATCGACGAAAACGGTGGAATCCTGACCGCGGCTTTTCGTCCGACCACCAACTGGAACATCAACGGCAGCGTCGAGATGCTCTACGCCGACAATGCATTTACCCCAATGACCCCTCGGCAGACCAGGCAGTATCGGGTGCATACGATGTACAAGCCCAAGCCCTGGGCTGTTGTCTCGGGTTCCTTTAACGACGTGGAACACCACAACAACACGAATAACGATCAGGCTGCCGTGACGGCGAAAGACGTTGCCTATGCCGGTCCGCTGGATCACGTGGATTACAGCCGCGTGGTGGGCCTGGGCGCACAGTTGTTCCCGAACGATCACTACGGCATCGATGTCAACTACGCCTACAGTGACGTATACATGGCGGACAACATCTGCTATCTCGGAGGGGCAAGTGCTGCTTTGCCTGTTTCCGCCTCAACCCCCAGCGGCACGAGTTGCCCGGCTACGTCCGCGGGCAGGTCAGGATACGACTTCGGGCCGGCCCTGGACTTCGAGCATGCTCCTACGCAATTCGGATCCGTGGCCTTTACCGTATCGCCGATTAAGGCCGTCAAGTCCAACATCGGCTACAGGATCAGTTCGGTGAACGGCACTCGCTTCTATAACGACCCTCGCGATGTCGCGGGTTCTCTGGTGTCCACATACCAGACTCCATTCGTGAATGTTGGATGGACGGTTCGCCCCGGATTGACATGGAAGGCTGAGTACAACTTCTACGGCTACGGCGAAGGCGGCCCTTCCGGTGCGGCGCTGTGCAGCGCTACCAGCCCTACGCCTTCGGCTCCTGCAACGCCCGTGGCGTGTTCTTCAATGCCTTACCAGACCGGCATGAATATATCGCCGGCCGGCGAGACCGCGCCGCGCAACTTCCACGCGAACAACGTAGCTCTTGGATTGCACTACGATTTCTAACCATGCTGCCGCTCTTCCGCAAGGACGGGCGGCAGTCGTAATTCACAAGATGTACTTTGTGCAGTACTAATCAATCTTCCTGGCTGGTGTCCAGATCTAGAATTGGATGCACAGGTTTTTAGAAGTTCATGAAGCAAGCATGAATCCACGCGGCAGCAACGTCCCCCGTTCACTGGCCGTGGAAATACACACGGGAGTTAAGAAATGACAAAGACGATTCGACCCCTTCTGGTTCTGGCCGCTGTAGTTTCCCTGGCCGGTGCCGTGAGCTTCGCCCAAGCAGGCGGCGAAGCGACCTACAAAGCCAAGTGTCAGATGTGCCACGGCGCAACCGGCACGCCCAGCGCCGGAATGGCCAAAGCGATGGGAATCAAGGCCGCATCCGATCCGGATATCCAGAAGCTGACCTTGGCTCAGATCTCTGCGACAGTCAAAGACGGCAAAGGCAAGATGAAGCCGATCGCCGGCCTCACCGACGAGCAGATCAAGGACGTGTCCGCTTTCTACAAGGGACTGAAGTAGCAACCAACCCGCCGAACAACAACCAGGTAGTTTAATCAGCTAGTTCAACCAGATAGTCAATCAGGCCCGCTGTCATTGGCGGGCCAATTTGAGTCCCGGGGGCCATTGTGTCACTGTTACAAAAATTCCGCGAAAATTGGGTGCGGCCAGCTCTTTTCTTCGGTAATAACCCGATAAGCCTTGCAGGTGGAGCAATTACCAGCGCCTCCGGCGTGACCATGATCGGCTATTGGCTGGTGGAGATGCTCGGCCGGCCGAATGACAATCCCTACCTGGGCATTATCTTTTTCCTGATACTGCCGGCGTTGTTCATCGGCGGCTTAGTTCTGATCCCGATTGGCGTTTTCATCCGCAGGCGCAAGTTGCAGAAAGCCGGCGAAGTCCCCGCCGAGTTTCCCAAGGTCGATTTCAACGACCGCATGTTCCGCCACGGACTGGATATTGTGCTGGTGGCGACGATCGTGAATTTGCTGGTTGTTTCCATTGCCAGCTATCGCGGCGCCGCCTACATGGATTCCCCGCAGTTCTGCGGCCAATCCTGCCATGTGATGCACCCGGAATACACCGCATATAAGATCTCCGCCCACTCGCATGTGGAATGCGTGGAGTGCCACATTGGCGCCGGCGCGGCCGCGTACTTCTCCGCAAAGGTGAACGGCACCAAGCAGCTTGTCGAAGTCGCGTTCCACCGCTATCCCACGCCTATCCCTTCCCCGGTGCAGAACCTGCGCCCCGCGCGGTATACCTGCGAGGGCTGCCATACGCCGGCACGCTTTGTTGGGGAAAAGCTGCTGGTCAAGTC
>Ga0302195_10000715_pt1 | contig 26132 bp, 26 predicted proteins | sample II_Bog_N1_2_FD_198778 | JGI IMG/M metagenome (GOLD analysis project Ga0302195, IMG submission 198778) | Peat permafrost microbial communities from Stordalen Mire near Abisko, Sweden - II_Bog_N1_2 | ecosystem: Environmental > Terrestrial > Soil > Wetlands > Peat | place: Sweden: Abisko...
AACGGAAGCAGGGCGCTGAAGGCGATGAGAAAGGAGTTCCAGAGCGGCAAGAGCATTCTCCCTGGCTCGATCTTAACCCGCATTTTCCGGCGTGCAAACATCTGGCATGCGCCTAAACCGGATCGTTGAAGACAAAAGAGAAAGAATATGCGCCGGAGAAGCCTTCAATGGGCTCCCAACTATGAGGGCAAGCACAGGACGGTGGGAAATCGCTCGGTTTTTCAACCGCAGATACTGCGTTTTTCTTGCAATTCTTCGCGGGAGGCATAGAATTCTACTGAATCAGAGTCGATGGGGGAGTTTACGGTTTATTCAATGTCAGCGAGGAGGGGTCTTCAGACGGTGAGCACCCGCACTGGCCAGTAGGATTCCCAGCCGTCTACTATTTTCTTGAACATTCTCCCTTCATTCCTTCGAAGCTGAGAAACCAGTTAGCCGATTGATTTTGGATGTGCGGGCGCTGGAATCGTTCGCTGGCGTTCCTGGCCGGTGAACTGGAGCATTTGCGATGATGATGCGCACCGCCAAACAGCGGCTGAGATTGACGCTGATCTTCACGATTCTCGCTTCGCTCGTGGGAATGGTGGGCGGTTACGTACTGTTTCGAATCATTACGCTCCGATTGGCGATGATTGAGCTCGATCATCACGCCTGGCGTTACATGTTGCGCGCAGAGGAATCTTCGAGAGCATCGGAGCATTTCCTCAAGTCGATGGCCGCGTCCGGTTTCCCCGCCTGCTCAGAAAGCGAGATTGCCTACATGCACCATCTGCTCTTTCAGTCGGAGTTTCTGAAAGACGGCGGTCGGATGAGTGGCGGAAGAGTGCAATGCGACGCGATGTTCCGCACCTCGGAGCTTTCCCAGAGGGTTTTCAAGCCGGACTTCGTGCTGAAGAATGGAACCGAGGTTTACACCGATATCAGGATGGTGCCGGGTGATCCAGAAGCGAGAGTAGGTGTGCAGCGAGGTGGTTTTTTTGTCTCATTCCTTCACTGGCGGCCTGACCGGCTCGGAAATCTTCCCCTGAACTTCACACTCACGGAGGTCGATGACACCGGTCATCAGCCTGGCTGGTTGCACGGAGAAAGGCCGGAAGCAGCCGCTACCGTACTGGCAAAGGACGGGTGGGCGACGGTAGGCGACAACTTGTACGCAACGCACTGCTCACCCCACTACTTCAATTGCTTTACGGCTTTTGTCAACTCCGCCAAAGTGCTCAACGCCCAAACCCGCCAGTCTTCCATGTCCGCCGCTCTGGGCGGTGCGGCTGGCGCCCTCATCGGTTTTCTTTGCGTGCTTCTATACCGTCGCAATCAAAGCATGGTGCAACGGCTGCGCAAGGCGATTCGCGGCGAGAAGTTGCGCATGGTCTACCAGCCGATTGTGAATTTGGGGGACCGCCGAATCGTGGAAGCAGAGGCGCTGGTTCGCTGGACCGATGAGGACGGTTCTGAAGTGAGCCCGGAGATGTTCGTACGCATTGCCGAAGTGAGCGGCTTCGTGGGAGAGTTGACCAACCTGGTGGTATCCCAGGCTCTGCACGACCTGGGAAAAATCCTGCGCGGACGCCCCGACTTCAGCCTCAACATCAATGTGACAGCGACCGATCTTGCCGATCCGAGGTTTCTTTCCATGCTCGAGCGGTCTCTGGCCGCAGCAAACGTGTCGGCAGCGAGCCTGACCATCGAAGTTACGGAAAGCTCGACGGCCAAGAAGGAGACAGTTGGGGAGACAATCTGGGAGTTGAAAAAGCGCGGGCACAGCGTTCACATTGACGACTTTGGTACGGGCTACTCCAGCCTTTCTTATTTGCATTCGCTGGCAGTCGATGCCATCAAGATCGACAAGTCCTTCACCCACGCGATCGGCACCGAGGCGGTGACACTCGACATTCTTCCCCAGATACTGGCGATGGCTAAAACACTGAATCTAGGAGTCGTTGCGGAGGGGATTGAAACGGAGGAACAGGCCCGCTACTTCACCCAATACGAACAGCCAGTTCTGGGCCAGGGTTGGCTGTTCGGGCGTCCTGTCCCGGCGGAGGATTTTTGCCGGCTCTTAGCCCGAAATGAAGAGGAAGCCACAGTTCTTCGCGAGGCGCCGAAGCAGAAAACGTGAATTGATCGGCAATCTGAAAATCCTGGGAGGCCGATTCGAAAACTCGAAATTACTGCATCAAAGACACAGCCCAACTGCCTATCGGGAATCAAGGAAAGCGGTCTGCTCTGATTGCTACGGACAGCCGGATCCTAAGGCCATTGACGAGTGACGAGGTTGGAGGGCTGAAAGACAACAGCCGCACCTGGGTTGTAAGCTTTCAGCTTATGCTCCGATCCCTGCCAGTCTTCGCTCTGCTGTTCGCCACCTCCGCCCTTAACGGGTCGCAGGCAGAATTCCACAGCCACTACAAGGGCACGCCTTATCACGACAGCCGTTACCAGGGCGGCGCTCAGGCGATTCCAGGCAAGGTGCTTTGCGCCTACTACGACCTCGGCGGCGAAGGGGTTGCCTATCACGACTCAGACGCCAAGAACAACGGCAGCGGCGCGCTGAACCCGGCTAACGGCACCTATCTAAACGAGTTCCGCATGAACGAGGGAGTCGACACCTCGTACACCAAGTTCGGCCTCGACCCGAAGATCGACGACAATCCCTACGACCGCGTTGTGCCGCCCGCCAACCTGCTTTATGTGGGCTGGACCGTGCCCGGCGAGTGGTTCAACGTGACCGTTCAGGTGGGGGAAGCCGGCGACTACTCCGCCGACCTGCTCTATACCTCGAACCGCGGGGGAAGCATCTCGATCGACGTGAACGGAGAGCCCGCAACCGGTCCAAGGGCCATTGTTTCGACATTTGACGCGGCCGATCCTGTTGCCTGGCGTCAGTGGCACCATTGGAACGTGGCGCCTGGGATTGCGAAACTTCATCTGCCTGCCGGAAGGGCGGTGCTGACCGTGCACATTGTTACCGAAGGGCAGATGAACCTCGCGTGGTTCGATTTAAAGAAGACTGGCAAGTAGATTTGGGAACAAGGCCGTGTGCTCGCACGTATTATCCCCACAAGGAGTCATACGCCCATGTTCCTCCCCATGTCCTGCGTCGCCAAGCGACATATCGGTTTCTACGCGGCCCTTATCGTCTTTCTGTCCGGCGCCTGCCTTCACGCGCAGACCCCCATCCTGGAAGAACCCAACTATACGCCCACGCTCACCTTTGACGTTGCATCCATCCGCCAGGCGCCGCCGCCCGACGCCAACTTCCACCTATCCATCTCCAGCCCGCCGCGCTCCAGCCGTTTCGAAGCCACCAACTTTCCTATGAAGGCGCTTCTGCAGGTTGCTTACGGCTTCGAAGCTCCGGTTGTGGACGCGCCATCCTGGGTCACCGACACGTTCTACAACATCCAGGCCCGCTCCGACGAAGCCGCCGACGCCAGGCTCGCCAAGCTTCCCATTAACGAGGTTCGGCTGGAAAAGAGGAACGCGATTCGCGTGTTGCTGGCCGAGCGGATGGGCCTGAAGTCGCATCTTGAAACTCGCAATACTGCTGTCTATCACCTGGTCGTGGCCAAGGGTGGTTTCAAGCTTCAGCCAACGCCCGCGCTTCCGCCGCCCGCCAATGGAGAAGCGCCGCCTCCGCCGCCACCCGCCGACATCCAGGCCCATGGCTCGCAGCATGGCCTCGAGTTTGTGGCAACCAACGCCAACATGCGCACCATCACCGGCATCCTCAGTTCCATGGTAGAAGCGCCCGTGCTTGACCAGACTGGTATCACCGGCGCCTACAGTTACACGCTTCAGATTGGCCGCGAATGGTCCGCGCACGATCCGGATAGCTGGCCCTCGATTTTTACCGCGGTGCAGGAACAGCTTGGGCTGAAGCTCGAAGCTGCGCACGAGTCCGTACCCAACCTGGTGATCGACCACATCACGAAGCCGACGGAAAACTGATATAAGGCCTCAGCGAGTGGGATTTGGCGCGGGCATGGGAAAAGGCCAGCCCGCTGGGCGGGATGGCCTTTTCAGTTGGATTGGGCGCAAGCGCTCGCGAGACTGGTTGCTTCAAGCGCTGATCCGACGGGTCTACTTGAAGGAGGCTATGGCGCTGGCCTCGTCGTCGTAGATGTCGAAGACGGTATACAGCTTGGTCAACTGAAGAAGGTCGTGGACTTTCTTGGTCAGTTTGAGCAGCTTGAGGGTAGCGCCCTGATTCTTTGACGTGGTGTAGGCGCCAACCAACTCGCCCAAGCCGGAGCTATCGATGTAGTTCACGTCGCCCAGGTTCAACAGGATGCTCTTGGAGCCTTTGCCGATCTGGTCGCGAATGGTATCGCGCACCTGCACGCTGCCCTCGCCCAGAGTGATCCGCCCGCTGAGGTCCAGAACGACGACGCCGTCCACTTCACGGGAAGCAATAGTAAGTGCCACGGGATTTCCTCCTTGATGATGTTGATACTGTTATAGCACCTTCGCCGAGAGCGATGCCCTGTGGCAAAATGCGCCTAAATCGTTGACAGTGCTGGATTGGGCCCGGCCCCCGCCGAAGCCCCGCGAAAATGCGTCAGGGTTTTTCCGGAGCCGGCGCCAGATGCTTTACCAGCGTCAGTTCGGTTCCCGGATTCAGTTGTCGAAAGTGTACCTCATCCATGAAGGAACGGATAAGGAAGATTCCGCGGCCAGTGCCGCGCAGCAGGTTTTCCGCAGCCAGCGGGTCTGGAATGGTGTCGGGATTGAGGCCCCGGCCCTGGTCTGCGATGGTGATGACCAGCGACGCGCCGGTATTTTCCAGGCTGACGGCAATCAGTTTGGCGGGGTCGTATTCGTTGCCGTGGAGGACAGCGTTAACGGCGGCCTCGCGGACGGCCATGGCCACATGAAAGCGTTCATCCTCGTCCAGGCCGGCTTCCTCGGCCAGTTTATCCGCGGCAGCTTCCACCTCGCTGACGCTTTCCATGGTGGAACTCAGCGCGAAACTCATACGTCCTCCCTTGGGTCCGCTCACCGGTGTCTATCCGCCTTTTCCGGAGCGGGCCGGGACACACTCGCCCCTCCGCGCCTAAGCAACCTTGCTGGCAGTTTCATGGCTGGGAATGGATCGTGTCAAGTGGTGATTCCATTATGGTGTTCGGTTGGGTAACATTGGAGCGATCTGGGCGGGAGCGGGCTGGGGTTGGGGGTGGGATTTGGGGTCGCGAGCAACGGCTGGACGGCTGGAGGGGTTCTGACGGAAAAAGTCGAAACGGTGCACGAGAGTTTCTCTTTGCGTCGGGCCCCTCCGCGCTCCGGATTGCCCCTAGCTTTTCCAAAAAGAGTGCGACTGGTCTCGCGCTCCATGCAAGATCCGCACAATATGAACAGCTCCCCGTCCCTTGCGATAGTAGATTAGGTACTTGCCGGCGGGAAATATGCGAATTCCGGGCGCAAATTCGTCGCCGATCCGACCGATTTCGGGGAACTCGGCGATCAACGGAAAAACATCGGTAATGGAATAGATCAAGCGGCCGGCGATGTCGGGGCTTGCCCGTTTGGCCCAATAATCGAAAATGGCGTCGAGATCCAGCCTTGCGTTTCTGGTGAAACGAATGCGCATCATCGAGACTTATTGAACCGTTCGCGCCCTCTTGCAACTACATCGGCGGCGAGCTCCTCAATTCCGGCCCGTCCCTCGTAGTCGGTATAGCGGCCCTGTTCAAGGTCGGCAACTCCCTCCAGAACAAGCCTGCGGATGTCTTCGGTTTGAATCGCAGTCAGGTCTGTCAGCATGTCCTCGACAGTGGGGGCTGCAAGCCGCAGGGTGCGTTGATCTGCTTCCTCCATGCGGCGCAGCGCATCGCGCACCACCTCACTGGCATTGTTGTACCGGCCGCTCTTGACTCTCGCCCGCACGTAATTCGCGAGCTGATCCGTTATTGAGACATTCATCTGATCCATGAGAGTGTCCTCGCATTGAACCGCTCAATCACCTGCCGCGAGAATACCCCCAATGGACATCTCATGTCAAACTTTGACATTATCTTCGAACAGCGTGGATTTACCCATTTGGCCGCATCGATGTATCCCTTGCCGGTGCATCCACAGGCCCAAAACGCCCCGGAGGGAATACACTCTTCCCATGCGCCCTCGCACGACAGCCCGTATCAGTCTCACCGCGCTGCTCGGGACCCCTGTTACCGATGCGCAGGGGCACTTGCGCGGGCGGCTGAAGGACGTTGCTGTGGCCACCGGTCCCGATGCCGGCAAGGTGGCCGGGCTGGTGCTGAAAACGCGGACAGGCCTGTGCATTGTTCCCTCGGAAGATGTGATGGAGACGCCCGCCGGCACGCTGGAGCTGCGCTCGTCTGGCGCCATGGTTCCGCTGAAGGACGACGGCAATTACCTCTATCTGCAGCAGGACCTGATGGACCGGCAGATTATCGATATTCACGGGCGCAAAGTGGTCCGGGTAAACGATGTGGACCTGGAGTGGCTGGGGCAGGGAGCGGCGCATTTGCTGCGCGTGGCCGAGGTGGAAGTGGGTCTTCGCGGCGCGTTTCGCAGAGTCTTTAAAGGGCTGCTTCCGCGGGGCACTCTGGAGACGATCTCGCGCAAGCTGGGCGCACGCGGGATTCCCTGGCAGTTTGTGGACGTGATCGAAGTGGACCCGGCGCGGCGAGTGAAGCTGCGCATCGAATACGAGCGGCTGGCGGAGATGCACCCCTCAGACCTGGCCGAGATTCTTGAAGACCTTGCTCCGGCCGAGCGCGAGGCTGTGTTTACCTCTCTGGACGAAGATGTGGCGGCCGAGACGCTTGAGGAGGTGGATCCCAAACTGCAGAAGTCGCTGCTGGAGAAACTGGACGAAGAGCGGATCGCGGATATTGTGGAAGAGATGGACCCCGGCGCGGCCGCCGACCTGCTGGGCGAACTTTCCGAGGAGCAGTCGGACGCAATTCTGGAGGAGATGGAGCCGGAAGAGCGGCAGGAAGTGGAGGAGTTGCTGGAGTTCGATGAGCGCTCGGCCGCGGGGTGCATGACCACCGACTTTATTTATCTGGGAATGCAATCTACGGTGGCGCAGGCGGTGCTGGCGCTGCGGAGCTTCGACGGCGACCCGGCGGGGGTGACCGAGGTCTATCTGCTGGATGAGAAGCGGATATTGCGCGGAGCCATCTCGCTGGCGCGGCTGGTGATGGCGCTGCCGGAGACGCGGCTGGCGGTGCTGGCCGAGCCTCGCGTGCTCTCTTGCCCGGCGGATCTGCACCAGGACGATTTGGCCGAGCTTTTCGACAAGTACAACCTGCACGCTCTGCCCGTGGTGGATGCGCTGGGGCGGATGGTGGGGGTGGTGCAGGCGGATCAGGTGGTTCATTTCCTGCGGGAAAAGCTGTAGCGCTGGCCGGTGCCTGCATCCTGATAGAGACACATATATTCAGAATCGATCAGTGGGCCGACTTCCTGGGTAGACTTGTGCAGCAACAATTGCAAAGAACTGGCATATACTGGGCTCAACTTTACTTCTGGGACCGTTTCTAATGCCACACGAGATTCGCTTCAGCCAGCAGCGAAGCATTGCTTGCAGGCGATTGTTCGCCGCCGTCGTCGCGGCGGGCTTGGGCTGTCCCCCATCGGCGATCCTGCATGCGCAGTCGCCCCCGGTGCACGGGTACATCACTGCGGTTCGTCCGCCGGACGGTTTCGACGTCAATGGGGATCATGTCACCACGACCCCGGAGACTCGATTCGGACCAATCGGCGCGAAGAACCCGGTGAGCGATGGGCCGATGCGCGACTCCGTGCAGATTGGCGCCTGGGTCGAGGTGTTCGGCGAGCAGGACCGTCAAGCGAAAACAGTGGCAGCCAAGACGGTGCTTTTTCGGGATGATTCGGACCGAAAGCTCACCGGGCTGGGCGTGATTGACAAAGTGATCTCGACCGCTCCGGAGCTGGAGGTTGCCGCGGATGGTTACCGTATCCGCGTGACGCCGGGGACGGAGATCAAATTCCCGCGTGATGTGAAGTCGGCGGCCGATGTGTATCCGGGCTTGTGGGTGCTTTATGAAGGCAAGGTGGGTCCGGATGGCCTGCTGGTCGCCAGCAAAGCCCGGTTTGCGTCGACTGATCACGGGAAGGGGAAAGCTGGAAAAGCGCCGGGCGATTCCACTCCGCCGGCTCCGACGCCGCAGCCGCCCTCGAATGGCGACCTGGCGGCCAAAGGTAATCCGCCGCTGCCGAGTACTTCCTCCGGCCAGACGGAGGACCAGGTTGACGATCGCAGGAAGAAAATCCTGTTCGCCGGCGATACCTACTGGATTTCAGCGGACCAAGCGCTGAAGTCCCGCATTCGTCGAGTCGGCATGAGTCTGGTCCCCGACTATCAGAAGCAACTGCCGGAAGACGATCCATCAAAGATTCAGTTCGACTTTGTTGTCATCAGCGAGCCGATCCACGAGGTGCATACTTCTTCGGACTGGGAAGGCCTCATCCTTGTGCCCGCGCAACTGGCGGCGAGGTTCAGAAATGACGACCAACTTGCCGCTGTACTGGCAGATAGCATCGCATCCAGGTTGCAGCAGCGAGCGCCGGCGGTGGTCGATTTGAACCGAGCCACTTTGGCAGAGGCAGCTGGCCTGGGCGCGGCCAGATTAGTACCACTCGCCGGGCTCGCGGCGGACAGCGTATACACCTATGAGTACTTCAAGCACATAAGGGTGTTCCAGGAGCAGCGTTGGCGGGTGGCGCTGGAGTTGATGGCCGAAGCAGGCTACGACCCCTGGCAGGCTCCGGAAGCGTGGCGGCTCGCCGAGCCCGGCAAGCTGCCCGCCGATACCAGCAAGCTGAAGTACCCGGACCGAAGCGGCTACCAGTTTGCAATTCTGAATCTGGTGTACAAAAAGGCCGCCACGGCCGATGCTTCAGAGGGCGACTCAACTAAGGGTGACGCGGACGCTAGGAAGTAGGTTGACGTCGGGCCCAGGCACGGAATCTCGGATCTGGGCGGTTCCCATTTTGGCTGGAAATGATCAATGTTGCTCACTTTGCTTCCCGCCATTGGCATAGCCTGAAAAGAAAGTATCCGGATTTGCACAGATTTGTGAAAGAATCCAGAGATGATCCAGTTTCCCAGAATCATACAGGGCGGCATGGGCGTAGGCGTCTCCAATTGGCGTCTGGCCAATGCTGTCTCCCGGCTCGGCCAGCTTGGCGTGGTCTCCGGCACGGCGCTCGATTCGCTGTTTGTTCGACGCCTGGCCGACGGCGACGAGGGCGGCCACATGCAGCGGGGACTGGAGGCTTTTCCGTTTCCTGAAATGGCGAGGCGAATCTGGCAGGACTACTTCGTTCCCGGCGGCAAGCCCAGCGGAGCGCCGTACCCGACGGTTCCCATGCACCAGCGGAAAGATACCCGCAAGCTGATTGAATTGTGCATGGTGAGCAATTTTGTGGAAGTGTTTCTGGCCAAGGAAGGCCACAAGAATCCCGTGGGCATTAATTTTCTTGAGAAGGTGCAGTTGCCGCACCTGCCCTCGATATACGGAGCGATGCTGGCCGGGGTGGGTTATGTGCTGATGGGCGCGGGAATTCCGCTGCACATTCCGGGCGTGCTGGACGCTTATGCGGCGCAGGCGGCGGCCGAATATAAATTGACCGTAACAGGTGCGATACCGGGGCAGGATACGATGATGCGTCTCGATCCGGCCGACTTTATTGAGGGTCCGCTGCCGTTTCTGAGCCGGCCGCGGTTCCTGGCCATCGTCTCATCCAATACGCTGGCGACCACCATGCTGCGGCGCGCCAGCGGGCGTGTGGACGGACTGGTGATCGAGAGTCCGACGGCTGGCGGGCACAATGCGCCGCCACGCGGAAAGCTGCAACTGAACGAGGCGGGCGAGCCGGTTTACGGTGAACGGGATCATGTGAACATTCAGGAACTGCGGGCGCTGGGGGTTCCCTTCTGGCTGGCCGGCGGATATGGAAACGCTGCCAAGCTGAAGGAAGCGCTGGACCAGGGCGCGGCGGGGATTCAGGTTGGGACAGCCTTTGCGTTCTCTCGCGAATCCGGCATGCGCGCCGATTTGAAGAAGCGGCTTATTTCCCAGGCAAAAGTCGGCAAGGGCCAGGTGTTTACCGATCCGGTAGCTTCGCCTACAGGGTTCCCGTTCAAGGTTGCCTTGCTTGAGGGTACCTCGTCCGCGTTCCCGATTTATCAGGAGCGGAAGCGGGTTTGCGATCTGGGCTACCTGCGCGATCCATACTCCACGGCCGACGGAAACATAGGCTACCGCTGCTCGGCGGAGCCTGTGGCCAATTATGTGGCCAAGGGCGGCAAGGCTGAGGATACTGAGGGGAAAAAGTGCCTGTGCAACGCGCTGATGGCCAACGTTGGCCACGCGCAGATGCGCAAGGACGACCTGGAAGAGCCGGCGCTGGTGACCGTTGGCGACGACCTGAACACGATTGCGACCTTCCTCAAGCCTGGGCGCGACAGCTACGGCGCGGCGGATGTGGTTGAGTCGCTGCTGAGCCTGAGTCGGGAAGTGGAAGAAGTTCGCGAACCGGAGCTGGTCGGCCATTCCTTCGCGCTGGCTACGGCGTAAATCGGCTGCCCGCAGGCTGCCCTGCCGATACCAGGATTCTGGTCAGGTAGTAACTTCAGGATTGCCGACGATACGGACACGACACATCCCCGAGCCATAATGGTGCTTGTCTGGACTGATCCGTGCCAGGGGCCAAAGCTGTGCTACGATTCAGGCGCAACTTTACTCTTACACTCATTCGGCCAGGAGATGGAAATGGAAGCCTGGAAGACTCGTGCCGCACGATTTGTAAGTCGCTTCATCACTTTTATTCCCCTCGTTCGTGCGCTAATGAAGTATCTTCCGGCGGCTCAACGCAAGAGAGTCTGGACTTATATTTGCGACGACAAATTGGCGCTGCATCATCATCATTTCACCGTTCGCACGGAGTACGGCCGATTTACCGGCGATTCGGCTGACTTGATTCCCCAGTATGTTTATTACTTCGGACACTGGGAGCCCGTGGTCAGCGAGTTGATAAGCCGGCGTCTAAGGCCAGGGCAAACATTCATAGATGTGGGAGCAAACACCGGATGGTACACTCTTTTGGCTGCACACCGCGTCGGGCCCACAGGTCGAGTTGTCGCAATAGAACCATCGCCGGCGAACTTTTCGTGGCTATCGGAAAACGTAAAGAGGAACAGGCTCGGAAATGTGCACTTGGTAAACGAGGCAGCTTGGAGTGGGGAATCTGAATTGCCATTTTTTCAGGGACCTGCTTCTAGCTCTGCGGTCTCATCGGTTATGCGATCTTTTGCAGAGCTTAAGGGCTGCGAGCAAAGGGCGCAGATGGTTCGCGCTCGCCCCTTGGCCACGCTTCTCACTCCAGATGAAGTGTCCTCGATGCGTGTTCTCAAAATCGATGTGGAAGGAGCCGAATTGGAGGTCGTCCGGGGGCTTGAGCCGGTTCTCGATTCTGCTCCAAACGATTTGGAGTTGTTTCTTGAGCTGAACCCTGGCCAATACGATGTAGAGGAACTTCTGCAGGTGTTCCGCAAGCGTGGCTTTCGCGCATGGATAATCCCCAATGAGTATGCGCCCAACTACTATCTTAACTTTTCGCGAGCTAACCTTGGAGTCCAACTGAAAGAACTCTTGAGCTTACCGGATAGCCAGATTGATGTTCTACTTACGCGGACTCCCTTGTAGTGGACTGATCGTTCGATTGGTTTAAGCGTAGGTGCTAGTCAGATGTCAGTACACGAGGGCAAGTGAGGCAACGACTGGACGTTCGAATACCTTTTGACTGCGCAAGCATAACTCAATCTGACTCCACGCCTGACCTCAAACACCGATTACGGAAGTATTACCGCCTATCCGGAAGTAACCCCAAAATTGGTTAATGTGGGGATAGGCGACCCATACGCCGCAACCGTCGAGACGCGCCGACCGATTATGTGCGCCGGGTGGATATTTCTTACAGGAAACATACATACATGTTCAACAAAACAAGACGTCGTGGAGTTCTGCGGACTCCCACTCATCGGACGAAAACTTCCTGCCCCGACCCTGAGGGTACCCCGGCGCCCAAATGGGGCACAGCTTCATCCTTTGCGGGTCTGCAACGCGCTGAGCTTCGATTTGCGAGGTCAAAACCATCATCCCATCTCTTGACCACGCGTTGATCTCGAACAAGTTCTCTTGCACCCACTGCTCGTCCTCGAGCTGAACCACACAACGACGTCTTTTAAACTTCGACTCGTTTTGGGTCGAACTCTAGCCTGCGTTCACCAGAAATCGAACTGCCAACCGTCCCGCTGTGACGGCTCCTCTCGTTAAAAAGTCGATATTTCTCAAGCCCTCTTAGTTCACTCTCCTCACGAAATACAAGTTCGGCGCGGCATTGGGATCGTCGTCTCCCATGGGGTCGGGATTGTTGCCCCACATCACGTCGGGCGCCTTTAGCGGGACTACCTCCCACTTATAGCGGGCCATTTCGCGTTCGAACACCGGCCAGTGGACGAAATCCGCCGAGCGCCGGAAGATTACAAATCGCGGCGGCACCCTGCTATCGTCCTCCACGCGGAAGGTGGCGATGCCGCCGCGAATCGGATTCGGCAGGTAATACATCAGCGGGAAATCCTCGTAATTGATGAGGATTTCGTCGGTAGGCGTGGCGTTACGGCGAAGCCAGTCGATGACCAAGCGGTTGGGATCGGGCCACCGGAGGAAGATTTCCGCGCGCAGATCTTTGAGTTCCGTACGATACAGCTTGCTGCCGCTCCACCTGTCTGGAGGCGGCGCCAGGGGACGCAGCGGCAGACCCAGCCACGGCGTGAAGATGGCCACCGCCGCCGGCGCTGCCGCAAGCCAGGCAAAATTGACGGGAAACAGCCGCACGAACACCCACGCCGTGAGCATGGCCCCCACCGGCGCAGTGATTATGACGTAGCGCACGAACGCGCTTACCGCGACGGTGGGGATCCAGATGGTAATGGCCAGAATTACCAAACACCCCACAGTGACGAGGCGCCGCTCGCCTTCCGGCAACGACTTCCGTTTCCACAGCAGCACCGCGACCGCCGCCAACACCACGAACACGGGCACGACAAATTCGTTGGTGTTGAAAAGATTCTGCAGGAAGAGATCGCGCCAAGTGGTGTCGGTGTCGGAGCCGCGGTGCAGCAGGTCGTAGAAGTATACGAACCAGGCCAACGAAGCGGCCAGAATGGCGCCGGCTCTCGCGTTGCGCCAGAAGGCGCGCGGATGGGCGAGGAAGGCTTCGAGAAAAAGGACCGCCACTACTGGAAGCACCGTTCCGTAGTCCACCTGGAACCAGCACCAGGCCGAGACGATGAACCAGGCTTCGTTGTGTCCGCCCCATTGCCATCGGGCGTAGCCCAGGAGAGTAAGGACCAGAAAAAGGCTCGATACCGGATAATAGCGGCACTGGCGCGCGTGCAGAATCCAGTAGCTGTTCGACACGAGGATCAGGGCGGAGAGCGCGGCGATGGGGAAGCTGTCGAACTGTCTGCGCGCCAGGCGATAGAGCAGCGGCACGGTGGCCAGCCCAGCCAGAACGAAGGGAAGACGCGCGCCGAGGGTGGTCTGTCCCAGCAGCTTGATGCTCACCGCAGCGAGCGCAAACAGACCCCACGGCTGCCATTTCCAAAGCAGGTCCTTGCCGAAGTTTCCCTGCTCTACGAAATAATCGATTGCCGGTTGCGGTTCGCGCGTGCGGCGACTGAGTTCGGCATCCCCCTGGTCGTCCTCCATGTCGATGGTGACCAGGTTCTTTCCATCGTAGGCCAGCGGCTTGCCGAACTTCAGCATGCGGACCGCGAGCACCGCAGTGGCAGCTTCGTCCTGCCAGAGGTATCGCTCGGCAATGTGCCAGAAGAGCAGAACCGCGGCGAGAGTGTAGATAGCTGCCTGCGCCGCAATCTCAGTTCTGTGGCTCGCGCCATGCTGCCGAATCATAGGTAACGATAGCATGCAGGCTTACTGTCGCCGGTAGACGGCCAGATGATACAGCCTTTGGGGCTGATAAGTTGCGGCGTTGGCGTCCCAGCGGTAAATTACCTGGCCTGTTTCCATATGGACGCTACTCTTCGAACCTTTCAAGATTGGCAATTTCTCTCGCCGTTGCGAAGTTCTCCCGCCAGACCGCTTTAACCCACTCAGGGTGATCTCCTTTGAGCAACTCTTCCCAGAATTCTGCGCCGATCTGATGGAATATGCGGCTTCCAGGGGTTCCGGTCGTATCACTGCCAAACCGGATGTAACCCCAAAATGGGCGTAATGTGGCGATACGCGAACCATACGCCCGCAACTGTCAAGACGCGCCGACTAATCGTGCGCGCCGGGTGGATATTTCCAGAAAGAAACAAAAATGCATGCTCAACGAAACAGGACGCCATGGTGTTCTGCGGACTCCCACTCATCGGACAAAAACTTCCTGCCCCGACCCTGAGGGTACCCCGGCGCCCAAATGGGCACAGCTTCATTTCTCGTGGGTCGGCGAAGCCGGTGGCATCCTGAGCATGCGTCCGGTATCTTCATTTCTCTTCGGGCTTGACGGATTTGTGGAATGGCTAGGATTAACGTCGGCTGGAAAAGAAGCTGAAGCCTCTTTTCTTTTCCTGTTCGGGCATACCAGCTGCATCGCGGGCCATCTGGCGGATGGCGGTGGCAATGGGGGCGTCCTGGAGGACGATGGCCGTGGCCATGCTCTGGGTGCGACGGGCGGTGGCGTGGTCATCGGGAACCCGCCATTGGGCGGGGCGAGTGAGCGCCTTGGTGATCAACGTCTCGTCGGAGGTGAGGGATTTGGGCGTGTAGCGGTTGAGGATCACCTGGAGGCGGCGGTCGTGTCCGGCGAAGAACCGCGTGATGAGCCGATTTGCGTTGCGGAGCTCGGAAATACCGACCTGGGCGACCAGATAAATGATTGCGCTGGGATCGAAGATGGCGGAGCGTCTCAGTTCGAGCCTTGAACCGCAATCGACGACGATAAAGTCGAAGCTCTGGCGCGCCACCGCGACCAGTTTATCGATGGCATGGATGGCATCGATGGGCGGGTCGGCATCCGTGAACTCATTGGGAGCGGCCAGGATGGAAAGCTTCGAACTGTGGGTGGTGAGGAGCGAGGCGAGGAAGCGGGCATCGAGCCGGGCGGTGTCGTGAAGGGCGTTTGCGGTGGAGTATTCGGCGGTGACGCCCAGGTTGAGGGCAGCATCGCCAAGGGGCACGCCGAAGTCGATGAGGAGAACTTTGCGGCCGGATTCCTGGGCCAGGGCGACGGCAAAGTTGGCGGCGAGAGTGGTGACGCCGCATCCGCCCTTGCATCCAAGAAAGGCAAAAAGTGTGCCGGAGGGTTGCATGGCGCGGATAGCTTTGGGACGGCGAAGGGCGGCGCGGGCGAGTGCGCGGGCAAATTCATGCTGGTCAATGGGCAGGGTGAGGAACTCGCGGACGCCGGCGCGCATGCAGCGGCGCGTCATATCGAGGTCGGAGCGCTGGGAGAAGACCATGACGGTGGAAGGGGCGGAAGAAAAGATGGATGCGACGATTTCGAGCGTGTACTCGGGATCGGCGTCGAGGTCGACGATGACGACGTCGGGCTGGGGCTGCAGCAGGCTGGGAAGCTCATCGAGCCTGGCCGGGTAGGCGGGGACCTGCTTGATCTGGACGCCGCCAACGGCATCGAGCGCTGTGGCAATCTCCTGGCGGCGCGCCTCATCCGGGCCGATCAGCACGATGGATAAGAGGTCCGTCTCAGACGGTTCGGGATTGAGCGAATCTTCCCTCATGACGCAAGTGCACCATCCAGTTGGCTGTAGCTCAACGAAGTTTAACTGAGTTTGGCCTTTGAATCATCGCCGATATTTTTGGCAGAAGGGCAAAACGTCTGTGGACTTCCCAGTCATCCGCCCGCTCGCTTTGCGATAACGCTTTGATCACCGATAACTCGGAAACTACGCTCTCCTGGCTTCAATTTAGCCGGCGGGCATGACGCGCGGAACGCGGTCTGCCGGCACGGGCAGGGTTGGAAATGGCGCGTGCGGCTCGGTCTGGTACCAGAAAGCCGTCGTATAAAAATTGTCGGAGCGGTCGTTGTCGGTGCCGTGCTCGATGGTTACACGAATCGACTTTTCAAAGGCGATGGGGCTTTCCGTATGCCAGCGGTAAAGGCAATAGCGGCCGCCGAGGCGCTCTGGGTCCTTCATGTACGGCGCGCCCTGGTGCATATTGGCGAAGGCCTGGCCGCCAAAATCCCATGCGCCGTTGTAGTAGTCCTCGGTTCCGGTGCCGTTGATGGTGGGCAGCGCGTCGCCATCAATAAAGATCATGTCGTCTCCCTCGCCGAACCAGCCGTCCTTATTCTGGATAACCGAATGGGTGACGCCCACAAAATGCCCCTTGCCTGTGGCCTCAAAGAAGACGTAGTTGTGTGCGCCGGTCAGGTTCTGTTCCTCTTTGTTGGTAGGGGCGGCTTTGCAGGGAGCAGCCTGGCGGTATTGGGCGTGGAAGCGGCCCACGTCGGCGGGAAGCCTGGGAAATGTAACGTAGTCGAGGGCGAAATATAGGTTGTCGGTACGAACTGTGCCTTCGTTGGTTAGAGTGATGCGAGCCGAGCGTGCAAACGGCATTTGAAAATAGGCGTTCAGCGCTTTGATGGGCGCCACAGCGGTGAGCGCCGATTGGTAGGTGAAATACTCGCCCAGGCCGAGGCCAAAGAAGTCGCCGATGGGAACCTCGACCGAGGGCGTTGCCTCGCCGTCCCACCAGGCGCGCAGGACGAGGTTCTTCAGGTGCATGGGGTCGCGGGAATTGATGGTGAACCAGAGATGCGTGACCACGCCCGCGCCGGTGACTTCGAGCAGGGTTGCCGTCGCGCCAGGTTCAACGCGGACTGCATCGCCGTTGCCGCCGGTGCGATCCCAGCTTGAGGAGCGGCGAGCTTTGTAGCTGCGCAGGCGAGCCTGGTCGAGCAGGTCTCTGGGCGCAACTGCGTCCGGCATGGCAGGCGGATTGGTCGCGGCGGCTTCCGGTTCGGCGCCGGCGGCGGCTGGTGCGGTCAGTCCCAGCAGCGCGGCTGCTGAGACCCCTGAGACCATGGCGCCAAGCAGTTTGCGGCGCGCGCGAAAGCTATCGTTGGAGTCGGTCGGTTGCATAGGGCGGGTCCTCGCGTCGATTCAGTTGTGAAAGCGAGTTGTAGTCCCGCGCGCCGGGGGCTGTCAAGCGGGGCGAGCCCGTTATGCCGAAATCATGATTACGGGCCCTTCATCGCTTCCGCTCCTTCAGGTTGTGGCTGTCGCTGGCTTTCAGGGTCATGCCGTAGAGCGCCTTGAACTGCTCGATCTCCTTCAGCGTTTGCGGCGAGAATGGAACTTGCTTGCCCTCGAAGGCGTGCAGCACGATTCCTTCAAGCAGGTCGCCCAGGGTCATGTCCTTCTGTTCTGCCAAAGCCTTGAGTACTTTCAACATGCGTTTTTCCATGCGGACGCCGGTTTGGACGCGCTCGACTACGACGGGTTCACGGGATTGCTGTTCCTGCACCATGGGTGCCTCCTGTTATCTGTGTACCAATGTACCAAGATAACAAAACTGTGTCAACCCGAATCAAAACGCCTGACCAAAGTTGCACCGCCGGGGTTCGCGCGGCGGGGTGTCGCCTGTTATGTTCAGTGAGGCAAATCAAGATGACTCCCCCATAGGAATCCGCGGTCATGCTGAAGCGTTGGCGAATCCGGATATTGCTGTTTCTGGCCGTGCTCGGCCCTAGATTCATTACCGCCAATGTAGATAACGATTCCGGCGGCATCCTCACCTATTCGCAGGCAGGCGCGCAGTACGGCTACACGCTGCTGTGGACCATGATTCCCATCACCATTGCGCTGATTGTGGTGCAGGAGATGTGCGCCCGCATGGGCGTGGTTACCGGCAAGGGCTTGAGCGACCTGATCCGCGAGGAGTTTGGGCTGCGCCTCACGTTTGTGCTGATGGTGATGCTGGTGGTGGTGAACTATACCAACGTGGTTACGGAGTTCATCGGGATCGCCGGGTCGATGCATTTGTTTCATGTAACCAAGTTCATCTCAGTGCCGTTGTGCGCGGCGCTGGTGTGGTTCATGGTGGTCAAAGGCAATTACAAGAGCACGGAAAAGATCTTCCTCGTCGCATCGGTTGTCTACATTGCCTACATCTTTGCCGGCGTGCTTTCGCAGCCCGACTGGCACGATGCGCTGCTTGCCACGATTCAGCTTCCGGCCCGCTCGGTATGGAGCGGCAAGGATTATATGTATACGGCCGTCGCGGTTGTAGGTACCACCATCGCGCCGTGGATGCAGTTCTATCTGCAGTCCTCAATCGTGGAGAAAGGCATCCGCGTAAAGGACTATGCGGCCTCGCGGCTCGACGTGATTGTGGGCAGTTTGTTCACCGACATTGTGGCATGGTTCATCATCGTGGCTTGTGCAGCCACGCTCTATGTGCATGGGATGGGGGAGATCAAGGTGGCGTCCGAGGCTGCCGAGGCCATGCGTCCGCTGGCAGGCGATTTTGCGTACATCCTCTTCGCCTTCGGCCTCTTCAATGCCTCTCTGTTCGCCGCGTCCATCTTGCCGTTGTCCACTGCCTACACGGTTTGTGAGGGCATGGGAATGGAATCGGGGGTGGACAAGAGCTTCAAGGAGGCTCCGTTCTTCTATTGGCTCTATTCGCTCCTGATCGTGGGCGGCGCGGGTACCGTGCTTTTGTTGCCCGACTCTCAGCTCATTAGGTTCGCAATCTACTCGCAAGTGCTGAACGGCGTTCTACTCCCTGTGGTCATTATCCTGATGCTTATGCTGATCAACCGCAGCGACTTGATGGGGAAATATAAGAACTCGCGCCTCTGGAATGTGATTGCCTGGACCACCAGCATCATCGTTATCGGCATGTCGCTGGTGCTGGTGATGCCGGGGCATTGATGGATGTCACGTTTCAAGGTATCGTGACATTGTGGTACAATCTGTACATATTCTGGAGACCATGTCATGAATGAAGCGCGCATGAAGCTCAACGAGAATGGCCGAGTAGTTATTCCCGCCCCGCTGCGAACTGCGCTGGGCATTCGGGCGGGGGACGAGTTGGTGATGCGCATCGAGGACGATGAGTTGCGCATTACAACCCTCAAGCGGCGCATTCAACGGGCGCAGGACCACGTTCGGAAGTATGTCAAGCCGGGGACTTCTCTTGTGGACGAGTTGATCGCGATGAGACGCGAGGCGGCCAAGCATGAATGAGATCGTCCTGGATGCATCGGCAATCATGGCCATTTTGAACGGGGAACCGGGCGCCGACAAACTGACGACGGATCTACTCGATCATGCCGTCGTAGGCGCGGTTAATCTGGCTGAAGTACAGACGGTTCTGGTGAATCGGGGCATCACGCCCGACGATGCCTGGCGTGATGCGTGCAGCCCTATCCGAGAAATCGCAGCATTCACCGGGGATCTCGCCAGGGTCACGGGAACCCTGGTCGACCAGACGAGAGCGTTGGGTTTGTCTTTGGGGGACCGTGCCTGCCTTGCTCTCGCCATGTCGCTGGGCGCCCCGGTATACACGGCAGATCGCGCATGGAAGAAGCTGAAGCTCAGCATTCCGATCCACCTGCTGCGCTGAGACCGCCAGCGATCAAGCCCAAACCTGCCATTCAACTTACTCGATAGCGGCGGGAAATCCGTGACTGAGGATGGCCGCCAATGATGGACGGCCGGGGCGGCGATGGCGAGGAATGGCACGGCGAACACAAACGGAAGCAACACGGCGAGGATGAAGTGGAACCACCGGGGTGGGCGCGCTTTTTCCCGCCGGGGCAGGCAATATGCGGGAAGGTAAATCATCAGCCCGTAGACGAACATCCACATCCCTATCTCGAGCATGTGCTGCGGACCCCCAAAGAGCGATTCGCCGATGGTGCCGGTGAGGCCGAAGCAGAGGAGGGCCTGGTTGGCGGTGAATTCAACCCTTGAGAGCATCGCCGCCCAGGCAATGAACATGGGGACAAACACGATGACACTGTGGCCCAGAACGACGTCCCAATAATTTGCCGATGCGGTGATGTAGGCTTGGCCGACGCGCGCGCCGAAGATGGGGGCGAGGTTGGTCATGGTGGTCGTCACCACTTCCTCAAGCATGGCCAGCGCGATGCAAAACATAACAAACTTGAGATGCCATTCGATTTTCAGGATCTCCATTGCACGCCGGATCTGGTTCCTGAAGAGTGCCGTGGCCGAGCCGAAGAGGATGATCCAGAAGAGATAAAGGCCAAGGCCCATGCCAAGAACCGCATGGGTGACCACCTCTTTGGGAGCAAATGAAAACAGGAAGACGACGCTGGCAAGAGTGAGTTGCAGGGCGGAGATTGCGATGAATATCTTGATCAGAGTGTTGCTTTGAAGGCCTGCTCTCATGGCTATAACGATACATCGTGACGATCGCCGCGAACACAAGAAGCATTGGCGCACAACGAGTGTACAGCCGGGCTGGAGACCGGCGGTACAGAACCGTAGCGCTACAGCAGCTTGCCCGCGGCGAGATCGCGGATCAGGTCGCGGTCGGCGGGAAGAAAATCGTAGCCGGGCAGGTCGTCGAGCCGGACCCAGCGCACCTGTTGATAGATGTGGTTAACGATTTCGCCTGAGAACTCGTGCACGGCAAAGAATTGCAGGTCGACAGCGCCGCCGTGACGGTAGTTATGGCGGACGCGGGTGACGCGTGCGCCAATGGTGGCGCTTATGCCGAGTTCTTCATGCAGTTCGCGGGCCAGCGCCTGCTCGGGACTTTCGCCGGGCTCGATTTTCCCGCCGGGAAACTCCCACTGATGCGCCATGGGCTGTTCCGGACGGCGCTGGCCAATCAGCACTTCGCCGCCGCGCACAATGAGCGCAGCAGCCACAAAACGGAGGGCTGGGCCACCGGACCGATTGTTGGAGTTTGGCTGGGCTTCCTCCACAGTTCTAGTGTAAATGCGCCATTAGGATTCAAGAACCTTATGAATCAACAGTTTCTTTCACGCGATGAAGGGTCGGCGGGGCGGATGATAGAAGGTTTCGCCTCCCGAAACGGTCCTATTCTCCGCCAACCGCAGCTCCGATGCCCTCGGCGGTTGCGGGCCGAAAGTAGCCCCAGCCCCGCTTTGCCGCAACCTCAAGCAGCGCCGGTGAAGGGTTGACGAGAAACGGATGGCGAGCAATGTCAAGCATCGCCAGGTCGTGAATGGAGTTTCCGAAGACCGCATCGGGGTTTGGCAATCCAATCCTTCTTAGAGTGGCGGCCTTGCCTTCGTCCGTGGGCACATCCACAATTTCGCTGGTAATGAGGCCGTCGGCCACACGAACTTCCGCTGCCAGCACATGATCTTCGAGAATGCCGAAATCGCGCACTCCCTCGGCAACCACCCATCGGTTGGTGGAGCTGACGGCCCATATCTCGACGCCGGCCTGGCGGAGCGCGGCAATGAGCGAGACCAGCTCAGCAAACACGCGGGCGCGCACAAACTCCTGTACATACTGGGCGGCGGCCGCGCGCATTTCGTGGTCTCGAAGGCCGGAGTACATCTGCACCATTTCACCGCAGATTTGCAATTCGCTCACGTGGCCAGCCCGGTAGGCGCGATGACGGGTGTCGATCCAGTCGCTCGTGGAACGCGACACCAGGCCCTGTTCGAGCGACCAGACCATGAACTCGTAGCCCGCGTCGCCGCTCCACAGTGTTCCATCGCAATCGAACACCGCAACCCTGGGATTGCTGTCGAGTACCAGCCGCTCAAACTGCTGGGCAGTCCATTTGGGGATTTCTATCTGCGTAGGGGTCAAGCGCTCCTCAGTCATGCTCATGAAAAATGTCTGCTTCTATTCTCTTCCATTCGGGCATGCATTTGCACGTTAACGTTTCGAGAAGGCTCAACGCAGTTACGCAATTCGCCTGCGCTGGGCACGGGGTAATGAGTTTGGTTCCGTGATGAACCAGGTACGGCAACCTGCGCGCACTCGCCGCGGATGACTTCAAGACGCGGATAATTGAAAGTGTGGAAAGTGCAAGCAATCTTGCGCTCTTGAAGGACTACCAGGCTTATCTTCGCGTGGAAAAGGGGCTGCGCCCGCTTACCTGCGAGGCCTACGATGGCGATTTGCATACGTTTGCCGAGTTTCTTGAGGGCCGGCACGGCGTGCTTTTGACGGCAGCACAGCAGGATGTGGCGGCGTTCCTCGAGCACCTGCGCAACCATGGCATCGACTCGCGATCGGCGGCGCGCAAGCTGAGCTGTCTTCGCGGCCTGTATAAGTGGCTGCTGCTGGATCGCCGGATTCACCACGATCCGACCGTGAATATTGAATCGCCCAAGGCGTGGAAGGTGCTGCCCAAGTCGCTGGCCGAGCCGGAGGTGGTTGAGATGCTGGAGCGGGCCGGCCTGGCCGCATCGCATCCGCAGGCACAGGCAACGGCGTTGCGCGACCGCGCCATTCTGGAGTTGCTTTATGCCGGCGGGTTGCGCGTCTCCGAAGTGACGGCTCTGTCAACCGGCGATCTGGCTCTGGACGCGGGGCGCGTGCAGGTGCGCGGCAAGGGCGACAAGGAACGCATTGTGCCGCTGGGACGCACCGCGCTGGCTGCATTGGAACAGTATCTGGCGATGGGCCGACCGCACCTGGCGCGCATCAGCTCAGCCCGAAAAACCAGTGCGCCAAGGCAGGATGCGGCGCGCCTGTTTCTCTCGTTGCGCGGCATGCCGCTAACCCGCCAATGGGTATGGCATGTGGTGAAGATGGCCAACGGCGCCGCCAGCCCGCACCGTTTGCGCCACAGTTGCGCCACGCACATGGTGGAGCACGGCGCGGACCTGCGCAGCGTGCAGTTGATTCTGGGCCACGCCGACATCTCAACCACACAGGTTTATACGCATCTTGCACTGGGCAGGCTCAAGGCTGTGCATCGCATGCATCATCCGCGCGGAAAGCAGCGCGCAGAGGACTTGGATGGCGAGGATGCGCGGGATGTGGCGCTTGAATCTCAAAAGGAGATTGCATGAGCGTCCCGGCCGGCGCTGCGATTGATGCTGCATTGGAGACTGCTTCTCTTGGTCCGCTGGTAAATGACTATTTGCGCGTGCTTGCCAACGAGCGCAGCGCATCCACGCACACCTTGCGAGCCTACCAACGCGAATTGCACGGATTTGCAGTATTTGTCGATACGCGATTCGGGCCCGGACACAGCGCGGACGAAACCGTGAAGCGCATCGAGCATACGGACATCCGCGCCTACCTGGGGACGCTTTACGATCGCGGTCTTTCCAAGGCATCTGCGGCGCGAGCGCTGGCGGCCATTCGAAGCTGGTTCAAGTGGCTGGCGCGCGCCCGGCTTGTGGATCAGAATGCGGCTTCGCTGGTGGCTACGCCGCGATTGCCCAAGCATCTGCCGCGGGTGCCATCCATTGAGCAGATGAACCGGGTGGTGGATTCGGTGGGCGAAGATGCCGCCACCTGGCCTTCGCGCGACCGGGCCATCCTTGAGTTGCTATATGGCTGCGGAATTCGCAATGCGGAGTTGACGGGGCTGAATCTCAATGACATTCACTGGGCTAACGAAGCCATTCTGGTTCACGGCAAGGGCCAGAAGCAACGCTATGTTCCACTGGGCGACGCGGCGGCTGTAGCGCTGCGCAAGTATCTAGCGGAGCGGTCGGCGCGCCTGGCCGCGGTTGGACCCAGAACGGTCAATACAACGCCTGCGCTGTTCCTCAATCTACAATTGCGCGGGCTTGGCAAGGTCCAAGGCAAATCGGGTAGCCAGGCCCGGTTGACCACCCGCAGCGTGGGACGGATCGTGAAGCGCATCGCCATCCTGCGCGGACTTTCTTCCGATGTGCATCCGCATACGCTTCGTCACGCCTTTGGGACGCATTTGCTGGAGGAAGGCGCCGATCTGCGAGCCATACAGGAGTTGCTGGGACACGAACGGCTGTCGACCACGCAACGATATACGCAACTCACAACCGCACAGTTGACGCAGGTCTACGATCGGACGCATCCGCGAGCGCGCTGACGGGCGCGTCCATCGGCGCTTAGAAACCGGGCGGTCTATATTGGCCATCATTCGCATGGCAACTGCGTAACACTGACGTTGGAGTGTCACGCCACGGACCCCCAGCCTGCCGGATTCTCCGGCGTGCGACCTCAATTGATGCCGACAGCATAAAGAGAGCGCATGATAACCACCGTGGATGTGAGTCGGCGAGAACAGCGGAGACATATGAAATTGCTTAAAGGAATTGGAATCGGACTGTGCCTCACCGCAGTTTGCGTGCTCGCCGGCCCCAAGGCAAAGGCCGACACGTCGGATTTGAAGACAACCATTACATTAACCATGCCTGTCGAAGTTCCGGGCGTGGGCCAGCATCTGCTTCTTCCGGGCACCTATGTTTTCAAGCTCCTGAATTCGCCGGTCGATCGGCACATCGTGGAAATCTACAACCAGGATGAAACCAAGATTCTGACCACGGTTCTTACCATCACCAACCACAGGATCAACGCGGGCAGCAAATCGATCTTGACCTTCAGCGAACAGCCCGCCGGCGAGCCCCAGGCAATCAAAGCATGGTTCTTCTCGGGCCAGCATTACGGTGAGTCGTTTGTGTGGGAAAAGCCCAAGGCCGTCCTGCTTGCCAAGGAGACCAACGAAGTTATTCTCACCACCCCAGTCGCGATGGCGGAGGAGCCAGCGGTCCTGAAGACTGCGCCGATTGAAGCAGTGACCCCGGCCGGAGATACGGTTGCAATGGCCACGGTTGTTGAACCGGCACCAGTCGAAGTTGCCGCGGTGGAACCAGCGCCGGTTATGGCGCCAGCACCGGTTGCCGCGGCATTGCCCAAGACAGCAAGCAACCTTCCCCTCATCGGGCTGGTTGGAATGTTTACCCTGGGCGGCGGCTTCCTTCTCACGGGCCTGCTGAAGCGCACGGCGTAAGCCACTCGAGGAGCGAAACAGATAACTCCTCAAGCTAACCTGGTAATTAGGACAAACGGAGGCGGCGCGCATGCATCGCCTCCGTTGTCCGTTTCCACCCTGGAACGTGCGCCATGCAAACCAACGCTTCAACTCTCCGGCGTCTTATTGCAATTGTCGCCGTAATCTCTCTTCCCATTCTTGCTGCCGCACAAGTGCCGCAGCAGTCTGAGAGCGGCAGCGACTATACCCTGAAGCTGAATGCAGACATGGTTCTGCTCAGCGCAACGGTTGTGGATCGCCACAATGCCCTTGTCTCCGGACTGCAGAAGAACGACTTTCAGATTTACGAAGATGGAGTTATACAGCAGATACAGCATTTCAGCCACGAAGATATCCCGGTTACCGCCGGAATTGTTGTGGACAACAGCAGCAGCATGGCGCCGAAGCGCAGCGATGTAATTGCCGCGGCATTGGCTTTCGCCCGCTCCAGCAATCCGCAGGACCAGATGTTTGTGGTCAACTTCAATGAGCATGTGACCTTTGGGCTTCCCGCGGACACTCCGTTCACTGACCGGACCGATCAACTGCAGCTCGCGCTCTCGACTATCAACCCGATTGGCCAGACCGCGCTTTACGATGGCATGGCTGCCGCGCTGAATCACGCCAGGCTGGGCACCAGCGACAAGAGGGTCATCATCCTGATCAGTGACGGCGGCGACAACGCCAGCAAGCACACCCTGCCCCAGGTTATCGACATGGCCAAGCATTCCGCCGCAATCATCTATACCATCGGAATTTTCGATGAAGAAGACAACGATCGGAATCCCAATGTGCTGGCGCGGTTTGCAAGAGAAACAGGCGGCGAGGCTTTCTTTCCGGAGTCATCCAGGGAGATCCCCGCAATTTGCGAGGAGATAGCTGGCGATATTCGCGCACAGTACACGCTGACCTATGTTCCAGTTATAAACTCGCGCTATTTGAGTTATCGAACTATCTCAGTGAAGGCAAGCACGCAGGGTCGTGGACGCCTGTCGGTTCGTACACGGACCGGATACTCCGTGCCGGCGAGTGGTCCGGCTGCCGAGTTAAAGGCGCATCCATGATGCAAGCCACTGAGAGCAGGGGTTTCGCAAGGCGCAGCCGAGG
>Ga0302195_10000723_pt1 | contig 25923 bp, 29 predicted proteins | sample II_Bog_N1_2_FD_198778 | JGI IMG/M metagenome (GOLD analysis project Ga0302195, IMG submission 198778) | Peat permafrost microbial communities from Stordalen Mire near Abisko, Sweden - II_Bog_N1_2 | ecosystem: Environmental > Terrestrial > Soil > Wetlands > Peat | place: Sweden: Abisko...
TTCCTCAGCAGCCGATTCAGCCCCAGCCCCAGGCTCAGCAAATGCAGTACGCTCAGCCGGAACCCCAGCCCCAGCAGTATCCCCAACAACTGCAGCCGCAGCGACCACAACAGTACACCCAGCAACGCGCTCCCTACGGAGCACCTGCCGGATACGCGCGTCCGCAGCAAACCAGACGAGGCGAGGCAGCGCAATCGATCCGGGTGTTCCATGACCACTCGCGGCTCGGCGACAGAAATTATTTCGAGCCACCGTGCGGAGCGCTGCTTCTGGCGGAGACTGGCAGCCTGACTTTCACCCCGACAGGCGGCGAGGCGCCGCTGGTGATCCCGGCGGCGGAAATTCTGGAGATCCGGATGAATACCGAAGTAGCCAAAACAGCCGGCGCATTTCACATCATCACGAAAAAGGGTTTGTACCTGGGTCTGGCACCGCTGGGAGAAACCGCGGACGAAGGCCGTGCGGATGTGGATGAGTTACGCAAGCAGCTGGGCCTCGACCAGTAAGATTACCCATCGCGATCGGAGGTGCGGCGTTATCGGCGCGGGACGAAAAGCGCCGTGAGCGCCTTGGCAGCTTCTTCATCGCGATAAGCGTCTTCAGGCGACAGGGAATTGGTCTGACGCAGGAGGGACCAGTTCTTCAAAGCTCCCTCGTACATCGTGTGAGCGTTGGGGTAATCGGCGATCTTCCCGAGGCCGGCAGCGAGTGCCGCCTGCGAGCGGGCCCAATCGGAGCGAAAGATCGCATTGAGTGGCTCGAGTTGGGACCTCGTGGACGCAATTTTCTCGGCTTCGCTGAAAGCCTGCACCGCGTCCGACGGTTGGTTGAGGGCCAAATGCGAATTCCCGGCCGCTATTAAGGCGCGGCCGCAATTGGCCTGGGTATATGGATCTGCCGGAGCGGGCGCGGGCTTGCAGAGAATTATTTCCGCCTGCGTTACGTGATGCAGCGCCGCAGCTGCGTCGCCACCGGCAAGGAGTCCTTCGGCAAAGTTGCGCTCGATCACGCCGACGTCGGAACTATATTCCACGCTGCCCGGTGCGTCGTGACTGAGAGCGTGCGCCAGATTCAGTGCGCGTTCATTGTGGGTAAGCGCTTCTGAAATTCGACCGGAGCCCCGCAGCGCGGCAGCCCATTGGCTCTGCATGATTGCTTCGCGGCGGCGGTATACGGCATTCCGGGGATCTGAATCGAGCAGGTTTCGCATCAAGTCGACCGCATGCGACAAGTGCGGAATCGCGCCGGCAGGGTTTCTGTCATCCAGCAGCATCTGTCCGAACCGGCCTTCCGCATTGGCGAGTTCCAGATCGACGTGGGTGTCTCCCGGTAATTCGCCGCGTACTTTGTCGATCTGCCGCAACGTCTCAGACAGGTCTTTCGCGGCATCGTTGCGCATTCCCATAGTGGTTTCGGACGAACTAAGCGACATAAGAGCTTTATAGCTTGCCTTTGCCGCGTCTATGTTCCCCGGAAACTGCGCGACCAGCTTCGCTGCCAGCGCATTCGACTCCTGGTAGTAAGCCAGGGATTCCGCGGTTTTCCCAAGATTCGCCCAGCCATAGCCGCCGTAGAGATCGCCCATGTGTTTCAGGCAGATCACAAGGGCGAGGCTGTTGTCGGTGTTATGAGGAGACTTCTCCGCGATTTCCTCGCGGAGGCTAATGGCACGCTGGTAGGCGTGGTCGGTGGCGGCAAGGTCTCCGGTCGAAAACAGAAGATCTCCGAAAGTCGAGAAGGCTTCCGCAGCTGAATTCAGGGCGGGTGTCGTTCGATCCTCCCGCAGCAGCTTTTCTGCCGCGATGGCAGCTTTGCGAGCGGTGGCGAACGCGCCCGCCGGATCGCCGAGATTGTTCTGATACTCGTTGCCCTGCACGTTGCTGACGCGAGTGTAGGCATCGACGATCTCGCGTTGCAATTGCGGCGTGTCCGCTTCCTTCGAGAGATTATCGAGGTATGTGAGCGCATCGGTGACCATCTGCGCCCTGACAGGTGTGGAACCTGGCAGGCTATCGATGGCATCCGCATAGTTGAACATGACGGAATGGGCCAGTTGCCGGAGCTCGCTGAAGCGCCGTTCCGCGCGACCCCGCGCCAGCGCCACTTCGACCAGGCCGCCAATCAGGGAGCAAAGCACTATTGTCGCTCCCAGCACCATGATCAGATTACGCCGGACGAACTTTGCCGCGAGATAAAGCGGAGCGTCGCCGCGCGCCTGCACCGGGCGCCCTTCGAGATAACGCCCAATATCGTCCGAAAACTGCGCAACTGACGCGTAACGCTCGGCAGGCGATTTCCGCAGCGCACGAAGGACAATGCTGTCCAGGTCACCTCTCGACGCGTTGTTCCCGGAGAGCTTCGGTGTGGATGCGCTCGGCCTGGGCGGTTCCTGTTCGCACACCGCCGTCATGATCGCGTGCGGCGCGCGGTTGACATCCCCATACGGAGAACGGTCGGTCAGCAATTCGTACAGGATGACCCCGAGAGAATAGACATCCGATGCCGTGGTGACGGGTTCTCCCCGAACCTGTTCCGGGCTTGAGTAGCGAAGCGTCATTCTGGCCATCATTGGTTCGGCGAGCGATTCGCCCAATGGCGCCGGACATCCACAATCGACGGCGGGGACAGGAGCGAGGATTTTAGCGATCCCAAAGTCCAGCAGTTTGGGCGTGCCCTGCTGTGTGACCAGGATATTAGCCGGCTTCAGGTCCTGGTGAATGACCATGTTCTGATGCGCGTAGTGCACCGCGGAACAGATTTGCCGGAACAGCGCGAGGCGTTGATTGATTGTGAGATTGTGCCGACGGCAGTAGTCGCCGGGCGAGACGCCATCGACGTACTCCATGATCAGATACGGCAGGCCATCGGGCCGCGCACCGCCATCCAATACGCGCGCAATGTTGGGATGCTGCAGATTTGCCAGAATTTGTCGTTCGGCCCGGAACTCTGCGATCACATCCGCCGAGTAAAATACCGCCCTGATCAGCTTGACGGCAACGCTCATGTCGATCTGGTCGTCGATGCGGATCGCGCGATAGACAGAGCCCATACCGCCGCTGCCCAGCAATTCGACAAGGCGGTAATGTCCGACAATCTCGCCAACGGACGATTCCGCGGAACGCTTCTCGGCAATCACGTGGTTCCGAAGCGCCGAACGTTGCCAGGACTCGTCTGCCATCGCAGAAGCATCTGCGACAAGTAAATCGCGAAGTTCCGCGAGGATGGCCTGGTCGTCTCCGCATCCGGACGCAAGAAACTCCGCGCGTTCGCCGGGCGGCAGGTCGGTTGCTCGTTCGAAAAGATCGCGCAGCCTGTCGTCATTCGTCAAGCGAGCCAGCCATCTTTTTCTGCAGCCATGCGCGGGCGAAACGCCAATCCCGCTCCACTGTTGTAAGGGAGAGATTCATAACCTCTGCTATCTCCTGAAAATCCAGATCGCCAAAAAAACGGAATTCCACGATTTGGGCGCAGCGCGGATAACGTTCCGACATCCGCACCAGAGCCTGATCCACTGCCAGCGTATCCAACTGCCGCGGTTCCTGCGAAGTGGGTATTTCGGCCGAATTGGCACCGTCTCGCTTGGCGGCCCGGCGAGATCGCGCATGATCCACTAAAATGCGCCGCATGAGGCTGGTCACGACCGCGATGAAGTGACCGCGATTCTGCCAGTCGATTTTACGGATTTGAGAAACCCGAAGATATGCCTCGTGTACCAGCGCGGTCGGCTGAAGAGTGTTGGCATGAGATTCGCCATTCAGATAGAAAGCGGCCAAACGGCGCAAATCGCGGTACACCAGATCGGTCACCCGGCTCATGGCGAGTTCATCTCCGTCCCGCCACAACTGCAGCCACTCCGTGACACTTTCTCCGAGATCCATTACTGGCCCGACCCCGTCGACACCAGTTGGCTACCGCTTGCGTACCAGGGCTGAAGGCGGAGGGCCGGCGAATTATTTCGGCCAGACCCCACCCTGCGTTTCCGCCAGTGATTGGGGACGACCGCTGTCAGGAACACAATACACCAATTGTGACAGGCAGACTCCATCGGCCCCCGTCTTCCCGTCGGACTGCCGAGAGACTCGGCCGGTGCAACCGGTATCCTCGGGTTGGAACGGTGTGATTGAACGCTTCGACAGCCTGCCGACCGGCAGGCGGTGCGATCCCGTTCATTCGCGCGTACATCACCATCTGTCCGTAGTGATCGAAGTTGTACGAAGAGACATCATGCTCAGGAATCGACGCACATATTGCTTAATCGGGTCTTTGGCGTTCAGATTGTCCGGAACATTCTCATGGGGGGAGTTTTCTCGCCAGGCAGCGCCACCGCGAGTTCGTTGAGCGCGAACGCCGCGTGTTTCGCCTGTCCGCCCGAAAGTCCGCGCGCCATCGAATTTACCCGGTATCGGCCACTGCGAATGCGCAAGTGCAAAGCAGCGTTGCGGTCAGAATCCGAATAATCGTCATGGGTTACAGTGTCGCCTAAAGCGAGTTCACCGAACCGGCCTGCGGGTTCAGCTTCGCTGCCGACTCACACCGACCGGGTCCCCTGTCTGGATGCGTCCCTGAGCCTGTTGCGGCTCTGGCGCGTTGGCGCGCAGTAATGAAAGCTGCATATCGCCGAGTTGCCGGCTGAACGAAGCCGGGCTGACCACCAGTCCTGCGTACCACTCCGGAGAAGACGCCGTACCCGGCTCCGATCGGGCGGCCGTCAGGGCCTGCCGGATCTCCGCTTTGCGGTCGCGAAACCATGCTCCAAGCCTGTTGCTGATCATACCCCCCTTATCGGATGTCCGACGCGAAGACTTGAGCCTTATTTTTTGGCCGCCTATGCGCCGGCAGCCATCGCGCTGGTCCTAATCCTCGAGAAAAGGCAGCACGCCACGGAGGGCGTGCAGGAGTATATAGGCGTCGAGCGCCACCGACATATGCTTGGTGTAATACAGGTCCGATTCCACCTCGCGAATGGCGTCGGGAAGATCCTTTTCCGTGACTTGAATCTGCGTCCACCCGGTCAGCCCCGGCTTGACCGTCTGCCGCTGGCGATACACGGGAATCAGAGAGGAAAGGTGTTCGGCGAATTCCAGCCTCACCGGTGCGGGACCCACCAGCGACATCTCACCCCGCACAACGTTGCCGATCCTCGGCAGGTATTCGAGATGGAGCGCCCGTATCCAGCGGCCGGCCGCGGTGACGCGGAGCGGATGATCGACGTCCGTGCAGCGCAGTCGGCTCGCCGTGAAAGGAATGCCTTTCATCCCCGCATATTGTTCGGAGATGAGTGCCGGCCCACGCGACGAAAGCCGGATGATGGCTCTCGCTGCCGCCAGCACAGGCACGGCGCATATGAACGCCACGAGCCCCAGCAGATTGGAGTAAATCGATTGCAGTGCCATGACGCCCGGGCTCACTCCGAGCTCATTGCCGAAAATGATCTGCGACGGGCGAAACGTCCGGGAGCAGACGCGCCCGCAAACCAGCTCATAAGCGCTGCCGGCTTCTCCGACCGCGATACCCTTTCGTTTTGCCGCCACCAGAGCGGCAACGGGAAGGTGCCTGCGCATCTCTTCCATGCCCGCGACAATGCGCCGGACGTGCAACTTTCCGAGAACCAACGGCAAGTCTTCGATCCGGCCCTCCACCTTACCGCCGCCCGCCACCAGGGAGCCCGGCGGATACGTTTCGGAAAGAAAGCCCGCTACGGAATAGCCCAATTCCGGGCGCGCCGCTACGGCGTCGGCGATTTCGCAAACCACGTCGTCCACCCCGAGAAAAAGAATCGGAGACACCGGGAACAGCGCTTTGAGCAGGCCGGCATAAGCGATACGCCAGCCAAGCATGGCCAGAAAGTTGATGGATACGGCGAGCAGCGTCACCCAGCGCGCAACTTCCAGCGCCGTGCCGACATAGGCAAAAGCGCCCTGCATCAGCAGCACGAGGCCGAACACGCTGCATAATTGCAGGATGAGAGAGATCCGCGACCGCCATTGCAGGTTGCGGTAAAGTCCCGTAAAAAAGCAACCTGCGATCACGCTTAGCGCCGCGATCGCCAGGCCTGCGAGCCGGCCGTCCTCCAGCCCCGCGAAGCCGTAAAAAGCCAATGCGGAACCAATGAAGCAGGCGAGCGAAAGCAGGAATTCCGATAAGACGAGGACCGAGACGCGTTCAGGTAGCAGCTTCATCGGGATGGGGTTTCAGCGGCGCCGCGATCCGGCCGGCCGGTTCTTGTCATAGGAGACCTGATCTTCCCCGATCTCCCACGATACCGCCCCGGATTCGACAGCGCGCCGGCACCGCAACTCATCGCGCAACGGTGACGGTGGGCCGCGGACGCTGCTTCCTGAGCGCTGGCACTCTCGCTGTTAGACTGGAACTGAGGCTATCCAGAAACAACGCCGCTCCCGTGCCGGAATCGGGGACTCTGACGAAGTCGATCCGGTCGCCATCGGCGAGCGTGACACGCGCTTCCCAGGGCGCTCCAGCGGGACCGGGCTGACCGGCGAAATCCTCCCCCGCGATCCGCATGTGAGTGGCGATCAGGCCGAACTGCGCGGAGGTTTGCTCCACGACTCGCGCGCAATCGGCGGTGGTTCTGGCGCCGGTTAACAGCTTCTGCATGGTGCTCAGATCCAGCTGCGCCTTCAGATTGCGCTGGAAGCCGCCGCCAAAAAGCATTTTGCCTGCCAGCGAAAATTCGGCGTACCCCAGATACTGGATGCCAATCCACGCTACGGCGCAGAACAGCAGCACAATCACGCTCGAAATGGCATTATTATGAACCACGCTCTCGAACAGCGAAAAAACGGCGACTATGCTGCAGATCCCATACAAAAGCACAACTGCCTTCTTCGGCGACATCCCGCGATCCAGCAAACGGTGGTGAATGTGCCCGCGATCGGCAGTAAAGATCGGTTGCTTGCGAAGAAAACGCCGCGTGATTGCGAGGCCGACGTCGAGCAGCGGCAGCGAGAGCGCCATCAGCGGCGCGGTCATGCCCAGCAGGGTAGCCGATTTCTGCGTCCAGATGATGCCGTAACAGCCCAGCAGGAACCCGATCAGCAGGCTCCCGGAATCGCCCAGGAATATGGTTGCCGGATTAAAGTTATAGCAAAGGAATCCCAGCAGGCAGCCCGCCAGCGGTACCGTAGCCATGGCCAGCGCCATATTCTTCTCCATGAGCGCCGCCACGAATATCGTGACTGTTGCGAACATGCCTACGCCCGCCGCCAGGCCATCCATGCCATCCACCAGATTGAAAGCGTTGCAGCAGGCCAGTAGCCACAGAATCGTCACAGGAATCGTCCACCAGGCGTGTCCATGCAGGCCCACCACGTCCACTGCCAGAACGCCGCTCCAGCAGGCGATGCCCGCGGCAATCAGCTGACCCACCAGTTTCTGCCAGGCCCTCAGGCCCCAGAGATCGTCGACTACGCCAACCGCGAAAATGGCACAGGCCGCCGGCAGAACTTTCCAAACCAGCACCAGATGCTCGTCGAGAATGCCGGTCCGCAGGTCGACGATGAAGAAAGACGCCGCGTAGGACAGCGCGACTGCGATGCCGCCTACGCGCGGAATCGGATATTTGTGGATTTTGCGGCCCTGATCGGGTTCATCCACGACGCCGTAGGAACGAAAAACGTCCCGCATGATCGGTGTGAGGATCAGCGATAGGCCGAATGAAGTAAGCGCCAACCAGATCAGAGAGTTCATTGTGAGAGGTCTCCGGAATCCCTCCGGCGTTCCCGAGACTTCAGTGATACCAGATTCAATTATAACTGTGCAACGGCCGCCACGACATGTTTCACGGTACTAAAACCAACGATCCTGGCCGCTTGTTATCCTTCGCAAACAAACCTTCCGAATAACATATCGGCATGGCATTCCCCGGCGTCGACTATATGTTGTTCGATTTGCAGCTTTCGGCCCAGGAACTCCTTGTCCGGCAAACGGCGCGGCGATTCGTCGACGAGCGCGTCCTGCCGCTGATCCGCGATTGTTACCGCGACGGCGTCTTTCCCGCGCAACTGATCCCGGAAATGGCGGAGCTCGGCTTCCTTGGCGCGAACCTGGGGCCGGAATCCGAACAATATGGCTGCCCGGCCATGAACAACGTCGAATACGGGCTTGTCATGCAGGAACTGGAGCGGGGCGATTCCGGTTTGCGCAGTTTCGCTTCGGTGCAGAGCGCGCTTGTCATGTACCCCATCCTGCAATTCGGTTCCGACGAGCAGAAATCGCGCTGGCTGCCGCTGCTGCAGGCGGGCCGGGCGATCGGCTGTTTTGGGCTGACGGAGCCGGATTTCGGCTCGAATCCCGCGGGCATGCGAACGCGCGCGGTGCGCGATGGCTCCGGCTGGGTGCTGAACGGTGAGAAGACCTGGATCACCAACGGTTCGGTAGCCGATATTGCGTTGATCTGGGCGCGTACCGAAGATGGCATTCAGGGTTTCCTCGCGGAACGCGGCACGCGCGGCTTTTCCGCCGCCGATATCCATGACAAATGGTCGATGCGCGCTTCGGTGACTTCCAGCCTCGCGATGACGGACTGCCGTCTTCCGGATACCGCGATGCTGCCAGGAGCGAAGGGCCTGAAGGCGGCTCTGGCTTGCCTGACGCAGGCGCGCTTCGGCATCGGCTGGGGAGTGATTGGCGCCGCGATGGATTGCTATGAAAGCGCGCGGGCTTACACGGTCACGCGGACGCAGTTCGATGGCAAGCCGCTCGCCAGCCACCAGCTGGTGCAGGAAAAGCTGGCGTGGATGATCACCGAAATCACGAAAGCCCAGTTGCTTGCGCTGCACTGCGGGCGGCTGAAGGACGAGGGCAAACTGGAAGCGGCGCACGTATCGATGCTCAAGCGCAACAACGCGACCATCGCTATTGAATGCGCGCGGCTCAGTCGCGATTTGCTCGGCGCGAACGGGATTACGGGCGAATATCCGGTGATGCGGCACTTGTGCAACCTCGAAACCGTCAGGACATATGAAGGCACGGATCATATCCACGCTCTTGTGATCGGGGAACGGGTGACTGGCATTCCGGCCTTTCGGTAGCTTGTTTCCACAATTCCGCAACGTCTTTGAATACGGCGTGATGCCGGGGCACTGGCGTGGGGGGGGCGCCGTAGAGTGGCTACGACAGCAGTTCCAGTGCTCGAGTAAGTCGCGGGCCAATCCGGATAGCACTGAAGTCGCGCCGGTCGGTGGTCAGGACGCGGTAAACCTGCCGACGCTCCGCGATTGCGGCCACCGTTTCATCCAGAAGTCCCAGATCGTTGAAGGTCAAACCGGAGGTCATAACGCCCGGTTCTGATGGGAGCGAATCGAAAGCCGCTCGCGGCGAACTCGGTCGGTGAGACACTTTACGAAAAGCACGGCATTTGGCTCGGGGTGATGAACTACGTCCTGCCGCTCCTGATCGCAGAGGGATTCTGCACGGCCACCGACCGGAAGCCGTTCGTGATCCACAAGAGATGAGGGATTGAAATGGGCGACAACTTCGAGCAGCGCCCTTGGGGACGGTACTTGCGCTTCGACGGATACTTTACAATCGAGACCGTGCTCATTCAGGAGGGTATGATGGAGGTTTCACAAAGAGTGGATTGACGCTCCCGTCAATCCGACAAATTGAAAGCGACAAGTAAAGAGCCATCATGCCCTACTCCAACTCGTTCGGCATCGGCACCCAATTCATCGGTAAACGTGATTTCGGTTCTGACGGATCGTTCGTCACCACGGAATTCAAAACTTTCATGTTGCCCGTATACCCGATCCGAACGGTGCGTGTGATCGAGGGAGAATCTTCGACGGAACGCCACCTGTTGAGTCGCTCGTACCAGACAGAGTACAAGATTCTGCCTCAAGGAAAAGCCAACATCGAACAGGCTGCTTCTGTGTACGGCTACACGGCTTTTCATTTAACCTATTTTTTTGCGGCGGTTGCTCTTATTGATTTGGCGTCCATCATCAATCCGTTGCGGATTGTACAGATCGGCATTGTGCTGCTTCCTGTCGGTATTCCGCTGGGCTTGCGATTCAGAGCGAAGGTCCGGCCCTCTCAGTCTGTAATAACAATGTGCCCTTGCGGATCTGGATTGCCCTACAAGGCTTGTTGTTTTGACCATTCGGAACTCCTGAGAAACCGGGAGCGAAACTTCTACAAGAAGTTCAAGTGATATTCGATAGAAGTCGGACGGCGTAGTCACACGACTCTTGTATGGCGATAGCCAACCTGCGCCCGTCCGGACGATTCCGGGCACAGAGGGCCGCGCCGTCGAACCCGTCGTTACCGCCCGCCCGGAAAGATACGTCTCCCTGAGCCCCCGATTCGTCCGGCACCGTACTAGCGTGCCTGCGCGAGTTGCCCGGTGACCGGCAAATTCGCATGAACCGGAATTAATAGCGCGTTCACCGCGGGTTCATTATCCGAATCGTCTATAGAGACAGAAGCGAACGAAACATGAGGCTTCGAAAAGGAAAAAAAGACAATGAAAAACGCAATTATCGGTATGACAATGACACTGGCGCTGGCGGGTGCGTCGTTGTTCGCACAGACGGCTCCGGCCGCGGCTTCCAGCTCGAAGACGGTGAGCACTTCGTCCACGAAGAGCACGAGCAAGAAATCCGGTGTGAAGAAGCACGCCAAGGGCACCGCGAAGACGACCAGCAAGACCGCTGCAACTGTAACGAAGTAACTCTGGTTTGCGACATTGGGTCCGTGACATCAGGGTCCGCGATATGGGCAGGTCCGAATGGCCTGCCCCACTCACGGTCTGAAACCTAATGTATCGAAAACCTTCCTCAGATAGACTCCGATTGCGCCGTTCTCCACCCGCATCATGACGCTTTGCTCGGCAAGCGCGACGGCTTCGCGTAAGGCGGCGGGGATCCAGAGCTGGCCATCCGCGGACAAGCTGGAGCAGGGGTCGCCGGCAAAATCGGACTCGATGACCGGTTCGAGGACGAGGCGGTCGGGATCGGCTTCGAGGACGTGGAAAAGATCCCAGCCTTCCGAGTCGCAATACGCTTTGATGGGTGGCGGAAACTGAATCACGCCGGTGCGAACTTTCGCCAGAAATGTGCCTGTCGGGGGAGCCATGTTCATTCGGCGGGCGATTGAGTGACCCGCGCCTTCACTGCATCTTCAGCAAACATCAATTTGATATCCGAACCCGTCGGCGCCGCGGCCGCGCTGCGCACGATGCCGCCCGCTTCATTGAGCACGATGGCGTACCCGCGCGTAAGTATAAGACGCGGGTTGAGCTGCACGAGTTTCGTGTGCGCGTTTTCGCTGCGCCGACGGGCCACGACGAGGTTGGCGCGAATAAGCGCATTGGCCCGGTGGACCAGCGTATCGAGGTGCTGGTGGCTGCGGGCAAGGCGCGGGCGCGGATCGAACTGGCGCAAACGGTCTTCCAACTGACGCCGTTTGCGATCGCGCGACGCGAGTTGGCTGCCCAGGGCGGCGTGCAGGCGGGCGGTGTTGTCGTCGACGCGCTGCATGCGACGGGTCAGGCCGCGGTGGAGTACGGAATTGGCGCGTCCGGCGGCCTGTTCATGCAGGCGGCGCGAAAGCACGGCGACGCGGTAGCGCATGAGTTCGGCGAGGCGGTTTTCGCGGTTGCGCAGGCGGTCGAATACTTCCTTGCGTTCGCAGATGATCATGGCCGCGGCGGCGGAGGGAGTGGGGGCGCGGAGGTCGGCCACGAAATCGGCGATGGTGACGTCGGTTTCGTGGCCGATGGCGGAGACGACGGGGATGGGGCTGGCGGCGATGGCGCGGGCAACGGCCTCTTCGTTGAACGTCCAGAGATCTTCGAGCGAGCCGCCGCCGCGCGCGACCACCAGGACCTGCGCCCAATTGCCGGCGGCGAAGTACTGGATGCCGCGGCAGACTTCATCGATGGCGCCGGCGCCCTGCACCTGCGCGGGAAAAAGGCGAATGTGCACGCCGGGGAAGCGGCGCGACAAGACTTCGATGAAATCCTGAATGACCGCGCCTTTGGGCGAAGTAACGATGCCGATGCGGAGCGGGTAGCGGGGGAGCGGGCGCTTGCGCGCGTCGTCGAAAAGGCCTTCTTCGCGAAGGCGGGCGCGCAGTTGCTCGAAGGCGAGCTGCAATGCGCCGTGGCCCTGGGGTTCGATGCTTTCGACGACGAACTGATACTCGCTGCGCTGCTCGTAGATATCGACGCGGCCGCGGACGAGTACCTGAATGCCGTCCTTCGGCTTGAACTTCAGGCGCATGTAGGAGAGTTTCCAGCAGACGCACTTGATCTGGGCGTCGGCATCCTTGAGGATGAAGTAGCAGTGGCCGCTGGGAGCGGATTTGGTGCCGGAGATTTCGCCCGAGACCCAGATGTTGGTGAACCGGGTTTCGAGCGCGCCGCGAATGCCGTCGCTCAGTTCGCGCAGGGAGAAAATGCGGCGTTCGGACATGAAGCTCAGGGAGAATTGTTCCATCGGGCGGGCCGTCAATTCAGTGTACGAAATACCATAAGAATGGATGCGAATTGTTTCGATGCTGGCGAGCGCGACGGAGATTGTTTGCGCTTTGGGGGCGGGCGAGATGCTCGTGGGGCGGTCGCACGAGTGCGACTGGCCGGAGTGGGTGCGGGGGTTGCCAAAGTGCAGTGAGCCGGCGTTCGATGTTTCCGGTTCGAGCGCGGCGACGGATGCGGAAGTGCGGCGGCGCATGGCGGCGGGGGAAGAACTGTATCGCGTGCATGGCGATTTGATTCGTGAGTTGCGCCCCGACCTGATGATTGCGCAATCGCACTGCGAGGTTTGCGCGGTGACTCCGGACGATTTGGAAAAGAGTGGGGAGTGTCTGCCGATGCTGGCGCTTTCGGCGGCTTCGGTGGAAGGTGTGTTGGAGAGCATCGGTCAGGTGGCTTCGAGGATCGGTCTGGAAGAACGCGGGCGCGAGGTGGTGGCGCGGGAACGCGAGCGATTGCGTGTGGTTGCGGAGAAAACCGCGGGGTTGCGGCGTCCGACGGTGGTAATGCTGGAGTGGACGGAACCGCTTTTCGCCATGGGGAACTGGGGTCCGGAGCTGGTGGAGATCGCGAACGGCGAATTGCAGATCGGGAAGAAGGGCGAGTATTCTTCGACGGTGGCCGGGGAGCTGGTGGCGGAGGCGGATCCGGAGTTTCTGGTTGTCGCGCCTTGCGGTTTCGATCTGGCGCGGACGATGCGGGAACTGCCGGTGCTGGAAAGCTATGCGTGGTGGCGAGGGCTGCGCGCGGTGCGCGAAGGCAAGGTGGCGTTTGCGGATGGAAATCGATTCTTCAATCGTTCCGGTATGACGATTTCACAGACGGCGGAGATTATCGCGGAGATTTTGCATGGCGTTACGTTTGGCGCGGCGGCTCGGGGTGAACACTGGTTGTGGATCGGAGACATGACGTGAAGAAAGTCTTGCTATCGTGGAGCAGCGGAAAGGATTGCGCGTGGTCGCTGCATTTGTTGCGGCAGCAGCCCGAGGTGGAAGTGGTGGCGCTGGTGACGACGCTGAACCAGGCGGCGAATCGCGTCGCGATGCACGCAGTGCGTCGGGAATTGCTGGAGGCGCAGGCGGAACGTGTGGGACTGCCGTTGTGGGCGGTCGACTTGCCATGGCCGTGTTCGAATGCGGATTATGAACGGCTGATGGGAGGCGTTTGCGAGCGCGCGGTGGTGGAGGAAATTACGGCGGTCGCGTTCGGGGATTTGTTTCTCGAAGACGTGCGCGCGTACCGGGTTCGGCAGATGGCGGGGACGGGGCTGGAGTTGCTGTTTCCCGCGTGGGGAATTCCGACGGCTGAGTTGGCGCGCGAGATGATTGCGGGTGGAGTGAAGGCGAAGATTACCTGCGTGGATCCGGGGAAACTGGCGCGGTCGTTTGCGGGTCGGGAGTTCGATACGGGGTTTTTGGAGTCACTGCCGGAAGGAATCGATGCGTGCGGGGAGAATGGCGAGTTTCACTCGTTCGTTTACGATGCGCCGGTGTTTTCGCGGGCTATTGAGGTGCGGGGTGGGGAAGTGGTGGAGCGGGATGGATTTGTGTTTGCGGATGTGGTGCCGGGGTAGCGACCTATATACCCATATTCTTAGCGATGGTAGGATGGGCGCGTGAAGACCACTGTCGAAATCAGCGACGCTGCGGCAGATCTTTGAAGAGGGACTGATGAAGGTGATCGATTGCTCGGTCGAGCGAAAGCCGAGGTGTCGGATGCGGTACTTATCATTCGGGGGTAAGGTGCCGCCCCCGAAAAAGACATGGGAAGAGATCCGCGCGATTATTTATGAGGGCCGCGGCGAGTGATCGCCGTCGACACCTAAGTATTGGTATAAGCTCGTTGGGCCGAATCGGGCTGAGGGAAGCGACCTATGGGCAATTCCATGGCCTTAACTTTCGCCCAATAATGCGAATGGCTGAACGCTCCGTCTGCGCGGTTGATCGGCGAAGGCGAAAGATCATCTGGCGGCGCTAGAGCGCATTGTCAGCGCGGGAAAGGTGACTGGCGGCGCAGTGCACGATGCGCGGATTGCCGCAATCTGCATTTCGCATGGCGTCACAGAACTGTGGTTGGTGGATCGCGGCTTCAGCAGGATGGCCGTGCTGCGCGGAATTCGCTTATTTCGAGCGCTTCGCGGTAGCCGAATCGCTGCCGCCGAAACCGGGGCCACCGGGTCCGCTCTGCGCCGTCTGATCGACCGGAGTGCGGGTGAGCTTCAGCTTGTCGCCTTTGAGCGTGCCTTCGTATTTCATGCGGGTACGGTTGCCATCGGAGGTGACCGTTTCAGTCCAGGTGACCTTGTTACCTTTCACGGAGCCTTCGCGGATTGGCTGCTCGCCCGATTCGCTGATGACCTTGCCGCTGAGTTTCTCGCCATCGGACGAGAGTTCCCAGGTATAACGCTGGGTGCCGCTGAAAGAATCGAATGACGCGGTCCACGTGCCATCGACCGTTTCGGCAGCGGGCGGCGCGGCGGAAACCAGCAGCGCGAAAGTCAGGGCAAATAAATTCAGGGCGATCAGCTTGTGCATTGGGGTGCTCTACGGTATCTCTATTCTCGCGAGATTCACAGGGTAATGCGGTAACACAATGTAAGTTCTCGCTGACGTTTTATTACAGGGCGAGCGCGCCGCGATAGAGCATTTCCTTCGGGTTGAAGGTGACGCGCACGAGGATTCCTTTGAGATCCAGGCCGGTGCGCACAATGAACTGCACGTCCTTATCGCCGGCTGTAAGTGGCATTAGCTCTTTACTGAAGCCGAAAAGGTAGGTGCTATTGCGCTGGGCAACTACGCCAGCCTCCACGGGCGGTTTGCCTTTTGCGGAGAGTTCCGCACCGGCCTCCAGCTTGTCTAGCGACTGGGTTCCTTCGAGACCGCGAATGCTGACGACGTAGCGTCCGTTGAACTGCGGAGGAATGACGGGGCGCAGCGCCTCGCGGATGGGCTGCGCGCTCTCCCAGATGACGGTCACCTGACCGGGCATGATCTGGCCGCAGGGCACCAGGCCGCAGGGGCCAAGCTTTTCCTCGCCGCGCCCCGGCTGGGGCTCGGTTTCGGGGTGCGGCGCCAGATTTTCGAGCGATTGGCGATATTGAGCCATGGTAGGCTTCGCCCAGGGCGACTTGGAGGCTAGTTCGGCGACTTCTTCCGCGGTCCACTGGGAGGCTGGCCGGGATTCCCAGAAATGTCCGGCTGCGGTTGTGCGCGAGAGCAGGCCCGGGGTCACAAAAGCAGCCAGACGGAGCAGGTTTCTTCGGGTTACGGGCCACCGGGAGCCCGTTTCATGTGTGAGCGTATCCATCAGTACTATGTTCTCTTCCGTTAGGCCCGCGGGACTAACGATTTCGTTATCGAAACTGATATGCTTTATTGTCGTCTACAGGTTAAATTATGACTGAAAATCTACCCGAATCGACAGACGAAGTATCGACGTCCCCGAGGCGTCAAACCATTCTGGTCGTGGAAGACGAGCAGGACCTGCGCAGCCTGGTGGCGAACGTACTGGCTGAGTATGGCTACAAGGTGGTCACGGCCGCCAATGGCACCAAGGCGATTGCTCTGATTTCGAAGATGGACTCCCCGCCGGATCTGCTGCTCACCGACGTGGTGATGCCCGGCATGAGCGGGCCGATGCTGGCCGATCAGTTGCTGGCGAAGTTTTCCGGCGCGCGCGTGCTGTTCATGTCGGGCTACGACGAGCGGCAGGTGGTGCAACGCTATGTGGTGGAAAAGGGGTTCGCGCTTATCGCGAAGCCGTTCCAGCTGCATAGCCTGTGCGCGGCCGTCAAGAAGGCGATGGAAGCGACGCCGGCTCTGGTGGAGAGCGACGTCGGGCCGGAGCAGATCCACTGAGCAGGCGGACTCCGGGAGAACAGGCGGCGCGGCGCTGGCTGATTTCAGGCCGAGTGCAGGGTGTTGGCTACCGCAACTTTGTTGAGTACGAAGCACGCGCTCTGGGTGTGACTGGCTGGGTTAGAAACCTGGACGACGGCCGCGTGGAAGCTTATGCGGTGGGCACGCCGGAGCAACTGGACACGCTGGCCGCGCGGTTGCATCAGGGTCCGCTGATGGCTATTGTGCGCGGGCTTGAACAAATTGAGGCGGAAATGCAGCAATTGGGTTCCTTTCATACAAAGTAGTTGCGCCCCTCCGTTTGTGCGCTTCGCGCCAAACCTACTGCGGCGCGCTACCCTAAACCATTGGAGCCTGCACCGACTTGGACACACTGAAGAAGCTGATACGCGAGGTCCCGGATTTTCCCAAACCGGGCATTTTGTTCTATGACATCACGACGCTGCTGAAGGACCCGCGCGGGTTGCGCGGCACGATCGACGCCCTGCGAGCGCAATATGTGGGGGCCGAGGTGGATATCGTGATCGGCATCGAATCGCGCGGCTTTATCTTTGCGCCGGCGCTGGCTTATGCGCTGGGAGCGGGGTTCGTGCCGGTGCGGAAGCCGAAGAAGCTACCGGCGGAAATAGCGTCGATTTCCTACGACCTGGAGTATGGCAGCGATACGCTCGAAGTGCATAAAGATGCCATCTTTGAGGGCTGCCGCGTGCTCATTGTGGACGACCTTCTGGCCACGGGCGGCACGGCGCGGGCGGTAACGCAGCTGGTGGAAGGGCTGGGCGGCAAGGTGGCCGGGCTGGGCTTCGTGGTGGAACTGACGTTCCTGAATGGGCGTGGGAAGCTGAACGGGTACGACGTTTTCTCGCTGCTGCAGTACGACAAATAAGTGGCCGTACGACAAATAGGCTGTAGTATGACAAGTAAATCATGACGCGCACGGCTCGCGTAAGGGCATACGCCAAGCTCAATCTCGGGTTGCGGGTACTCTACAAGCGGCCCGATGGATACCACGAGCTACGCACGATCTTTCAGACGATCTCGCTCGCCGATAGTCTGGAGATCTCGTTTGCGGCTGCGAAATCGACCGTGATCGCGATGGAGGGGACGCCGGAGATTCCCGATAATCTGGCGGAGCGCGCGGCTCGGCTGGTGATGGAAGCGGCAGGACGGCATGGCGCGGTCGGGCTGCGGCTGAATAAGTACATTCCGGCGGGCGCAGGTTTAGGCGGCGGGTCTTCCGACGCGGCGGCGATGCTGCTGGCGCTGCCGGTGCTGGCGGGCGTGCGGTTCCCGATGGAGCAGTTGGCTGCGATGGCGGCGAAACTGGGCAGCGACGTGCCTTTTTTCCTTTATGGAGGGACGGCGCTGGGGCTGGGTCGCGGCGAGGAGCTTTATCCGTTGCCGGACCGCACGGCGGAACAGGCACTGCTGGTGGTGCCGGCCGTTCACTCGTCCACGGCGGATGCGTACCGCGACCTGTCTGTTACATTGACAAATGTTGGGTTACAAAATAAACTGGATAGTTTCCAGCGCAGTACCTGGGGGGGCTGTTCCGGAGAAGATAAACCCATCTTAATCAACGATTTTGAGGACGCAGTGCTGGCTCGTTATCCGCAACTGGACGGGATTCGGGAAAGATTACGGCGGGCCGGGGCGACACGTGTGGCAATGACCGGATCGGGTTCGGCCATCTTCGGGATATTTGATAACAATTCCGGCGGCGCTTCGGGCAACCCAGGCAAGCTGGAGCGGGCGCGTTTAGAGTGGGAAAAGCGGGCGGAAGCGGGCGAACGGGCATTTTCGGTGTCATTCGTGAGCCGAACGCGTTATCAGGGCGCATGGCGGCGAGCGCTCAATCAGGACAGGAAAGGTAACAACATATGGCCGCCCCAAAGCCGGCACGCGCGATGAATCCGGAACGGATCAAGATCTTCACCGGCAGCGCTAACCCGGCGCTGGCGCAGGAAATCTGCGCGCATCTCGGGCTTCCGCTCGGCGAGTTGAACATCCGTACCTTCGCCGACGGTGAGATACACCTGCAGATACTGGAAAACGTGCGCGGCGCGGATTGCTTCGTGGTGCAGCCCACGTGCGCGCCGGTGGAATTCCATCTGATGGAGATTCTGCTGACGATGGACGCGCTGAAGCGGGCCTCGGCGGAGCGCGTGACGGCGGTGCTGCCTTACTACGGCTACGGCCGGCAGGATCGCAAGGATAAGCCGCGCGTGCCGATTTCGGCCAAGCTGGTGGCGTCTCTTCTGGAGCGCGCGGGAGCGGACCGGATCATGGCGCTTGACCTGCATGCCGCGCAGATTCAGGGCTTTTTCGATGTGCCGGTGGACCACCTGTTTTTCCGCCCGGTGACGGTGGATTATCTGAAATCGCAGGGCAAGGGCGACTTGACGGTGGTTTCGCCGGACGCCGGCGGCGTGGAGCGCGCGCGGTCGATTGCGAAGCGGTTGAATGCTCCGCTGGCGATTATCGATAAGCGGCGCGAAGAAGCTAATGTGGCCGAAGTGATGAATGTGATTGGCGACGTGGAAGGGCAGAATTGCCTGCTGGTGGACGATCTGATCGATACGGCGGGGACTCTGGTGAAGGGCGCGGAGGCGCTAATGGAGCAGGGCGCGGCGAGTGTGACGGCTTGCGCTACGCACGCGGTGCTATCGGGACCGGCGATTGAGCGGATACGGAAATCGGTGATTCGGGAAGTGGTGGTGTCGAATTCGATTCCGCTGACGGAAGAGGGACGGAAGTGCGGGAAGATCCGGCAGCTGTCGGTGGCGCCGCTACTGGCTTCGGCGATTCAGTCGATTCACGAGGAAACTTCGGTCAGCCAGTTGTTTTTGTAAGGGGCTTCGTCGCCGTCTGGGGAACCGAGCGATGCGGTTTCCCTTGCAGCACCAGCCTCCGCTTCGATACAATTGGCTGCTTCCCCCATGCTGGATAACCTGGTCATCGTCACGTACTTCCTGATCGTCTTCGGCATCGGCATCTACCACTCCCGCCGTCAGAAAGAAACCACCAGCGAATACTTCCTCGCCGGCCACAGCGTTGGCTGGTTCGCGGTGGGCGCGTCGCTGTTCTCCACCAACATCTCAAGCGAGCACTTCATCGGACTCGCCGGCTCCGGCGCCACCAGCGGGCTCGCCGTCGGCTGCTACGAATGGTCCGCCAGCTTCTGCCTCTTCATTCTCGGCTGGCTCTTCGTCCCCTACTACCTGAAATCGAAGGTCTTTACCATGCCGGAATTTTTGGAGCGCCGCTTCGATTCGCGCTGCCGCTGGTACCTGACCGTCGTCTCAATCATTGCATACATCTTCACCAAGATCTCCGTGCATCTGTTCGCCGGAGCCATCCTGATGCGCAGCGTACTTGGCTGGGATTACCTGACAACCTCGATATTGCTTGTCGTGGCCACCGGTATTTACACCATCACCGGGGGCCTCAAGGCTGTAATCTACACCGATCTCTTCCAGTCCTTCGTGCTTATCACGGGAGCCATCGTGCTCAGCGCCGTCGGTCTGTACCACATCGGCGGTTTCGCCGGACTGCGCGGCGCACTGCCGCCGGACTTCTTCCACATGATCAAGCCCGCCAGCGATCCGGTCTACCCCTGGGTCGGCACCATCTTCGGGACGATGATCCTCGGAATCTGGTATTGGTGTACGGATCAGTCAATCGTGCAGAAAACCCTGAGCGCGAAGAATCTCGAAAACGCCCGCAAAGGCACGTTTCTCTGCGCTAGCCTGAAGATCCTGCCGGTCTTCATCCTCGTGCTCCCCGGCCTGATCGCGAAAGCCCTTTACCCTACCGTTGTGACCGGCGACAACGCCTATCCAACCCTGGTACTCCGGCTCCTCCCGCGCGGCCTGGTGGGCCTGATGGTAGCGGCGCTCCTGGCCGCGCTCATGTCCGCCATGAGTTCCGTGCTGAACTCGTGTTCCACGCTGATCACGATGGACGTTTTCCGCAAGACCCATCCCCACGCCAGCGAGAAGCGTCTGGTCTTCGTGGGGCGCGTAGCCACCGGCGTCATCGTGGCCATTAGCATCCTCTGGGTGCCGCTGATCAAGTACCTCAGCAACGAGATTTACCAGTATCTGCAAAGCGTGCAGGCCTACATTGGCGCGCCGATCACCGCGACTTTCCTCGTGGGGGTCCTCTGGAAGCGGGCAACCGCAAGAGCGGCGTTCACAACGCTGGTCACCGGAGGCCTTCTCGGTGCCGGCCGCTTCATCATGGACGTCATGCACGACGCTTTTAAGATGGACCTGGGCGTCTGGAACAACCTGGTAAAGTTCAGCTTCCTGAACTATAGTGTGCTGGTGTTTCTCTTCTGCGTGCTGCTGATGTTCTCTATCAGCCTGCTGGAACCACAGCGAACTGCCGCCGCGGAAGAGAAGCTGACGGTCCAGTGGGGCGGAGGCGGCCGCCGCATCTTCGATAAAGTGGACGTTGCGTGGACGGGGCTCGTCGGCACCTTTATCGTGGGCTTGTGGGTACACTTCAGCTAACGCGGGCAGGACGCCGGTATGCGCTTCTGGGTGACGAAGAACAGCGAGGTGTCGGTCCGCGAACAACTCGTTCGGCAGGTCATCCTCGCGATTCTCAGCGATGATTTGCCGGCGGGCCGCAAACTCCCGAGTACGCGATCCATAGCGCGCCGCTACAAGATCCACGCCAACACGGTGAGCGCGGCATACCATCATTTGCTCGAACAGGGATGGCTGGAGTTGCGCCGCGGCAGCGGCTTGTATGTGCGAAATCGCGTCTCGGGCGATCCGGGTGGAAACGAACTGGGCAGCCTTTTGTCCCATGTGCTTCTCCGGGCACGCGAATTGGGCCACGCGCCAGAAGATGTACTGAGCCGGATGGAACGGCTGATTCACCCGGCAAAATACAGGCGAATCGTAGTGGCGGAACCCGAACCAGCGATGCGCGCGGTCCTTGCCGCGGAAATCGGTGAATCTCTGAGCCTGCCTGTAGTGCCAGTCGGCATCGCGGGATTGTCCGAGCTCGACGACCCGACGGATTGCCTTATAGCGGTCTTGCCTACCCGAGTGCCCGATGCCAGAAGGCAACTCGCGCCCGGGACCGCATTGTTTGAGATTCGGCTGCGCTCCGTGCGTGGTTCGCTTGAAGGGCAAACGCGACCAGGCCGGAATGCTGTAGTCACTCTGATCTCCGCTTCGGAGGACTTTCGACGATGGGCACGGGCCATGTTGATCGCCGTGGGAATTGAACCCGACTGTCTGTGCGAGGTTGACACCGCGGACCCGGACTGGCAGCAACGCGCGCGTTCCGGGACGCTCGCCATTGCCGATGTGGTTGCGGCGCGCATGCTGCCGGCTGAGTTCCGGCCTCGTGTGTTTCGGGTGATTGCCGACGAGGGCATTGCCGAGATGAAGCAACTCTGCGCCGGTTAGGGGTGTGGCGCTCATCAAACCGCCACAACAAGCGCCTTTCGGAAGGGTGATTCGAACTATTCTGAATTCGTTATGAAACGAATTCTACTTCAACTCCCTTCCGTGCTCGCCATCCTCGCTGTGACGCTGCCGTTGCGTGCCGCCGATTCCGTCACAGTCGACTGGGAACAGATTTGCCGAAAGGCGTCCGATCACGAGGTGGTCATCAAGACGACAGCCGGAGAGAATGTTGATGGCTACTGTATTGGGATCGACGTCAATGAAGTGTCCGTCAACGTCAAAGGCAAACGAGTAAAGGTTGCGCGAGATCAGGTCGTTAAACTCCTGGTGCTCCGTCGCCCCAGCCAACTGAAGGCCCTGGGGCACGGCGTGCGTGACGGCTTGCACTATGGCTTTAACGCGCTCTTCTCGCCCGCGATGCCTATTGGGGTGGTCGCGATCCCGGGATCGATCGTGTGGGGTGTTGTGGCCACGCCTTTCTGCGCACTGGGCGACCTGAAGGCGAAGCTGAGCCACAATACGGAGATCAAAATCAAATGAGACAATCTGTATTCATTCGCGCTGCCGTTACGATCCTGGCGGCCGCTCTTCCGCTTTACGCGCATAAGCCGATCGAAGTTCCCTGGGATCAGCTATGTCAGCGAACTGCGGACCACGAGATAGGTATTAAGGTGGTAACTGGCGAAACGGTTTACGGCTATTGCGTGCAAGTCGACGCAAGCGTAGTAGTGACCGACGACGACAATGACCGGCGCTTCTTGGTAAAACGTAGTGATCTGATCCGTATTCGGATGTATCCAACGCGCCATTCTCTTCGTGATTGGGCGGAAACGGTTGGTGAGTATCTCGGCGCGGGATTTCACTCGGCTGTGGGATTGATCCTTATACCGGTGACCCTGGTTGCGGGCGCTGTCATCTTTCCGTACTGTGCCGTCATTGACCTGAGAGCGGTACTCATAGGCTCCACGGAAATCAGGCCGAAATAGCCGCTACCCCACCAAAAACACAGCCGTCTGCGCCCGTAAATTCGGCAGCCAGTTCACCTTCTTCGATCCCGATAAAAAGTATCTCCGCTCAATCGGAAATCCATTCTTCCGGCAAAGATCCTCAAAATCGTTGATCGAAAGAAAATGGATATTGGGCGAGTTATACCAGTCATAGGGAAACAAGTCCGTTTTCGGAGCCTGCCCGCTGAACAGCATCGCCGCCCGCACGGTCCAGTGCCCGAAGTTCGGAAATGAAATGATCGCCTTCCGCCCCACACGCAGCATCTCCGTCAGCACCTGCAGCGGCGCACGCGTCTCTTGGAGCGTCTGGCTCAGAATCACGTAATCGAAAGCTTTGTCCGGATAATCCGCCAACCCCTCGTCGATATCTCCCTGATACGCCGAGACGCCGCGCGCAATCGCCTTCCGCACATTCTGCGCTTCAATCTCCACCCCGCGCGCGAGCACCTTCTTATTGGTCGCGAGCCAGGCCAGCAGCAGTCCCTCGCCGCATCCCAAATCCAGCACGCGCGTGCCGGGCTGAACGATCTCGGCAACGATCTTGAAGTCCGGCCGCATCTCCAGCGTGGCCGTGCTCATGCAGCCTCCGCCGCGCGCGCCGTGCTATCCAGAAAGCCGCGCACCAGTTCCGTCTGCTCCGCTACGTCCACCAGAAACGCATCGTGCCCGTAGTTCGATTGCAGATCGCAGTACGCCACGTCGCCGTTGATCCGCCGCAGCACCCGCACAATCTCCTGCGACTGGTAACTCGGATACAGCCAGTCCGAGGTGAAACTAATCACCAGAAACCGCGTATCCACCGACTTGAACGCATCCACCAATCGCCCGGTACCATTCGTCAGATCGAAGTAATCTTCCGCCTTCGTGATGTATAAGTATGAGTTCGCATCGAAGCGCGACACAAACTGATTGCCGCGATAACGCAGGTAACTTTCCACTTCGAAATCCACGCCGAAGTCGAAACCGAACTTCTCCTTTTCGCGCAATCGTCGCCCGAACTTCTCGCGCATCGATTCGTCGCTCATGTATGTAATGTGGCCCACCATGCGTGCCACCGAAAGCCCGCGCGCCGGCGGCTTCGTCTCGTAGTAATCGCCTTCCGACCAATCGGGATCCGCCATGATCGCCTGGCGTCCAACCTCATTGAATGCGATCTGTTGCGCGCTGTGCCGCCACGTGGTCGCAATCGGAATTGCCGAGAGTACTATCTCGGGATAGCTCACCGCCCACTCGAGCGCCTGCATTCCACCCATCGATCCGCCTGCGGCGCAAAGCAGTCGCTTGATACCGAGCGAATCCACCAGCATCTTCTGCAGCCGCACCATATCGCGGATCGTGATCACGGGAAACGAAAGCGCATACGCCTTGCCCGTAGCCGGGTTCACACATCCCGGTCCGCTGGTCCCCTGGCATCCGCCCAGCACGTTGCTGCAAATGATGAAGTATCGGTCGGTATCGAACGCCTTGCCCGGCCCGATCATGTTGTCCCACCAGCCCGGTTTGCCCTCATGACTCACGCCAGCCGCGTGCGCATCGCCGGTAAACGCATGTCCGATCAGAATCGCGTTGCTGCCCGCGGCATTCAGCTTGCCGTATGTCTCATAGGCGATCTCAACGGGGGTCAGCGTCACCCCGCAATCGAGTGGTATGCTGTCGAATCTGGCTGTCTGTGTCTCAACTACCATCGTGGGCAACCTCATATTAACAAGGGAACCGCAATAGACTGGAACTTGAAGACCCGCGTCCATACATCCCTCGCCGTCGTCCTGCTTGCCGCTACTCTCACGGCCAGCGGACCAGCCTGGCGCGAGGCTATCCCCGGCTATCTTTACCAGTTTCCCCGCGATCACTTCGAGCATCAAGACTTCCGCACCGAGTGGTGGTATTACACAGGTAATGTGGTGGATGCGCGCGGTAAACGGTTCGGCTTTGAGCTCGTCTTCTTTCGCCAGGGCCAAAGCCGCACCACGGATAACCCCTCCGCATGGGCGGTGAAAGACCTGTATCTGGCCCATGCCGCCCTCACCGATATCGACGGTAAACACTTTTGGTACGATGAAAGGCCCAATCGTGAAGGACCGGGCATTGCTGGCGCGTCGTTCGCTCAGCAGCGTATCTGGAACGGCAACTGGCAAGCGAAATGGAACGGCGAAGCGCAGACTCTCGACGCCGTCACGACCGCGTTCCGTTTCCACCTCGATCTGAAGCCTCAAAAGCCCTTCGTGATCAACGGAGAGAACGGCCTTAGCCGGAAAGCCGAAGGGCAGGGAAGAGCGTCATACTACGTCTCGTTTCCATTGCTTTCCGTCAAGGGCCAAATCACTGGAGCCGACGGCACGCACGACGTGACCGGTCAAGCCTGGATGGATCACGAATGGTTCACCGAGCAACTAGCCGGCGATCAGATCGGCTGGGACTGGTTCAGCATCCAACTCGACAACAACACGGAACTGATGCTCTTCGAACTACGCAGGCAGGATGGCAGCATCGATCCATACTCGTCCGGCACCTTCATCGACGCCAAAGGCCAGTCCCATCATCTGACGCGCCCCAACTTCACGCTGGAACCGCTGACCAGGTGGGGCAAGTACCCGATCGCGTGGAAGATTCGGGTACCGGCGCTGAACCTCGACCTGATCTCGAAGGCCGCGCTCGAGAACCAGGAGCTGCGCTCTCAGACCGGCCCGAGCTACTGGGAGGGCTCTGTCACTTACGAGGGCACCGAACGCGGCGTCGGCTATTTGGAGATGACCGGTTACAACGGTCCGGTCCATTTCTAAAGTGGTCGAATTCAAGGCCAGGTGCCTCGCACTGATCGACGAAGTCGCCAGGACAGGCGGTGCCATCGCAGTTACCAAACGCGGCCAGCCAATGGCTACCCTGAATCCCGTGCTGAAAGAAGAGAAGTCGAGCAGCGGCAGTCTGAAAGGAAGCTCCACATTCCCGACGAAGTTCTCATGGCGGATTATTCCGATCTCTACGACTGTGTCCGTGAGAGAGAGAACTTCGGACTCTGACCTCTCATCTTCTGCTTGCTACTCATGCTCCGATCGCCTGGCTCGGCGAGTCCCGAAAGCTCTCCCGTGAGTAGGATCGTGTCATGAGCGAGGCAGTATGGCACGGGCAACCACTGGTTG